>JAAUXT010007741.1_pt1 | contig 19357 bp, 10 predicted proteins | sample 7278171 | NCBI WGS metagenome assembly JAAUXT01 (sample SAMN14350112, study PRJNA611818) | marine sediment metagenome | isolation source: surface marine sediment (1.8m) | place: French Polynesia: Moorea | collected 2018-08 | reverse complement strand
CACCATAGAGGAAGGTAGCCTAAACCACTGAGCTCCAACTCATACTCTACAATAAACTATACTACAACATCACTACTGGGGCTTCACTCATATATACAACATTACTCTCAAAATTACTTTCTCCAAATATTTTTTCTGAACAACAGCAAGAATTCTTATTCCAAAAGCTATATATACTTTTTGGGCAATTTTTTGATGAATTTCCCTCATTTTTACTCAACTTTAATACATCCCTTAACTCATCCCACTCTCTTTTGATACTTTGAAAAACTTGCTCATTTCTACTCTTTGATACATAAAGTCAAATCCTCATGCATAAGACCACCCCCCATTTTGGCATTAATTTTTGAGCATCAAAAGAGGGTCTTATACGCGGGATTTTACGGGTACTCCTGAAGTTGACACCAAAAAGAAATTACTCCATGGAGCTCCAGGTGGTTTTTACCGTGCAAGCCACCAAAACATGGCGACCTAAACATGGTGACTGAAACACAAATAGGAAGATGCACAAATTATAAATTTCAATAAACATTTATTTCATTTGAATAACATAGCATGCACCCAAATTATCTCTACATTGAAACTTGTCACTTGATACTACTTGAAGCTTGTGAAAAGCCTTTGCCAAATGACCATTTTGAACACTTTCCTAATATCCTAAATTTGTACCCAAACTGTGGCCCAACCTAAAAACCATGAAAATATGTTTGAAAATGAAAAATTTAATACTACTATTCAAATACCCATATGATATACTACATTTCATTTACAACATTTCACTAAGTATTTGTACTTTCTGAGATACAGACCAATTTGTCCAGGTATGTCCCAAACTAACTGCCCTCCATATTGAAACTTTTTGCCCAAAAACCCAAAAATTAGAACTTCACATTTCCTTCATCACACAATGTCCTCAACACTAATTGAACCAAAAAGGCCCACAAGAACCTCAAGTGATCCTGATCTTGACCATGGACACTGCCTGTAGGTGATTTGTCAGGTCACCCAGTTAAGGTCGCTCAAAAATTGAGCTCCCTTGAACAGCGCAACCTCCTCAAATCACCTAAAGACACTTGTCTTCTTTAACACACAGGGATATTGGCAGTGGCAAAGTGGAGACCCTGTTGCACATCAAAGATGGATTGGATATTTTCATCACAAGCAACATTCTTGGAGCCTTAAGATCACCAAAATAAATTTCAATCGTTGTGGGAACACCAAAATAGACACCAAAATTAACTTGAAGAACATCAGAATAGTCACCAAAACAACCTCTCAAAAACACAGCATGGATGACAGATGTGTTGCTGTGTTGTTAACAAACATTGTCATTTTGACATGGATAAAAGTCAAATGCACACAATCACTGATACACAATATCCTCTGCCAAAACCAACAAAACAGCACACCTTCAAGCAATTTTACTTTGGATCAACAAGACCAGATGTGCAGAGGAAATCAATTTAAGTTTGACAATTTTTGCTTTGAATTTGTGTGGGAAAAAAATTTGTCCTCAACATTGGGACACAAAGGAACCAGCAACTGCACTGACACTTTAAAAGCCTCTGTTTATGCAATGATGTTTCTGCAGATATCATCCTTTGGACCAATACAGTTGCTCAACTCCTTGTTGGTGATCAAGAAAGAGTTAGACAAATTAAACCTTGCAGCTCTCAGAAAAAATAATATTCAAGGATATTTCAACATTCACAACACAGGGTTCAGTCAGATTTCACCAGGAAGAAATTTGTTTGCATGTACTGAAAGAGAATTTATCAATGCTTATTTCCTGTGTGATGAACACAGTGATTGCTCATCAAGCTCAGATCCATCCGATGAGTCAAATTGCACTTGTGATGCAGATAACAAATATCCATATTGCAAGTACACAACAGACATCATCAACAAAAAATGCTCACAGCTTTACTACAGAACACCGAGTTGGGGTTGTGTGCCTTATGCATTTCAAGACAATTCAAGCAATCAATTGCAAGAACTGTTCAAGTGCAACAATGGCAGATCAATCAGAATGGATTATGTGAATGATCTTGTCTCTGACTGTGGTACAGCTGGTGAAGATGAACACATCTTGTTGAATATGAGAATCAATTTAATATTGTTTGTTTGTGAAAAACCCTCAGAAATCCCTTGTGAAGAAGGACATCCTCAATGTTACAACATCTCTGATATTTGCATTTTTGTCTTGAATGAAGACAACAACTTGACTCCATGTCGAACTGGTGGTCATGTGGCCAACTGTAGTTCATTTCAATGCAACATGCATTTCAAGTGCCCTGCTGGTTACTGTGTACCATGGAGCTACATCTGTGACAACAAGTGGGACTGCTATTCTGGAGTTGATGAACATATTTGGCCATGTGGACAAGCAAGAAATTGCACAACAATGTTTAAATGTCACAAGTCAGTGAGGTGCACACATGTCTCTGAAGTTTGTGATGGAAGACAAAATTGTCCACTTGGTGATGATGAACTTTATTGTTCAGAGTCCACATTTACTTGTCCCAGAAACTGCACCTGCCTCTTAGCTGCAATCAGCTGTAAAAATGCAAAAATATCAGGGGAAACTTTGAAGGGCTTGCTTGAGTATGCTGCAGTTTTTTTGAAAAATCATTCTGTTTTTACAGTTCAAGCTCCACAGTTATTGGTCAGCAAAACCACAAAAATAATTTCAATAACTCATACCAGTATTTCAGAATGCATTTGCCTTGACTTGCACATCAACAATGCATTGCTTGTTCTGATCCTGAGATCAAATAGCCTGCAACATCTTTGTACAAACAATTTCAATTTGCTGACTGTTTGTGATGTTTCCAACAACAGCATAAAAAGTTTGAAAAGATGTTTCTTTGGTAACAATTACAACCTAAAACTGTTGAACATATCAATGAATCCCATTGCAAATTTTGAGCAAGAAGCATTCTCAAATGCTGCAAAAAACATACACTTCATAATATTTCAAACCAATCTTTCTTCCAATTGGCACTTTTCTCTTGATAACAACATATTTCTGAAAATGACATCTCTCAAACTTGTTGTTACAGATCATTATCAAATATGTTGCTTTTTACCTGCCCAGACAGCATGTTCTGGGGCTATGCCATGGTTTAAGTCATGCAATAACCTGCTCCCCAATTTGTCTTTGAAGGTTTTGTTTTACATCTTTTCACTTAAGATCCTGATTCTCAATACAATCTCAATTTTGTTGCAAAATTGGTCCTACAAAAAACAACTTCAGAGAAATGCATCCAATGGAATGTTGGTGGGGTTCATTAACTTGACTGACATCATTTGCTCATTGCCTCTCTTCATATTGTGGATGTCAGATCTGGTTTATCAGGGAATGTTTATCCTCTATGACCACCAGTGGAGATCAAGTGTTCAATGTTTCTTCACTTTCAGCCTATTTTTGTGGTTTGCAATTTGTTCACCAACTTCTCTGTGTTTCTTGTCATATCACAGATATGAAATGGTAAAGCATCCCATTGAAACAAACTACAAAAGAACATCCTTTGTGGTGAAGAGATCAGTCCAGATTTTAGCATCAACTGCACTGTTATCTCTTCTTCTTACACTGTTCACCTGGCTCAATGTGTTTCTGATGTCTGGGAGTTTACCAACATCCCTCTGTTTGCCTTTTGTTGATCCAACTCAAGACATAACTATGGTTACAATTATTTTAAGTTTGACAGTAAACCACCAGATAGCTTGCATTGTGTACATATTCACAAGCTACATCTTTCTGGTCAAGTCCTTACACAAATTCAAGGAATCTGTGAAAGATGCAGTTCAAAAGAAAACATCAAATGTGACACTGATTGTGCAGATTGTGTTGGTTTCCCTCACAAGTGTTGTGTGTTGGATCCCAAGTTCAGCCACATACATTATATCTGTTGTCCCAAGTACTCACTCTTTTCAAATAATTTTCTGGACAACAATTGTAGCTTTTCCAATGAATTCTATTGTGAACCCAATAATATTTTGTGCAGTTTGCCTGAGGAAATTTTTTGGCAAGAGAAAAATAAGAAAAAATTGTGTGGTCCGGAATAGGTCGTTCCTTCAGAAAACAGGAACAATTTCACAAGGCCCTCTGCACAGAGAACCTCAAGATGGAAGGAAATAAACTCATTTGGTGGGAAGTTATGATCTCACAACTCATTCCACTCTCTTCAATGTCCAAGCACCAGGTGAAAGTCAGGAATCTGACTGTGACTGCGTTGCTTGTTTCTGTCTAAATTGGCAATACTCTGATCAGGCCACACAAGAGTATGTACAGGTCTTCACAACCAAATGATGTTCCTTTTTTCCTGATGCAAAAATAAAAACTGTTTTTCAAAAGTAAAATATTACTGCAAAAAATGTATATTTGTTTTCCCAAATATTTTTCTGATTTCTGGTTTGAATTGTGAGAATGATTCCTCTTTGGCCAAATTCAAGTGACTCACAGCTGCACTTGGAAATTTGAAGCTCAACTGACCTCAATTTTGGAATCATTTTTGCTCAATAAGACATACATCAAACTCAAAATGACTGGGGGGCGCTGAGACAAGTCAGAAGCACCAGACAGGGAGACTTGCAGCCCTGTAGATGGAGAGCATTTGTTTCCTACCAATTTGGACTGAGGGGGGAACACAAACTGGGACTTCTTTCCAACCACAGACTCTTGTGCCAAAGCTCAGTGATGTGTTTTTTGCTGCCGACAAAAGCCTGCAAGAATCATGATGCACAAAGGTGTGGCAACATACCTTTTCATGGTCACATAGAAAGTGATAGAAATGGCACCTATGCAAATGGCACAACTGGAACATCAGAAAGAGGCTATTTCACGGTGAAACCAGAGTCCAGGTGATGCTAGGCCAGGTGTGGACACGTCATATGGGCTGGGGCTTCCATGAAGTAGAGCAAGCATGGATCCTGCAAAACATGTCCCTTTCTTACACAGGACACTCCAACACAGGACAAGGATGGTTTCTTTCTCTCTGTTGCCAGTTTGTCTTCTGCACTCTGTGTGTCTGGAAACATTGGTTTGGTACCAGGGCCATAACTTCATGGTTTTGTGGAGGACAAAGAAACACCTGGATTCTTCTTCATTTTAGTGAGGACCCAAACGAAGGAAGCAAAGACATTGATTTTGAGAGGATAATGCAATTGGGAACCAAATTTTCTTTCTTGTTTGACAATATATGGTTTATCTGTGAAAGTGTTTCGTTACAACTACCTCCCCCCACAGATTATCCTTTTTTGCTGAGTTTTCTGACATTGGTGGCAATGAACACACACGAAATCACAAAAGGAGCAAATGGCAAGACAACTATTCTTGACCACATGATCAGTTTGATTGGATACCCTGGCATGTAAAGGGCCAAGAGATTCACTGTGTCTGTTCCACACCAAGCCAGAGCACATGCAGACAACAGAACAACAAGTTGGTGAACCATTGTGTTTTTGGTTGAACCGTTCCTACCAGCAGCTGGCATGACATTTTTGTGAGAATTTGTGGCCCTAGTGGCAAGTTTTATGGACATGACAACTGCAGCACAAAGCAGAAAAACATGCAATGTGGTAAATAGCCAAACAACACATAGTTGTGTCATTCTTGTTTGGACAGGATTTTCAAACAGAGAACAAAGTCTGAATGGCATTGGCAAGCCTTGTATCCAAATGGTAAGGACAGGTCCCAGGGAGAACATACAACTGACACAAACAATACAGCCAAGGCATTTGGAAACAAACCCAGTCTGTTTAAACACTGTTGTCATTGGTTGGAGTGTAACCATCATTCTACTCAGGGAAAGAAAACTAAACATGACAGGGGACAACAAACAAAAGTTCAAATGGATGAATCCAGAAAAGTAGCAGAATGGGTTTGACATCCATATGTCATTGCTGAGGTAATATGTGTTGGAATAAACAATATCTGCTGTGCAGAGAATAGACAAGTACAAGAAAAGAGATGCATCAGTCATGTTTGTAAACACAACAGTTATGCTGTAACCTTTCACTTGTGTCTTCACCTCTTTGTCAGTTTTGACTTGCAGTCCTGATGAAAACAGGCTGCAAGAAACTAACAGAAACAACACAATAGATGTTGCTATTGTGAGTGATGGGTGCATGAGCAAATTTGCACAATCTATGTGCCATACTTTTCTGGAGAAACAAACTGAAGATGGAACCACACAACAAAGGGAATGTTCATTTGATACAATCATCTTTCCTTTGAAGGATGTCAATGTGTTTTGAGAAAAGACCAAAGAAGTGTTGCTTTGAATGGAAAGAAGTACCAGGTTTTCACACAAGATAATAATGGTTGTTGCCAGGACAAGGCTATTTTCTCTCAAAATCAATGTGTTCAGGGATGTCAAGTTTGAAAAAGCCTTTGAGTCAATGTTGCTGACATTATTGTTTTCCAGAGAGATGATCTTCAAAACTTTGAGATTGCTGAAGCACCCAGTTTTTATTGCAAGGATTGTACTTTGTCTCAGCTGAAAGATGACAATGAAAAGTAACTTTGGTAAAATACTGCAGAAATCAGAAGTCAGCCCAAGTTGACACCCAACAAAGATTTTCATTCTCTGTATTTTTTGAAAAAATGTTCTTTCTGCAGTCAAAGTGCACCTGGTCAGGAGAAAAACTTTGTGCGGGGAACTGTCAGCAAGTTCTTGTGGTGATAATGTGTGGTTGAAACAATACAATGTATAAACCAAACAACTACACTTTGAAGGGCACAAAACAATGTTTAAATCACAAAATATCTCATCATCTCCTAAAGGACAATCTCTGCTTTCATCACAGATGGTACTCAAGTGAATGTGTATTTGGCTGTCTTTACATTTGTACTGGAAAGAAACTTGTCTTTCATCTCCACAGGTATGCAACTGGGATTCATCAGTGCCATCAGGACAATCCCATCTCCCATCACAAATGTAAAACCAAGGAATACAATAGTATTCAGGGCATTTTGACATCACATTGCATTCAAACTTCTCACAATTGTGTAGATTTCCACCAGTTCTACAAGGGACCAAAAACCCATGTTTGTCCAAATGGTAGCTGCATATGTCAGATATGCTGTAACATTTTGGATGTCCTTCCTTACAAGGTAACTGAGCAGGCATAAGACACGAAAGCCAATCCATATCATGCAGTAGCAGTTTTAACTGTGGCTCATCTTCTGTCTGTGGTCCACAGTCTGATACCAAGTCATTGACAAGGGATTTGCTAAAAATCCTCCCGTTTTTGCACTTGTACTTTTCATCAATGGCAGAAGATTTCAGTTTATGGTGTCCAAAATAGTAAAGCTCGCATGTTCCATTGAGTGATAAAAAGAAATATTTTGAGCAAATAGGTCTACCTGATTCACTTTTTATCCATTTGCACATTATCTCTTCTGTTGAAGAGCACAGGCAGTTTTTCTCATCACTCCCTCCATCATGACAATCAATGTATCCATCACAAACATAAGCATAGGAATTAGATGAATTGTTCAAACATTGAAAGACATTGCTTCCTGGATACACAGTGTGTTTACCAGTGGTGTAAACTAATAAACCACCAACAAAGATGCCTCTGACAGGTTTTTGGATGTACTTGAACAAATCTGAATATCCTACAAAAGAAATCACAGCAATCCTGTCCACAATCAGAAAATTAGGGAACGTGACATCAATGGCCTTCAGCAGAGGCTCAAATTTCTTTAGGTATTCTGATGTATTTATTGACATCAGTTTGCCACCCTCAACTTGAGGCTTTCTCCCAATGTCAGTCCAGCAAAAAAGGTAGCATGAATTGGCCATCAGAATGGTACCACCTTGACATATTTGTTGATTATATGATAGGAACACATTTTTCATGAGAGTTTGCTTGCCTTTCCTCTCACACATAACATCTCCCAACAAGGGCACATCACAAGGCACAGATACCCACTCAGGCTGGGCCAAGTTGGCCAGTATCATGGCCACACACTGCCATTCTCCATACCTGATTGGGAGAACATGAGTTCTTGCTGGTTTCAGGAACTCAGGAGATGTTTGGTAAGACAAGTTAAATTTGACACAGACACGTTGTCCGGTAGATGAGCACATAAGATTGTTAAACCAATATCGAAAGTTAACAGTAAACTGCAACAGACAGTTGTTGTTGTACAGTGAATTTGTCCAGAGTTGAAAGGAGATTGGGCTGTTACTTCGCCACTTTTGTGACATCTGCAAAGAAAAATAATTTCAATGTTTCAGTGAAGTAAATTCAGAACACATTTGGGACAATATCTGAGAATAATGTCGCCAATGTACCTTATGGATTCCCAGGTATATTGCATCAAATGGTATGATCTTCCTGGAAACCCCAAAAACTGTGAGAAATTTGTGCAAGTCATCAAAAGAAAAGAATTCTGGCAATACTCCACCAACAAGCACACGAGTTTTGAGGCATCCTGAAATGTTTTGTGGGCATTCTTCCACGTAAGATTTAAAATATTTGTTTGAACTGGTGAGATATAATTCCTCAAAAAAACATATTGCCTCGAATTTGACAAGGAAATATCAAGACAGTAGTCATACTTTTTGGTTTGACCCATACTAATGGAGCACTGGTTGACAGAAAAGTGCTTATGTGTGCCAAAGTTGCTCATCCAAACAGCTTTCATTGAACTATTTTTCTTTGTACTGATCTTCTTTGTGGATGCCAACTTGAATGTGGCTGATTTGAAGCTTCCTGCCCGTTGTACTGACTTTGCTCTGATGTGTTTGTTGAAAGCCAAGCTTTGTATCAGGAGAGAATCACCCTGCCAACCGTTCAAGGATTCCGAGTAATACATCAAAAGTTTTGAAAAATTGTGGCGCTTGGCTTTCATTTCCAATCTCAATGTTTCTTCCCAAAACAACGTCTTGGTCTGAACTTCAATCCATATGTTGTCATCTATATTCCTGTCAACATTGAACTGTAGAGTTTGATTTGAGCTGTCAGGAAATCTTGTGATACTACCACTGAACTGTGTTTCTTGATTCAAGCAGAAAGATTCAGAAAGAGAATTGTCCCAGTTATTCTCCTGCTGAAATGTTGCATGAGTGCCAACAATAACATCCATCCAACTACAGCAGTAAATACCTCCAAACTCAATGTAAGGTGTATATTTATGAGAAGGTGATTTGGTGGTTATGGAAATGTCAAATCTTTTATTCTCAGCATTTCCTGGGTCCCAGAAGCGAAGACCTTCTGTGGCTGCATCCCTTCGATGAAAACCAATGGATTTTGTCAAGTAGTCATGCAGATTTGCATGACGCTGATCAAAGTGGAGTCTTGGGTAACAACTTCTGACAGTGTTGTTTGGAAAAGTTTCAAACAAAAAGCACAACTTATCAGGCTTTCCATGAATTTTCAGGTCAGTTGAGTTTCCTGCAACAGAAGCAAGACCAAGGGAAACAAAAATGAAAAGCAAACAACAAGCACCTCAATTTGTTAATGTTTATCTCAAAATTGTGTTTGAATGCATGACATGCATTTTGACATCATTATTGAAGCAAACATTCTGCTCAGTTTTGTGCAGGATCTGAATTTGAATTTTGAAGTCTGTTAGTTGTTTGATGAGACTATCCGGCGCTTTTGTGATTGTCACTGGGACTCAAAAGTGAAGCACAAACATTCTTGTTATCATCATACATAATATTGCTGATCAACATGCTTCACCTTTGAAGTGCCCAGCCTGCAAACACAGAGGTTGTGCCATGTGTTTTGGAAATCGTATTGAGCCTTTGTGGGGCTATGTTGTGACCAAAGTTTTGGGGAATGGAGACAAACCTCTTTCTGAACTTTTGCTCTTGGGTAAAACTTTGGGCCAGTGACAAGGATGAGCAAATACTTTAAATGTCACAGGGCTTGCAAAATGAGTGTGAAAGATGAACAACACAATTGTCAAGCAGTATGTTGTGAGTTCTGACAGAACAAAATTTGTACCAACAAGTAAGAAACCTGTTTGAAATCCTGACATGTTGAAGTGGGTGGTGAATCCAGATTTTAAGCTGATGTTGAGTTTGATTTGGTTGTCCAGATGCATATTCAAGTGAAAATAGTCATTGCATTTCCCATCAAAATGAGGAAACATTTGAAAAACAAGGCAGCTGGTTTCCTTTGCATCAACCTGTATGGTAATGCCATGACCCATTAATCTGGAATTTTGGCAAGGCTGAAGTATCTGCTCTGGTTCTGCATACTATTTTCACATCCAGGACATTCCAATCCATCTCTACAAGCACAGTAGGTTTTTATGATGTTTGTGTCAAAGATTTTGCAGAGATTTTCTGTGATCACAACAGTTATGTTCATTCTACAAAACTATTTTAATGTTTCCATTAAATTGTGTCACAATTCTCAAAGCAACAAGGCAATGATGTTCCAGACATTGTTTGTCAGAGAATGTGTATGATTTGGTTTTCATTGCATGAGTCCTTACAAAAATGTCTGTGACTTTGATATCAATGCTGGAAAACTGAATTTTTGAGGAAGTGCAAACTTGCATACAATGAGAAACAAACAGCAACACAGCTTGAAAAGTAGAGCCTTGAAACTCCACTTTTTTTGTTTCCCCTCTCTGTATTGGGGAAAATTTTCTTGCTCTTGTAACTGGGCCCATCAAAAACAGAAATATTGCTGAAGATACTCACAACTTTGATTGATTGGTATTTTTTGACAGAGAGTTGGTACATTTTGAGACTTTGTAACTTTTGAGTCAGAATACAAAATATCATGGTCAGGTCTCCATTCTTCTGTTGCACTGGAGAGAGTGACTTATGGGAAACATTGTGCAAAACAGAATAGGAAAAGTACACCTTGAACAGAACATATTTTTGTGACACAATACTGATATTTGCTTCATTTGATGCAGTGGTAAAACTCATGAATGAGTGTTCACCGCAAAATGTGTAACCCTCAGGGTTGGAATGTTCTCTCACTGAAACAAAAGAAATTATGCAGGCTGCCAATGAATAAAATGGTCTGAAGAACAGATGCTCAAATACCAGTTGTAAGGTAAACCTCAAGTGAATGCTAAACTGCCACACTATTATTGGTATCTCATAGTTCAATGGATCCCAGACTGTACACTTTATCTTGGAGGGTTTGGTGTGTGTTCCGCAAAAGTCCCGCTCGGTGGTGTCAATGTTGCGCAAGGGATAGGTCATGAACATTGGAGAAGTTCCATCAGTGACAGTCTTTGCTGTGCTACACTTCCTCAACAAAATAGTACCCTGTGTATTCAGGATTTTCAAATGCAATAATGTGTTGGTTTCTTCACTATTTCTTAAAATTGCCTTATGCAACAACTTGAAAATGTAAGAATTCCACAGTTTAGAAGAGGAATTTGTCCATAGTTCTTTCAGAATAACCCTCCACATGTGAGTGGTGTCGTCCTCCCCTTGGACAAGCAGGAGATGGTTGAAAATTCCAATAATGTAGACTGTCGTCAATACACCCATTTTGCTTGGCAGAATAGCATTCTGAACAATAGAGTCTACAATATGTTCAATGAGGACACAAAGACAAGAGCAAAATAAGAAATGTCAGGTGAGTGTGTCTGGTAAACATTGTCCACTGACCTTTGGTCAAAGTGTTGTTGCGATTGTTGGGTTGGAGCCAGTTTCATCAGGATTGAACTGCTGACAAAGGTTGACATTTCAGTGATGCGAATGGGGACTTTGTCATTGACACTACTTAATGTACAAAGACTGTAGGAGTTCAAAGGGTCTGAGTCAAAATTGTTTTGTGGACTAAGACACATGTAAACTGAGCAAAGATCAAATGTTTCTATTGCACCCAAATGAACTGGACAGTTGGTTGGCAATGAAACACACTTTGTTCTCAAATCCATTGCTCCTGATCTTCTTGAAGTATTCTGAGAAGTAAAACAAAGCACTTATTGCCAACCACTTTTGAGGAATTGTTTCCTCAGGTGCTAAAGACAAGACACCCAAGAACTGTTGACATAGAAACCAAGTTCCATTATTTCAGTCAATGAGGCAGTTTGTGAAGAGAATATTGGCATCATGTGAACTATTTTTACCATCTCAATATTTCTGTCTTTTCTTGGAGAAGCTTTGCGCACAAAAATAGAACCATGGTTGGGCTGGGCCAAACTGTGCTGCCAGGGTTTCATTTAATTCGGATGCCCGACAATGGAAGCACAATGTCTGGTGCTGCATCCTGTACTGATGAGCAAGTGAGTGAATGATACAAGCACTCATAACTTGGTTCAATCCTTTTGTCACATGAAGGTGCCACATCCTTGCACAAGCCAATTGTTCTGATTCAATGCTGTTGACAGTTGCCTGGGGTATCTAGAAAATAGAGGCAAATGCTTAGGGTAGTGTATTGCACACAGGAACCAACAAACACAGAACCACTCACACTGTCTGAAATGTAAAATCTGTAGGACTGCTGCTAGATAAATGAACAAGAAGGAGTGCTCAATGAAACTGTGGGTGTGATGACACAGGTCATGTGATGCCATAGATCTGTTGTGCATGACATGTCAACAGGTCTTCATGGGGGGTGGTTTGGGGGCCTTGTTGGGGGCTTGGGTTTGGGGTTTTGATTTTGGGGCTTGGGAGCCTTGAGTGGGGTGGGATGACTTGTGTCAGGGTGCTGCTCAACTTTACCCACACTACTGCCACGAGGTGCTCTGCCCTTGCTAAATGAACATCCAGCGCTGATACCCCTGAGCAGCCCAGGCAGTCGGCAGGGGGGTGCAGCTCCAGACAGAACTGCAGCATGTCTCACATAACGAGGGCTTCACTTGCGTGACAGTACCAGATACAGAAGTATACACACAACGCACAAAGTACAATCGGATAAATACCATTATGGTAGCACTGCAAGCCTAATGCACTTGCAAACATCACAAAGGTAAGTGCATTTGCAGAGGCGGATCCAAGGTGAAAAAAAACCAACATTTGGTGAAAAAGTCTGTCCTATTTGATGACATATCAGCACTCACAGACATTTTTCATTTTCCATGCCCGAATGATCATCCCCGGAGAAGTCCACAATCCAGACCACCTGGATCAGATACAGGTTCCACCCCAGGGCAGACCCAGCTTTCATTCCCCTCAGAGGGCAAATCCAGGTCCACTCCCTCGAGCAGCTCCAGTTTCCACCCCTGGATCCAAGGTGCGCCCCTTGAACAGATGCAGGATCTCTCCCTGGAGCAGGTCTCTTATTCACCCCTGGATCTGCTTCAGGATCCACCCATGGTTCCATTACTCTCTCCATTTAGTGGGCAAATTGATCTCCAATCAGCTGAACAATTCCGTGTTAAAGACTGCTGATGTGTCTCTCCCTCCATGTGCTATTTAATCTGTGTGGATTATTTGGCATTTGGATGGATTGCACTGAACCTGATGTGGAACATGTTATTCCGATGAAGTAGAGGAGATTTTGACTGCAAATAACACAGGCTGTGTGTACAAGTCTTTCTGAAACAGCGAACACCAGATTTCACTCATCTGGAACTTGTTTGTTAGAATCTGAAGGACGCAACATCACTGTTTTGGTATTGAGGAAGAAGTTTGTGTTTTGGCGGACCGTTTGTGGTTGTGAACTTACGATTCTACTGACGTCAGCATTTTTCACTGAATATGTTTCTACCGCACTTGTTCTCTCACCTTTTGCTCTCAGCGCTATTCACAGGAGCAGCTGCTAAATCCATGCAAGACTCAGGCTTTGAAGATACAAATCTCACATCACCTGAAACAAATCTCTTCACCAAATTGATTCAAGGTAGAACACTACTCTCCTTCATCAGTTGGAACAAACAGTTTGACAAGGCACTGTCATGGAATAACTGTTGAGAAGACACAAATTCTGTGCACATGATTTCCATTGATGATAGAGAAATGCAACTCAACTTTTGCAAAGTGCAAAACAAGCAGAGATAAATGACACTGACACAAAATGTGAACTGCAAGTCCTGTACAATCTGCTTCTGTTGTTTGGACATAATACCTGGTAATTAGTATTGGCTTTTGTGTTTTGATAGATCTGTCTCTTGTTTATTTCCTAGGATACAACAAGATGCTCCCTCCCAGTCAACACAGCTCAACTGAAGTAAACTTGGACATGTATGTGCTGTGGATCAAAGTGAGTGAGCTGAGCATGGACTACTCCATGCTAATCTATTTCAGGTATGCATGGAGGGACCCCAGACTACAGGTGAGACAAGCCTCTTCCTCTGCTACTGTCCACAACATTTCTTGCTGCAACACAGAATATCCTAGCTTCATCAGGTGTATCAAAGCAAAAAGAAAAATGTTTTTTTTTCTGCATTTGTTTGCACAGTTCACTCCACCAGATGAAGGACAGAATCGAATGAGAATATCAGTGGAAGATGCACAAAGAAGTCTGTGGGTACCTGACATATTTATCAGGTAACAATTTGGCATAGGAAATGCTACAACATTTTGTTTGAATTACAGAGGAAAAACAAAACACAATCACATTGTGTGAAAACTTGTTTTGTTTGACAGAAATCAAATTGGCAAAGACACTTTGGACCCTCACAAAATGTCTGAAGTGAACTCTGGAATTTTCCTCACCTCAGCTGGGCAGGTGCAGGTGGTGAGGTGACTCACACTGAGGCTGGAGTGTGTTATGGATCTCTCCGTGAGTCACTTACCAGTGCAAGAAGCAGTCTGTTCCAACTTTAATTTCTTTACTCAGAAGAAAACAAAAGACAGATAACCAACTGAGATTTCTGATGTTGCATATGTTTCAGAATTATCCATTGGATGAACAGGAGTGTCCCTTGTTTCTTGGAAGCTTTGGCTACTCCACAGAAATTCTCCACTTCGCATGGCTCCAGCCATCAGTTGATATTGCCAATGAATCGCTCTCTGGCAGTAGTTTCACCCTCAAAAAGGTGAACAATAAAGACTGCACAGAGAACTACACATTGGGACAATATCCATGCACAAAAGTGGGATTTGTACTCAAGAGGTATCCTGGGTACTCAGTGACACAGGTATGCTCAATACCACTCTTCACTATGATATGTGTAGTCTTGACTGTTGATTGGTCATATTGTGGATCTTTCTGCTGCAGCTGTACATGCCCACAACTCTGATTGTCACATTGTCTTGGATAAACTTTTGGGTGGATATGGATTCAGCAAGCCAGGTTGGTGTTCACCAAGTGCCTGAACATGGTAATGAATTGGGATAGAATTGGTGGAGTGGTGTATGCAAGGGTCAAATGTATTCCTTGTGTTCAGATTGCAGGTTCTATCCTGATGCTTCTGACCATCAGTGCCTTCATTGAGGTGGCCCAGTCACAGATGATTCATGTCTCCTACCTCAAGGCCATTGATGTCTGGTTCCTGGGTGAGTGCACACAACTTGGCAAACTTGGGTGCCCTGTACAAACAGCACAGTTTTCAGTTGTGCAATCCACAACACACAAAGTTATCAATAAGTGAAACTTTGCTCCTGCACATTAATAAGTCTTCTCTTTGTTGCAGGATGTTTGATCTTTGTGGCAATGTCATTCCTGGAGAATGTGATGGTGGCAGTGTTCATCAAGAAGAGAAGAAGCAGCAAGACTGGGATTCATGTGATTCACAGGGTGTCACGTGTTGTCTTCCCTGTTACATTCATGGGCTGTGTCACTGGATATTTATCTTTTTACCTTATGGTCTCAGCAGTTGTGTACTGAGAACACACACCAAAAGAAAAGCAGTACATGATATATCCTCAGGCTACATGGTACCAAGGTACCATTGAAATACATCAGGGGTGTGGCCTGGGACAATGAGTGGAAACAGCCAGGATGACTACATGTACCTTGCTCTGGGTTTCAATGGTTGTGATAGTGCATTTGGTTTCAAACTGTCTCCTTTGACAAATTATGATCCGATCTTTAATTAATCTGCAAAATGTCTGCAATGAGGAACAGCAAACAAGGAAATACAGATGGAAAGTTTCACAGAATCTACCACTGTGATGAAATTGTGTGTGTTTGACAGTAAGGTAGAATTGCTTCATGGACAGTTTTTTCAGGTCTTCAAAGTTGAAAATTTAAAGTTGGTACACATTGGCATCGGGCAGCAACATAGGAATTCTGATAGTGAGGCTGGTTATTGTAGGATCAGCCAGCTTTGGGCAAAAACTTACAGAAGTGGGATAAATTTACACTGATTGTGACTGGCACTGTTGCCTTGCAAACATCAAAATCTTGTGATGCACTTGCCAAGGAAATACAACTTTCAATGAAACCTACTGTGTCTGCCCATTTTCCTGGTGTTTGTGAAGATATTTGACTCCATTTTGCTGCAACTGAGACTTTGACAAGTCAACAATGGTACATTGACAGCAGGAAGTTGCTCAGGTGAAACCATGCTGAGTTCTGTTCTTTCCTCGCTTTCTTTGACCAATGAGATCTGACAACACCAAACTTGGCCAACCCAACTCAGACTCAGGGGTTCTGTTCAGCTGTGTTTTGTGCGATGTGATGCGTCTTCTCATTTGGCTGCTGATGTTCACACAGGTCAGGGCTGAACCCCTGAACCCAGGGTCCAGCTCCTCCCATGCTGGTTCCAAATCACACATGCGGGAAGATGAAGCCGAAAATCACAGTTTTTTGCAACTGTTCTCAGGTAGAAGTTTTACTTCCTGTGTTGTTGCTTGACCACCTCATTGTAAATCTTATCAATATCCATTGCTGGAAATTTTGTGGAAAGGGTGCCTGTCCTCAACATAGTTTTATCTTTGTGTGTAGAAAAAGCACCTGGACACACACACACACATACACACACACACACACACAAACACACGCACAGATACACACACAGGTCTACACAGACACACTGTGAATAGAACACAAAGTAGTCAAGTGACAACTAAATTTGAACAACAGACCTGGGTTTTTTGTAAATTTCAACAAAATGTGTTCAGCAGGTTACACAAAAAGTGTCCCTCCCAGTCAAAACACTTCTGTGGCAGTGAAGCGCAGCATGTATGTGTTCTGGATCAGAGTGAGTGAAGTCAGCATGGACTGCACCATGCAAGTCTACTTCAGGACCACATGGAGAGACAACAGGCTACAGGTAGTGTTATTTCTTTGTTCTGATCAGAAATGCAAAAATCAAAAGTTATTTCAACTTTTCATGTCAGAAAAGCTATCAATGTGTGTAGTTTGTGTCTTCCCAGTTTCAACCACTCCCTGTGGGGAAGACTGAAATGAGGCTCACAGTGGCAGAAGCACAGAAATATTTGTGGTTTCCAGACACATTAATCAGGTGGGTGAGGTGCAGAAGTTTGTCCAAGTTTGTTGCAAGTGTACAGCATCCAAGTGACAGTTGTCTTTCAGAAGACAAAATGGCCTGGAAATAGGAAGGGTTTGAAAAATTGAAGTGTTTCTTTGAAGCAGAAATAGAATTGGTGAAGACACACTGGACCCTCTGAAAATGAGAGAGGTAAACTCACTTATTACACTCAACTCCACTGGTCATGTGCGTATTGTTAGGAGATAGACCTTGAAGTTGTAGTGTCCAATGGATCTTACTGTGAGTCTGCAACATTGCTCAGACAAGGTTCTTGGTGTCAAGCATACTCTGTTAGCAGAATGTTTGTCTGAACAATTTCCTGCTTCAGAGTTACCAATGGGTTGACAGTAATGTCCCTTTACTATTGAAAGTTTTGGATACACAACAACAGTTCTTCACTTCACCTGGGCCAGAAAGAATCCTGTCTTGCTGGATCCCAAGAGATCTACTTCTGCCTGTAGTTATATTCTTAAAGAAGTAAAAATTGAGGACTGCACCAAAAACTATACAACAGGACAATACCCAAGTACAAATATGGAGTTTGTGATGAAAAGATACCCTGGATACTCAGTGACACAGGTACTGTTTTGTACAATGAACACAGGTACTATTTTGTGTAACAAATACTTTGACAGTTGTTTCAAACAGAACAGCAAGAGAGCAACAAACTGTAAACATTTACTGCAGCTCTACATGCCTACAACTCTGATTGTGACCTTGTCATGGATCAACTTCTAGGTGGATATGGATTCATCAAGCCAGGTCGGACCAAACTGCAGATATGCTTCTAATGTTTGTTGTTCATTTATGCAAGATAGTCTGGCACAGGTCTTGCAAAACAAAAACTGCATGACAAGTCCTCTTCTGCATATTTCTGCATTTCATTTGAGGGCAATTGTGAAGGGAGGCTCAATATTTTCTGTAGATTGCAGGCTCTATATTGATGCTTCTGGCCATCAGTGCCTTCATTGAGGTGGCCCAGTCCCAGATGATTCATGTCTCTTACCTCAAGGTCATTGATGTCTGGTTCCTGGGTGAGTGTGCACAACTTACAGTTTGACATCTTGGGTGTACAGCCAAGTCAAACTGGGCTAACATATTCAATCAAAGTCTCCTGAATTTCTTTTCACTATTTTGAACTCATGGTCACTTTGACAAGCAATTAGTAGAATGCATGACATTTTTACCAGCAGAGGTTGTGGAGTTAGAAGAAGATACCAAATCACCATTGTGTCATCTGTTTTGGTGTGAGTGAATGTATTTTTCTCAGATTATTTGCTGAAGTTTGCATTGCAGGCTGCCTGATGTTTGTGGGCCTGTCCTTGGAATTGATCAGGGCACAATGTATCAAAACTTTGTTGTCCAAGCCAATTTTTCACCACCCACTGAAGTTGGAAATTATCTCAATTCAAAATGTCCGTATTGTGTGTCATCTTGTGATTTCAACTGTTGAATATTTTGTGTCAACACCTTTTGTTCTAAATCTGTGCCTTGAATGCTGCAAGAACTGAAAAGAGAAAACATGCATCAAGTTCTCTTTTTGCAAAAAAACATCCTGGTGTTCTTGTGGCCAAGTGAAGAAAAAAATATGCCAAGATGGCGTCACCGGTGATTCGAACAAATGCAAATGGCGGCAATGTCACATGATTGCCTGCTCTAGAAACTGAAAGTCCCAAACAGTGTGAACAAAAAAGAGACCATATCTCAAAGATTGCATTCTTCATATCCACCAAGAATCAGTGATGAAAGTTAAAATTTTTCAAGAAGCAAAAAAGTAAAAAAAAGCACTTTTTGTGATTCTAAAAAAATTAAACATAATTGATCCACAAATGAATACCACTAAGTTAGTTGTAATGACTTTGCCAAACTACCATGAAAAGGAATTTGCCATCCGTTGAAAAAAATTTCCAACTTTTCACAACCCATCAGTCCATCAAAATCCATTTTCAGCCCATTTGAGCCATCTTCAGAGGTCATCACACACAACACGGAATGCACTGGAGTCAAATGCACTCAACCATCCAACACCCCATCTTG
>JAAUXT010092623.1_pt1 | contig 19372 bp, 18 predicted proteins | sample 7278171 | NCBI WGS metagenome assembly JAAUXT01 (sample SAMN14350112, study PRJNA611818) | marine sediment metagenome | isolation source: surface marine sediment (1.8m) | place: French Polynesia: Moorea | collected 2018-08 | reverse complement strand
GCATGTGATTTGCTCTGGATAAATACCAAGTTTGTGAAATTCTGATGTGGCATAGCAACACAAATGAGATTTTCATGGAGCATGGTCAGATGAAAATTGGGATCATTTTGAGGTATTGTAAAATGAAAACATTGTTTGGGTGCATGATGACAAGTGCGTTACTTTGGTTGTGTTGGATGATAGTTGAAGAATACATGTTGGGGTGTTGGATGGATGAGTGCATCCACAATTGTTTAGCCCAAAAGATCCAAAATCGATCCTTGTCTTGACCATGAAATCAGTGTACACACACATTTGGAAGACCCTGCCTGTAGGTGCTTTGATTTGGCCCAGATGATTTGGCTCACTTTTTCCAAAAGCTCCCCAATCAGCCCAAGCCACCTCAAATCACCTAAAAACCATATAAAAATTTTCAAAAATCAGAAATTGAATGCTACCACTGAAACCCCCATACAATATACTACATTTCATCAATATACTTCTTTCACCAAATATTTGTACCTTCTGAGATACAGAGACATTTCTACATCCACACCCCATTTATTTTTCACACTTCCAAATTTGAACTTTTTGACCTCAGAAACCCAAAAATTCAAATTTGACAAATTCTTTCCTTGCATATTATCCCCAACCCAAAATGAACCAGAAGAGCCCAAAAGATCCCAAATTGATCCTCATCTTGACTATCAAACTGCTGTACACATACTTTTGGAAGATGCTGCCTGTAGGTGCTTTGATTTGGCTCGCACCGATTTGGCTCATTTGAGCCCAAATCGCGCAACCCATCTCAAATCACCCAAATATGTTTGGGAGCGTCACACCCTCCCTCCAGGACAACTGGACCACCGGCAATTTTGCGGCAACAATCAGCAATAACCAGTCCACAACACAGGCTATAGGGTCGCTCGAGCGCTAGATCCTACAGTGTGAAACTTTCCTCATCTATTTTCGCTCATTCAAGATTTTGACTGCAGAAAACAAGGACACCAACAAACCTTGAATCGCTTTTGCCCACACACACCGGCGAAAGAACTCCTGAAGACCAAAGCCACTCGAGTCAAACTCGCAATCAATCGCATAGATCTGAACAATTGACACTTGCAGCTGATAACAAAAAAGTTTATCAACTTGGTTGCTTCATCCAACCGTCCAGACTCTAGATCTATACAGCACCGGTTCCTTGCGGCTGGGTCGTGTGAAATGTTGAAAGGAGGTTCTCACATAACAGCGCGCACAGACAATTAAGAAAGCAACAGTTTAATTTGATCTAATGAACACCAAATTTTTTTTTTTTTTTCTTTTTTGTCAATTTGTGCAGAAGAATCTCATCGTTGTCCTTCCTCTGCCCGTCGATCCGTGGCCGCTTCCCGCCGGGTTCCCGGCGCGAATCTCCCGCCACAAAGAGCAGACGACAAGAGGCGACGTCGTCTGCACAATAATTGAAAATGTTGTCTCTGTCGGCCAAAAGTTTGCTGGAAAACTGGACGTCATGGCACGAAGGCTGGGAAAACTCTTTCAAACTGACTTAGAATTGAATCCACTTGGTGGGTTGGATCTCGAGTCCACTGGAGAGAGAGAGAGACGGAAACAAATTTTACTTTGTTCCACTTTCAGGAAATTACGTCGTCGCCGCCATGAGAAACAGTTCTGGTTTCCAAATCTGGTGGCCGCAGACTCGCCGCTGGGACCTGACGTGTGTCCTGCTGATTTCCGCTGCCATTATGTGGGTTGCCACATTCCTCGCTATTCTCCGAAGTGAGCAGACAAGGTTCTTTACTCTGTAGAGTCTAGATCTAAAACATGCAGATCCAGACGTCATGGGCGGACCGGCCATTTGGTTCGGGCCTGGAAAGGGGAGAGGCGTGTTTTGACTTTCAACTTGCAAAGCAATTTTCACGTTGATTGATGGCGTATGCTGTGGGTAGAGTCTACTCTGCGGAAAGTGCAGCAGAAGTGCCGCTCAAAAATGAATGCCGTGGAAAACTTCGCCCGCATACATTTTTGGCCATGACCAAAACTCCACCCGCAAAGTTTCACTTTTGCGTGCAATGTCAGCCTGAATTCACTCCTGGATCTTTGTGTCCATCAGCGCTGAGCCTTGATTTTCGTGTGTTCACCGCCGAAAGATTCAGCGGACTGAACAGTTGAGTTGACACAAGTTCAGTCACTGTACTGTTAAAATTTTCAGGATGTCGAAAGAAACCCGAAAGAGAAATAATTTCCCTGGACAAAATGACTCTGTGCAACTTGGCAAAGGTACGATTTCATCCAGCTCTTCGTTGGGCAACATGCAGCGGGGAACAGCATTGGATACTACAAAGTTCACCCCAAGAGACCTGCTGGTCTAGCTGCTTTGGTGCAAGGGTGATGACAGTGGCCATGCTCACATTGAACTGGACCTTCCAATGTCCTTCGCAGCATTCCTGTGGACGACAGACATGGTGCTGAAATTCGGCAAGATCTTGAACACACGAGTTGAAGTTATTTTAATTTCAGAATGCTTATTCTGGCGACAATTGTCAAATTGTGATGAACATACTGAAGACAAATGTCATCGACGTGAACAGACAAATGATGTTGACGGGCTTGTCACTTTTTCTGGTGAGCTGCATTTCGTGTTTGAGACCAGTTTGGTACGTGTGTTTTCGGTGCCTTCAAAATGACGTCCGTACATTCAGCATTCTTCCTTCAGTGTGCCTGTTTGAGTGGCGACTTCAGGCTGGTGCGATACCTGTTGACCCACAAGAGTGAGTTCGATTGCGTGAATTTCTGGATTGTTCTTTGGAGCCACGGAATGAGCAACTGAAGATCGCGTTTCAACCAAATTGCAGGTGGTGATCCCAAACAAAAGAGCAGAGACGGTGACGGTGCGCTGTACTTGGCCACGTATGATGTGATAAACTCTCCTCACCCAAACGTTAGATTGCTGAAACACTTGATCAGCGCAGGTGAGCAGTTGTGTCTCTCGAAACCAGACGCATAGGGATTGGGGTGAGTTTTTGATTGAACATGAAAAGGTGGTGTCTGCAGGCTGTGACGTGAACGAACAGAACGCCAAGGGATACACCTGCCTGCACCGTGCAGCGAGTCGAGGCCACATACCCATCATCCGTTGCTTGCTGGATCACGGTCAGAACGAGACAGGCACACACACAAACACACACACACACACACAAACACACACACACACACACACACACACACACACACACACATGCAAGTTGCCAAATTTCGCCTTCGCCTTTTCTCTGCTTCGGAGGACTCTAGCAAGGTTTTTACGTTCTTGCAGGGGCTGATCCTTACATCACAAACCAATCTGGAATTTATCCATTGGACAGTGCGATCAATGCTGGTACGCGATGGCAAAGCTTTTCTCACGACGTATTGACACTCTGCTGTTGGCATAAAGCATTGCACTTTCCGGCATGGAATGCTTTTCCAGGGCACGTGGACGCTGCAAACCTACTCAAGATCAAACTGGAAGAGAAGCACGGGTGGGACTTGCTGGACCCGCACACGCCCCCGCACATCCGTCTCGGCCTACAGACCCCGGGAAAGCTGCATCTTCTCGAGTCCACAATCCCGACGCGTCTGCGAACAATCAGGCAACCACTGACCAAATGAACATCCTTTCCCGTCTGAAGTTTCTTCGACTTCGTTTGATATTTGAAGTTGTTTTCGTGGTGTCGACCGTTTTGAAAATAGTGGAATGCTGCAGGAGCAGCGTGAATTTGGAACTGCCAACAAAGTAAACCCAGGTCAAAAGACCGCAATAAAATTGTTAGAATTCGACGAAAATGTACAATCAACACCAGAACTGTTGCGAAGTGCGTTCGAATCCGCACAATTGGGGATCGTGCCCTGGACTACGTTAGGAACTCACTTGCTGGATGTCCAAGAACCACGCAGGCACCAACACCGTTTCGACAACAGATTCTCTCAGCTTTATTGAAAACATTCCTCTGCTTGACAAACAGATACGAGTGAAGGAAAGAAAGCTGAATTTCAACTCGATTTTCAGCTGAAAATCCGACAAAATAAGTTGCTGTGGAGCAGGCTTGTAGACTCACGTTGGACGTTTCTCAGGTTCTGCATCCTTGAAAGCAAGTTCGCGGTGCACATGGCTCAGACACAAGTGACGACACTTGGGTACGGATGTGAACACAAGTTGCAGCTGTGAGTTGAACCTGACAACTTCAACTAAAGTTTTTTTTTTGAAGTTCCGTATGCAAACGAACAGGTCATCCTCATTGTTGCTACAGAAGCCCTTCTGCGAACAAGAGATAGTTTTTCATCCGTGATGGTAGAGGCAGTTTCTTTATGTTGGAGTTCACGTGAAGAACAGAGTGCATCCACAGACTACGCCGTAATCGATGTCTGCAGATCGCAGTGAGAGCGTACACCCTGGATGGAAACTTGATGCCAACATCCAAAGCACTTTTGTGGCAGTTCACCACTGCATGTTGTCTGGTGTAGCTTCGGACTTTTTCAGAATACGTCTTCCGGTCCTGCTTGTACAACCTGGCCAGGTCTGGAACCAATGGGTCATCCGGATTTGGGTCCAACAACAAGGAGTGTGTGGAGAGCAGCACTTTGGAAATGGTCAACGCTGGTGACCATTGGTCTTTCAGTAAGTCAAGGTTGAGGTGGCCCGCAGCGCTGATGTTGCAGTGTAGAATTGGAGTCCTGAACTGCACCCTGGGAGGCTTGAACGGATAACACGACGGAAACCGAATCTCCAAGATAAAGATGCCGCGTTCGTACTCAGTGTTGTCAGGCCCGAGCAGGATTCCCTGCCACACTGTGACATCCTCCTCGTCCGGTACGATCACGCTGTAGTTCGTGGGCGATTCCAGCACAATGTCCTTGAGTTCCTTGTTCAGTCTCTTCAACATGTTTTGTGATTTCTGCTGCCAAATCCACAAATTTATGTTCGTTTTAGTTTTTCTTCGCCTCTGTTGAACTGTGTTCCAGCACAAGTTTGTCTGTTGTGCAAGCAACAGTATTTTTAGCAGTTGACGTTTCCATTTATGGTCAAATGTACTGGTGTTGTCATCTGTCGTGAAAGATTCAGAGGAGTGAGCGAGTGGTTTTAGATCGGTGTTTTCCTGCAAGCATTCGCCAGTTTTCGTTTCGTTTTCACAATTGCTCGAAAATTTCTTGGGTGGACCATCGGTTATCCTGGGCAAGAACCAAACATACCCAGTTGAAGCGAGTGTCCGGTGATTCATCGTACTTCCCGCCAATGAGCAAGGAAAATCTACCTGACGCATGCGCTCTCCATTCAGACCTTTTAGGTCATGCTTTGAAGTCACACACTCGGGAAGGTAGTGGGAAGGTAAGGCTCACGATGGACTGACACGAAGCCATGGTCTCCTGAAACAACGCTTCAAAACGGACACAAGAGGCCAGATATTTGGAATAGATTGTATTTGGTTGTGGATACGTGACGCACAACGGCCCAAAAGAATTGCCTGGTGGCAAAAACACTGAACAGGTGTGTAAATACACGAATTTCTGTCAAGTTACCTTTCGTTTGGGACAACATGTCTGTGTTCATTTGTGCGTGTACGAGCTCAGGTACAATGTGGTTGGCATGGTAGAAACAGTATAAGACTTGCGTTCACCCAGATGCTTAGCCTGGACACACAGGAAAAAATGTGTGATTCATCGATAAGAATTATCCTTGACAGCTCATGTCGCGTCAGCATTTGTGCTTGCAAAGCCACGCCTATTTGCTAAACTCCACGAACTTGAAAGCCCACGTCTTCTCCCGCAGGCTTTGTTTATCAGAGAACGTTTAGAGCCTCAAACAACGCAGCCCTTTGTTTCGAGCGATCACACTTGTCTCGAAAATTGACTCCCGTGGTTTGGATTTGCAAGGTCTCCAAAGTTTTTGGCTGTGGACAAAACTGCGGAAAGGCAGCTTTCTGATGACTAACATCAAACTCTGGTTCTTTCACATCTCCACCGAAAACTCCCCAATCGGTGAAGCAATAGAAAGGAGACTTCGTCATTTGCGCCTGTTATGAGCTCGAACAATATTGTAGTACGTATTGAGCAAGCTGACGACCATTTGCACAGCTTTTGTTACAGCTGCAAGGTGTTGCAATATCCATCAGCTGAGCTCCGAAGGTGTAGTGGCATTATCGATAAGTTTTGTCTTGTCTGTTTTTGTAAATCTTTCGTTGTCTTTTGGATTGTCACACTTGGAAGGAACTGCTCGCGTGCGCTCCAAGTGTCAAGGAAACTCAGAGCCAAAGAGCCTTTTTCAACAAAGAAACTCAACAGAAGTGGATCATGAACAAACTCCTGGTGTCTAAATATTGATCAAAACGACAACATTTGTTTCTGAAACCTGGTCCAAATCAATATTGTACTTGCGAGTAAATTTCCTTTGAGAGAGAACCAACAACTCTGTTCGCATTTTGGTCACGAATTACTTTCGCCACATCACCGTAAATCAACGTCAGACTGAGTTTTAAAATTGTCATGTTTCGAGAGAAAGCTCTTCAGTAGTAATTCCCACCTGTGCGTGTTAAACTCTGCGCAACAGGATTGGCATCACGTCATCAACAGCAATGCTTGTTTCGTTGACATCCTCCATTAAATTGGCCTGTTAGTCAAGGTTACATTGGCCTGTGTCACATTCTTGACATTTTTCGTCGACCTGTCAAAGGTTTCTTTGTCAAATTGACAAAAGGCGCCCACTTCTGACACGATTTCTTCCCATTTTGCTTGAGAAAATCCAAGAACCGTGATACTCGTAATTACGTTCTCCAAATACCTGTTCATCTCAGATGAAGATACCGGTAGACCGGCAGTGTCACCAGAATGGAATTGTCAGACAGATGCGCAAGTGTGCTTTCAATTTGTTTTGTTTTGCAGAACTGAAGAATTTAGAAACCGGCAACAGCCATGGCTGCCTTGATCAACTTGCACAAGTTTGGAATTCTCCCGGACGACGAAGACACCCATGTCTTCACGTTCATATTCGAGAACCCTGGAAGGCTGTATGAGATCAAGTCTGTGGAAAGTTCTGAAGTGACGTACGGAGGACACAGATGGAGCGTCGTGTGTATGCGCAAGGAAGAAAAGTTTGTGGGAATTTACCTCAAATGGAGATACTCGGACGGGCAGAGTGCAGCTGCTATGTCAGCCAAGGCCAAGTACACCCTGTCCATCATCCACAGGCAGGATTACAATGAGAACAAGTATTTCGCTTCCAATCAAAAGTTCACGACTTCACAATCACTTTTGGGAAAGAGCAAGTTCATTCCACTGGCCGAACTGGTGGACCAAGGTGAAGGGTTTCTGGATGAAACCGGAAAACGGGTGGTGGTGGAACTGACCATTTCCAAGTGTTCCACTCGCTACGAAAGAACCATTGACATCTCCCCGAGAGCGAGAACCAAGAAAAATGTCAGCGGTTTCTACTTTGACACGACCACATTCCTGGTGACCAACAACAAGTGGTACCTGAGGGTGTACCCCACCAAGAACAACAGCAGTGGTCTTCCAGCTGTCTACCTCTACCTTGCAACCAAGCCGAAGGGACTCTCGATCGAGATGAGCTTCCGGTTGTACCTCGGAGAAGACACCACAGAACTGTTGTCCTACAACTACGGTGAAGGTGCTAAATACGATGGATTCGGCAAAACCCTGACCCAGCCCCTGTACAATGTGGAGAAATTGCAGCAAATCACAATCGGTGTGGAGGTCACTTCTGTGATCATCTGGAAGGATCTGGTTGTGCCTCTCAGAGCCCAGGCGAACATCTACTCTCCCCAGGTGTACAAGGAATCTTACAATCGAGCTCAGTCCAGGAGCGCAGGAGGGCACAACGCCTTGACGGCAGCAGAATCTTTCTTGGATCACGAGGGGAACTACTGGAAAGCAGATCTGGACAGAGATTCCCAAAAGCTGACAGTCATTTTTGACAAAGGGGTTCACCATTACCAACAGAACAAAACCAAGCTGCTCTGCTGGTCCATGACTCTGCTCTCTAGGGACCCAGACCGAGCGAATGATTTGGACCAGAGCGGGGATCCAGTGGTGGGCTACTTCTCCAACTTCATCGACGAGAAGGGATACCGCATGTCATTCCTCATCGAGACAAACGAGGTAAGTTCGCAGCGTTTGTTCTTCAGTTTTGTATTTTTAATCACTGCGTCGTGGAAACAAATGCGAGGTGAAAGTTTTGCCGGCAATTCAAGTTTTCGTTTGACAAAAAGAGAAACAGATGGTGCTCAGTCCGGAAAGTTAACAAATACATTCCAAGCTAAATGGAAGCCAATTCAACTCTGGCAGTTTTTGTGAGTAAAATAATGGCTCCAGTGTTTCTGCTGTCAGAAAAGTGACAAAATACAATGGGATGGCATCAACGAAGTCCCGGTGGGCAGAAAGCGTGGAAAGAATCGTTGGTTGAATGATGCAGATCAAAATTGTGTGAATGGAGGATACCTTGTCTGCCCGACCCGAATGCACACAGAAGAGAACTCAAATGCGATTTTGAAAGAAGAAAGTCACCCTTCCATTTGAGATTGATGATGATCCTGTTTTTGGTGTGCACAAAAAGAGCACAGCGTGAAGTTTCTCAGGTAGAATCCTCTATCTGTGAGGATGACAAGCTTGGCACACGGTCTATTTTCACAATATGAAGTCTGCTTGCATCTTTCCTTGAATCGTTTTGCCAAAATACACAAAGAGGACCATCAGAATACACTAAACTAACTTCGTTTGTAATATTTCGTGCATGTAATATGGCTATTTTTGCTGGTAAAGTTTCCAGACAGTATTTGTATTCTTATCATGCACTGACTTCACCGTTTTGGGTCTGCTTTCAACAGCCAAATTTGGCTGGCCTCCACATGAACTCGAACACCACATGAATGGAAAACGCATTGCGTGGTCCTTGAAGTGCATGTGTTTTGGCTGGAAACGAGAGTGAACGCCTTGCTGCAAAATCAAAAATGCCGAAAAAATCACACAGAGTGTTCACATGTGTGACAGTTTGGTTCGTATTCAATGACCATTGGTGCATTTGCACAATTTGTGTTCCAAGAATTTCGGCAGGTGAATGGAAAAACACAGCAAGCCTCAGGTTATCAGGCTTTCGGAACACTGACTTTGGATCCAAAATGAAGAAGGAAAATTCTGGACTGTGTACTCGTGCTCTTCAACAAGAAGGCACATCCCCCCGCCCCTGCAACACACATGCTGCCAAGAAAAACAAAAACAACACGGACTTTGCGACAAGCCTTGTTTCCTCTGATGTGACGGTCGGAAAAGACGCCATGGAGTGCATGCTAGTTTTCTCAATACATGAAATATGTCTATAAGACCCGCTGAAAAATGGAAATGTTGATGTGTTCGTACAGGGATGACAGGGAACAAAAGAATGGGCCAGAAAGAACCATTCTGCTCCTCTGATACCTGCCAGCTGTTCATATCGCTAGTCACAGCATCTTTCTTCAGCACGACCAAAAGCACCATGCTATTGCCAAACTTCAACAAAAATGCCCCAAAAAGCGAAGAATATGTCACTCTGCCACATACCTTGATGAGCATTGCGCTTACGAGGCTCTTTCCACTTCTGATGCGCGCTCCATGTTGAGTTGGCATGCCAAATTGACCCCGGCAAATTGGAACGTGACCTGAATGGGTGTCCCCATTGAGTGCCTCATCTGGGGTCATTACTCTGTTGAATTTTGGTGTGTTCCAGACTTCCAAAATCGTGTCCATCTGTGCATTGCCGATATGGGATGTATCAAGGAGGTCGACATCAAGCTGATGCAGCGCATCAACCTGTACTTCTGCTACAAGTTGGGTTGGACTCATGTTCAAGCCAGAGCTGCTTTGGAACAAGTTTATGGCGAGGACATCCTGTGCATCTCCTCAACAAGAAGGTGGTACAAGTCCTTCAGAACTGGCCGCACAACAGTGGTCGACCTGCAGAGAGCTCCGAAGGAGAAGACTGGCAGAACAGCTGCAAATGTTGCTGCTGTCAAGGCGCTCATTGACACTGACAAGTCCATCCCTTTGGCCTCTCTGATGCACCAAACTGGACTCCATCAAACCACAGTACACTGGATTATCAAGAAGGATCTCTACCTCAAGCTCCATTGTGCAAAGTTGCTGCCAAACTTCTTGACTCCTCATCACATAGTGGAGCATTTTCAGCACTGCAGAGACATGCTGCAGGAAGTGAGGAGGTGTCCATCCTACCTGAAATGTCTGGTGATGATGGATGAGGCATGGTGCTATCAGCATGACCCCCTCCTCAAGAGGCAGGCATCACAGTGGTTGACCAGTCAAGATCCAAGGCCAGTCCAGCCATGCAGAACTCTGTCCATCAAGAAGGTCCTTATCATCACTTTCTTTGACTTCAAGGGTATGATACATCATGAATTCATCTAAGGAGGGACTGTGGACACACCTACCTTCATCCAAATCTTGGGACGTTTTCGGCAGGCACTGAGGGAGAAGAGGCCAAGGCAAACCAAGTACTTACATATGGATAACACCCCCACCCACGGCTCCAGGGACACAAGGCTCCACCTTCTGAAGACAGGCCAGAGGACTGTGCCACACCCGGCCTTATCCCCAGATTTGTCCCCTTGCAACTTTTGGTTGTTCCCTACCATCAAGAAGCTACTGCAAGGGAGGAGGTTCAGAGACTTGAATGCAGTAGAACAGGCTGTGTCCACACAGATTGGAATGATTCCTGCTGCTGAGTACTGCGAGGCCATTCTCAAGAAGTGGCCGATGTGCTGGGCATGATGTGTACATTGGAATGGGGACTACTTTGAGGGCAGCAAATAAAGTGTTCTTTTCTGACAGTGTCTTCTTTGTTGACAAACAGTCTTTGTTGTGGTCTCTCTCGATGAATAGGTTGACCATTCAGTACCAAACAATGTGGGTTTAATGCCTTACGCAACACCAAAGTGCCAAACCTGATATCAACATGGAGCGCGCATCAGAAGTGGAAAGAGCCTCGTATTTATCTGCGTCAGGAAGGCGTCAGTCAGGCGCATTTGGTGCTGAGAAAAAGGAGAGTTGTCACAGACACACGATCTCGCAGGTCAACTGTGTTCTTTACTGACTGAATCTCCGCGACCTGAGGAGGAAACATTTGAACAGCACATTGAGTGCTGAAAAACATTCTCGTTATCTCTTGAGAGTCGTTCAATAAATAATTGAGAACTTGAGCTTGGGAGCTTCAGCACGAGCCAAATGCCACAGTTTGGAGATGACAGGGTTCTCACACTTCAAAAAGTGGTTCCTGTGAAATCACACAATAACTTTTCGAGCCCTTTGGTCGAGACAGAAGTTGTGTGATTGAACAGGAATCGTTTTTGTAAGGTGAGAACCCATTTTTACCACGATGCGAGCACATACGACTGGTTTTGTGATCGCAGAGTTTCAAAAGAAACATTCGTTGAGGCTCGTCAAGCACCGCACAGACCACCCAAGATGCAATAGACCAATGCCGCAAGTCGACTTCCACAATTTCTCTTTGTCTGTTGTGCACCACAATGTATTATGCATTCGTGCAGACGTAGAATTCTTCGGTTTTGTGAAAGTCTCTTCCGCATCAAGTGGTGGTTTACACATTTTATATCAAATGGCCTTCTGTGCATTTTAATGTCGATCCACTGGTCCGTTGCCAAACCCTCGAGGTCAGAGCACAGCACGGTTTACCGCTTGTGCCTCTGTTCAAGCCACAAAACAGAATTTTCTTCTCCAACTTTGTTGGTGACACTCAGTTGTGGACAGCTCGTCCCCAAAGCTCACCATCAAAGAACAAGTACCCTCAAACTGTGAACTTTGAAACCATGTAAGGTTACGAATGTCATTCCTCCCAAAAGTCTGCAGTCAACTCGCGCTGTGCAATCGTCTCTTGTTGTGTGCCAAACAGTGTTGTTTACACGAAAAATGCATTTACTCGTGACAGTTATACTGTAGTTTTGTTGTCTTTCCCGCGAAATGCATGAAATATGAGAACCAAGTTTTTGAAAGCTTGTACGACCACTCCGGGACTTCGGTGGGGACAAGATTTGGCCAATTTGAAGGGTGACTTCAACGTCAAAATGTTCAATATGAATTTTGATAATTTTGTTTCACCTTGTGTTTTTCAGTTGGAAGAAAAGGGAAATCCATACACGCATGGCAGCAATGAGTTGGTGTTCAGGGTCAACCTCCTGTCCCTGCAGACTGTACCTCTGGGTATGCGCAGCGTTCCGAGGTTCGACTACCAGGCCAGGCATCTTCTGCGAGCCAGGTACAAACGTTTTCTTTGCAAGCTGAGGATTTGAGTGAACTGAAAACTTTGACAAATGTTTTGGCCATTTGTGTTGACAGGGACACATATTTCATTTGCATTGAATTCAAGACATGTTCAGTACAAACGGTAAATCAGTCTCGCCTTGTCAAAAGTGGGTCACACCAGCTTGCCCAGGTACCGGAAGCTTGTTGCGATGCTTGCCAATTTGGTGTGCATTGTTGCAAGTCACAATGTGTCAAGACTTTCTGTGTGAAAAAAGACAGTTTCAAAGTGAAATTGTCGTCAGGAACCTGACATTGTTCTGTTGGCTTCCTTGCACGTAAAAACGACAGTGGTTATTCAGTCTTTGGCCAGATCAAGAAACTTCCAAATTTCGTGCACCTGCAAGCGTGGAATCAAAAATTTCAAACACAAGTTTTCGTGCAAAACTGTCCAGTTTCCAGAAATCGCGGAGCGTAAAAGAACTCGACGAAGTCAACGTTTCCAAGCCACTGGTACTCGTACTCGTAAAAGTGTGAAGCACATTGAGAAACAAGTGTTGTGGAAAAACGGCAGTTGGGATCTGAACTCTGCTCAGTTGCCTTTTGCTGAATGAAAATGAAAATCCAGCTCACTGCACACACGAGTAAATGACGTTTGGTCACGCAAACTTCTTTTGAATGAAACCCTCGGAATTGTTGTCAAGCAAATGTGTCTGATGATGATCATTCGTACGATTCGTCATGCTGCGGGTAATTCCTGGTGCAAAGATCAGGAGATTAATATTGTGAAACAATCATATTCAAGTTGTTTTGCGTGAAACACGAATTCTGAGTCACCTGTCACAAAAGTGTGTGCACAATCAACGATCTCGATAAGATTGTGTTGGCGTGTGATTTGTGATTGGTTTTGTCAAGGCACTCCATGGACGCTCAGTTTTTCAACAATGCATGATCATGACTCCTCTTGAGAATGCAATACAATGCCAACCGAAGGGTGGATGTTGTTGTGTACATTTTCTTGCCATTGGCGAAGTACGAGTACACTCGTACCAATGCAAATCTTTCAGGTTCGCGAACTGCTCAACGTCCTGTCAGTTCACTAAGTCTCCGCGATGCACAGTTGAGAACAATTTTTGGTTTTTCGTGATTGTCACCAGTGAAACATTTTTGCAGGCGCTTGCTGCACGAGAATTCATCGAACCTGGCCAACATGAGGGAAATGAACGCGAGCAGAGCGTCCCTGTCCTTCCTCGACACTTCCCGGGAAGACAGGCTCAACTCGGAGACGAGTTCCAACTCCGGCTTTGGGTTTGGCAGCAAACTGCAGATGTACAAGTCTTATGACAGCCTCGACGTAAGAACCAAACTTCACACTCCTCATGACATGTAATTGTACCTGCACAATTTCCTGCGTTCGAGACACAGCTGTGTCAACAAGAAATTTTTTCAAAAACTCCGTGACACCAAAACGTTTCTGCCCACGTCGCCGTTGTCACAGATGAAACAGGCAAAATTGCAACGTGGCGTGCGAAGGAGGCTTGCATGTTTAGCCTCTGTTGTCTTCGCTTTCTGCTTCATAAACGGTCACAGTCCTGAACGATGGAAATTGGACAGCGTGATTAGATCTATGCACTTTTGCGTTCATAGACACCATCTTTCTGTCCCAAGAATGGGTGGTGTGTCTCCAGATTTGGTCTGCTTTGTTGAAAAAAAAAACCCAACTTCAAAACCTATCAACCCCTGACGAACCGTGACTGGACCTCCAGCCTCCAGGTTAGCTCCCTGGATGAAGGTTCCACCGTTTCAAATGCGAAAGCAGTTTCCTTTGATCCCACGTCTGTCTGACGTGCAGTTTTGTTGCTCTTCCGTGTTGAAGTTTCAACGGTGAAAAGTGTTGCTCGGGTCTTTGACGGGTACAATTGTTCGTCAATCGTGGTTTCGCACACTTTCAATTGGGAAAGTTGTGACTGATCTTTTGAACATTTGTGTTCGTATGTTGTTTGTACAATTGTATGTCGTCAACAGTCATGTTCATTTTGGCAGGATTTCTCAAGAATGGAAATGCTTGCTGATGATGAAGGTCTTGGTGGAAAGGTGGGATTTTTTCCTTCCTCTGTTTTCAAATACTTCTTGGCTTCATAAATTGTTTGTGTTGAAGTTGAGGTGTAGAAAACCGCCTCTGCTAAAACGTGTTCTTTTCTAGTGCTTGTTTTAGTTGTAAAATGTTGTAAACTTGTTTCACACTCGCTGTTTTCTCTCCCTTCAAACCGTTCCTCCAATAGAATTTACCCCCACAAAAATGTAGAAAGCCAACTCCAGTGGAAATGGGTGAAATCCCATGAACCAGAGTTGTTTGTAGATTTCCAAGTTGCAGAAAGGTTTGCAAGTGGCCAAAACAACGGAGAAGAAAATTCTGTCGCACATGCTGAGCCTGTGATTTGAGCCAGATATGCATTTCCACAGAGGCTTTCGACGGGGGACATGATCCCCGGAGACGACGACCTCGGAAAGGGCTTCTTCACTGATCTTATGAGACACCTCTCGATCAACCACAAGACGGACAACAACAAGGATGAACCGTTCGTCACTGGACGCGACTTATTCAATGTGAGTGCAGTGGGATCCTCGTCCGGCGTTCTGTTCTCTCATGTGGGTCTTGCGGGTTGTTGCTTTGCGTGCGTGGTTCTGATCCGAACAATACAATGAACCCAGTCGTCGCTCGCATTACGTCGTGGTTGGCAGATTGGCTAGAAGGAGTTTTCAGTTCTTTGCTTCGGGGCCTTATCATGAAGTACTGCAGATTGGTCCTTTGCGTGCGTGGTTCCAAACTCTGAGTGACATGTCGCTGCGGTTGCAGGGGACTCGGGAGGACGTGTCGACGGAGAGTGGGGTGACGGTCAGCGACGAGTCTTCGCTGTTGATGGAGGCGCGCCCGTCGGCTGTCGACCTGGGGCGGCAGAAGGAGATGATCACCACCCTCGTCAAACTCCTCCAGGTCAGCATTCTCTTCAGCGCATTTTGGAGGACACCAACCGCAACCTGATTCAGAGTCATGTTTTTGCTTTGGCGCCCACGCACAGTGAATTGGAGGTGAACGGAAGATCACTTCATGGACATGTGTGCGGGGGCCCGAACAAAATGTGTGTGAACGTCAGTGTGATGTGATTTATGAATGGTCGATATTTCACTGAGAGTTTGACGATGTGTTGAAACACTTAGGACTCGCAGATCAGATCGATTATCAATCAGGGTCGTTTGCCGAAATTTGTTTTCACGATGGATTGGTCGCTGATGGCTGTCAATTGTTTGTGATTTTATCGCTCTGGCGGAAGAACTGATAAATTTGTCCACTCTCTTTGAAAACTTCACTGCCTCTATTGTGTGGGTTGTTCGGAACTCTGGCATGCTGTCAGGGATGGTCTGTCTCACGTTTGTTGAAAAGGGCTCTGGGGTGTCTGACCAGCCGAACAAGAACATGCTGGTTACTTGTTCAATGCGAACATTTTGACCCAACATAAGTTTTTTTCCTCCCAGACATCACAAAAGTGGCTCAAATGTGCAGGGCATTCAAGTCAGTACAAAAGGAACACGTAAAGATTTTATCGTTCTTCATTGCTCAAATGTCAAAAAGACTTCACCTTTGTTGAAAAGACAGGCATTCTTGAGACGCGTACACTGGTAAGAGCACAATCTAGCGCAAGGGCGCGGACAGACAAAATTGTTTCAGGCCATCATTTTGGGGAATTGTCTTGCAAAACTGATCCATTGGCGTTGGTACATTTCTTTTGTTCCGCACACCCCAGATCGTTGTATTGGACCATCATTTTTGTGCTGAAACGATTTGGTATGTCCGCGCTTCAAGTGTCCGACCAAAATGTTTCGAAGTTCATTCTGACAAGCTTGACATTCTAAAGTGTTGTTTGCAGCAACGACTGCCGTTCAGAGTGACGGAGGCCCTCGAGTTTGGTTCCCTAGGGAGTGGAACATCCACACGCAGCAGAATGGACGTAGATCTCATTCTCTTCAGCCCAGGTCAGTCACAGATGACAAGTGAAACATGGTTCCACTCACATGCGAACTTCATTTTCCATATTGAGCCGCGGTACCGCATGTCTCTCTGCATGTGCAACCCACTTCCTCTACATCTCTTTCAAGTTCCAATGTACATGTCGCACAAATTTGCAATGCCAGGTATCAGAAATATTTTCCATTTTCGCGCAACAAAGCCGAGGTTTGAAGGAACTTGCAATTTACACGCTCTGCAAACATAAAATTCTCATCCCGCATGCCATGTAATGTTCGTACCGACGGTAAACACAGTGCTTTAAAAGCACCAAACAAGGAGAAAATCACAAAACAATCTTCTCCCACATGAAATATGCACATTGCTGTTTCAACTTGTCTGCCAAAAAAGCAGAATTAATTTCATGCGTGCATACATAATGAATTCCCAAAGCCCAATTCAAATTTGGATATAGCAGTGTTGACTTTAAAGACCACTATGCATCATACGGTACTATCACCTGCAGACATAATTAAAGTAAAAAGTGCCTGGAGCATGAACGCAGTAAATTCCGTCATTGTTGCGCTAAAAGAGGCGAGATGCTTCTGTGTTTACACTGACATATTGCCATTCTCACTGCGTGTAAATATCTGCTGTAGATTCATGTTCATAAACAGAGTTCTTCACCGAGTTTTCCTCAAAGAGCACCTGCTCATTCTGTGGTGCACGTGACATTGATACGTAAAAAATTAGCAACTGCCTCTATCTTCATTTGTGTGACATCCAGCAAAGCATTCCTTTGTGCGTTTCAGATCTGCCTTGCGAAGGTCAAAACATTTGGATGGCGTCCTTGCTGCACGCTGTTCAGAATTTCATCATGAATGCGCACGGAAACCCCGACCCTTTCTATCCATTGCCGAATTGCGAGTACTTTTCTCAGGTATGAAACACGACTGTTTGGAGCACATAGAGGCTCAATCTGACGATGTGAATTTCAAAGGAAAAACACAACAACCACGAACGCAACATGAGATCTTCCAAGTGCTTCGAGTTCAGTCGTCATGCGGCAACGTGTGCCCATAGATTCTGCACTCTCGGTGGAGTGTTAAATTGGTTGCTTGTAAATGGTGTGAAAATAATTCTGAGTGTTTTGCTTTTGCAACAAAACAAAAAGCAAGGCCACTGTCATTTTTGTGTTCCACCGTCTGCAATAAGAGTGGTTTTGTCTGAACATTGAGGACTGCATGTGTACTGCGAAGAAAAGGTGCACGCAAGAACGTGTTATTTGTTCTCTTGCAGACGGAGCGCTCGCTGCAGTTCACGTGCGGAGGCGTCGACGTCGACATCATGTTGTCCTACGACTGGGACATGGACGAGCTGAACAAGGGTGGCTACAACACCGTCTACGACCTCACCTGCAAAACGACCAGCAAGAGGGAGCGCCAGTGGTGCGGAATGCTTCCTTCTCAATTTATTCGTTTTCTCCTCCCAACTTCAACGTGAAAAACAGACGCCGAACCAGTTTCACATGCAGCAGACCGCCAAGCTGAAGTGTTTCACTTTCTCGTTTTGTGGAGGTGACAAATAAAACAGAAGGTTGGGGTTGGAAACAGGTTATTTGACGTTGTCCCGTTCTGGCCAGCTGACTCTTCTTTGTCGTTTCCTTGCCAACTAACATTTTGAAGGCAATTGTTATGTTTCTCTGTTCAGGTTTGCCTTGGCAACTTCCAAACTTAAGAGGAAGTTCGTGGCCGATCAACCAAGTGAGGTGAGTTCTCGTTGCTTCATAAAGTTGAGAACTTGAGACGATCAAGCAAAATTGGCATTCAGTGCATGGTGCGCGTCACTCCGTCTTCCGAAGCACATTTCAACAGGCAGGTCACGTTCCTGAAGCAAAACCGGTGGCTCGCCAAGATAATTATCCCTTGTGTTCTTGCCACACAAGTGGATTACATTTGTTTGGAGGGAGCATTTTATAACATCCACCATTATGCTGAAAATATCACTGTGACGGCAAGAACATGTTTCTTTGTGTGCTAAAATTCTCAACATGGAGGGGAAAATGCTTAAATTGGGCAAATATTTGCCCGAGGATTAGAGTTGAGCATCAGTGGGAAGATATATGTATGTTTGGTGTGCATTTCTTGTGCAGAAACATTGTGAATACAAATCCTTTGGAGGATCAAAGGATCTTCACAGAATCGAAGAGAAATTGCAGAATTTTGCGCACTTTTCTGCACAGAGGGGTTTCCTTTCAAAGTTTGATTGTCGCAATTCGCAATTGACAGGTCAAAGAAATCATCAAAGTGGTGAAACACTGGCGGAACTGCGTGCAGTGGAAGAAGACGTCGTACCGACCCAACAGCTATCTGCTGTCGTTACTCGTCATCAAGGCAGCTGAAGATTCGAGATCGTGAGTCTCTTGCCAGAAACAAATGAATCAGAATGCCTTGGACCCTGAAACAAATGTAGTTTGTTCACGTTTTGTGGGAAAGTCTCGAGAGTGCACACGGACAAGCGAGTCTCGAACCAACAAAGCTCCAAGAGAATCTTGTGAACAATCCGAGATCTCAAAAAGAAGACTGGTCTTGACCTGTTATCGAGTCATCAAGTTCAGTTTGCGACCACGGGAACTTCAGGCGCAACTTTTGAATTTTATTGAGAGATTCAAAACCGCTACGCACGATGTGTTGGGCATGACAAACATATCCGGTGGAGCGAGCGAGCGAGCTTCGAAACCTCATTTGAACTGAACCGTGTCAATTCGAAAAACTGCATCGCACCGAGGCCTTTGGAACATATGCTGCCATCTGCTGCAACGAAGCCTTGGTATTGGATTTGGTGCGCATGTATCACGCTGTTTTCAAAGCAAAGTGTCCGTTTCGCTTTGAAGGTTCGACATGAAGAAGGTTCTTCACAGAATGGGAGCCCTGATCATGGCACCAGAACTGAAGTAGGTTGCAATATTTCTCGAATGCACAAATCTTCAGTCAAGTTCTTGCGTTTTTAAGCGTGTGGTCCCGAAGGGTGTTACCACACGCTTAGTGTAATCACCATCAGTCTGTATGTCCATCTGTATGTGTAAAGTGGGTCTAACCGGGG
>JAAUXT010074394.1_pt1 | contig 19374 bp, 13 predicted proteins | sample 7278171 | NCBI WGS metagenome assembly JAAUXT01 (sample SAMN14350112, study PRJNA611818) | marine sediment metagenome | isolation source: surface marine sediment (1.8m) | place: French Polynesia: Moorea | collected 2018-08 | reverse complement strand
CCCCCGCCGCCCGCGCGCGCGCGCGCGCGCGCGCAGATTGAAAATCTTAACTTCAGTAAGTGTCAGAAAATGACACTGGCTGGCTTTGCACAGGAACATTGCAACCTGGTGTCCCTCGCGGATGTTCGGTCGATTGATGACTGCCAGACAACAACAAAAACGGGAAAAGCTGTCAATCAGATATCCTTATCTCTGTGAGTAACTCGTGATATGAACAGGTAGCGACGCTGAGATAAGGCGGCGGGCTTGATCTGGTGATTAGTCTTTACTATTGCTGCTTATCTGTGTGCTCTGTTGTGAGTTTCTGAAAAGTCAAGTGACAGATCAAAGCCACAAGTAAAAATTAATTGCCTTCAATTGACAGTTGAAGAGACAGAAAAATCAATCTAAAGTGGCCACCATGCTGATTTTCCTGCACTTGACACTGCCCTCTCAAAGCCAAAAATATTTTGTTTGCAAAGGGATGAATTCAGTACAGACGCACCAGTGGGAAATGTAACACTTTTTTGAGCATTTTCTGACTGGTAATGATCATACTCTTCCCATTTTCTCACGACACCGAAAAATGGAAAGAAAGGTTGTAACGGCACGGCTAATGGATGAATTTCAATGCCAATCAAAACCCATTATGTTGTAATTACCAAATGGTTTATTGCCATCAGTGCAGAGACATCGCCATATCCTTGGAGATCAGGAGGCTTTGGAGTGATTTGGTCATTTGGCGTGAGAGGAGGGAGGGTCTCCTTGGACCCGGTCTGAAAGGTCTTTGTGAGTTGAAGGTGGGTCCGGTGCCCTCCCTGTGTCGCCCAGGGGAGACAGAAACATGAACCGGCCCCACCCACTTTCCTTGCATGAAGTCCACTTCACTTCAGCTGAGGTTAAAATATGAGCATCAAATTCACGTTCATGTCCATCTATCACTGATTCAAATGCAGAGTGTCACACATGCCGACAGTTTCGTTTGGGACAGTTACACCCCACACTACTACCCAATGGCTTTTCATTTCGGCATTGTCACCACATATTTCGGCCCAGTCGAGCTCTTTGCCTCAAAATGTGCACATGTTCTTGCGTGTCTTTCAGCTACGTCCTTCCGAGCACCTTCTCAGTGAGTAATTTTTCTACAGACTATCTCAAGAAAGGGCAGTTCTTTGTGCAGCAAATATCTGTTGGATAGAAAGATCACGTCTTTTTACCAAGGCCCTGTTATCTCGCGTTTCTACTTGTTTGCTTCTGTTACATGAGTGAATGCTGATCAAAGGCGTCTTTAACAAATGCGAGTGAGCTTTTACACTGGTCCTCTGTGCTCGGCGTATCAGGACTCCTTTATTTTACTCTAATCATATTGCGCGCCTCAGTGGGTGTGTGAGCAGCGCGGACACATCGGAGCGACGGCGCTGCGTCGGGGACCATTCTGCACGATGTCACTGCGATCCTGCCTCCTCTGCCTCGCCTCGGCACACCGTGGCTTCGTCGCTTGGCAGTACGACGGGCCTGGGCAGAGCTTGAAAACATTTGTCATTTGCCGCATTGATACAAAACATGGACACAGTTTAAAATGCGTCAAAAGTTTTTTTCTCACAGATGTGATGAGATGTGTCGTCAAAAAGTTTTTGACATGGTTCATTGGCTTCTGAACGGTCATTGATCACCAGGCATTGAACCACGAGAAGGCTTCAGCAACTTCGTCATGAAGGAAGAAGTCTGTCAAGTTCTGGAAAATTACTGTTGTTCTTGGTCCATCTCAAATTTCCAAAACAAGTTATTCACACGAAACTCTCGTGTGATGTTGACGTAAATCAGCTGCATCCGAGTCTGTGTGAAGAACACGGATGCCATTCGTGTTTGAGAATGAATCTTGTGTTGAGGATTTTGAACATAAATTCCGCTCAGCCTGGTCGCCTCTTTGTACAGGGCAATAAATTTCACAGAGAATTAACTTTAATATGACAGGTTCACTGAGTATAATTGCTGCCCACCTGGGAGGCACGAGAAACGATTGGGGAAATTTTCAATACCAAAAGGGGCGTGACACAAAACCCTGTATTCGTACGCACCACTTAGACACCGACAGCGCTGCTCCGGGCCAAACAAAGGGAAGGAGCAGCTCCCGTGATGCGGTAATTACAACATTATTTTACTTGATCTCGCTGTTTGCAAGGCTCTTGAGGGATTTCAGCCGTCAAGCTTTCGGGATTGCTCATCTGGAAGTAATTGATTGACAACTCGATGCAAGAGCATTGAAATTCCGGTCGTCAATTCGTGGCTGCAGTGTGAAAGGCTCGACTACTTAACGGTGTCTTATTCACTTTTGCAGCATGTTGAGACTTTTCACAGAGAATTTGAAACGTCTCAATTCTGATTCCCAAAAATTACTAGACTGTTGGAGAGAAGAAAGAGAAGTTCAAAATGGAAAATGCTGTACAAAGGAACAGTTCTGCACAAAAACAGGAAGTGACCGAATTTGCTTTGAATCAGGCACTCATCTCTGACAATTTCATATTTATTCTGATGTGGTTTGCAAAAATTGAAGCGTTGTTATCAGTTCCGTTATTTGTGGAAACTCAGATGGTGACGCACTCTGCGAGCTTTGTGGAATTTACGATCATATGTGGGATAAACATTTAGACTTGCGCATAATAGATTAATGAAAGCATTGTTGTGGTGAGAGCTATAAATCAGGAAAGTGAACTCAGATACGCAGAATGTAATTGCTGCTGTGGGAAATTACCTGCGGATAAAAAATAAACCAGAAGCTGTTCGTATTATTGCAGAACCAGCAAAACAAAATAAATCTCCTGTTGCACTCATCTCTGTTTTTCCAACTAAAATGTTTTGTTTGGCGAACAAATGAATTAATTGAGGAAAGGTAGAGTGTATCATCATTCAACTGTGTAGATAGGCTGTGGAACGTCCAAAACGGCCATCTTGACTTGTACTCGTAGTTTAGAATGGAGGTGCCAGAACAACAGGGGTAGGCGGTCCTTTCCACAGATTGTGACTTCTCATTCTCGGCTGAAAAGGGGGTACGAGTACACATTTTGCAAGTCCCAACCGTGCAGGATCTGAACCCGAATTTTGAATCAGCAAAGAACACCCAAGTCCTCAAAACTGTTCAAGCGTGTCTTTCGCCTCACGGATGTCGAGCAATTTCGAAAACGAGCAGAAATGTGGCGCAGCCGCTGCAAGTAAAGAATGCGAAAACAGGAAAAGAAAATTGCTCCTGATGAATTAATTCATCTACAAAGATTTAAGAGACAACCCACTCATTTGTTCTTATTTCCTTCGCGGAGGCATTGTTGCGAAATTGGCTCCTAATAAGTCTCGGGCTCCATACATCCTCCGCGGAGCGCAGCTTCAACCACCAAACTGTTAATAAACCAACAGCTCGGAGAATTTAGCGCGAGGCGCCCAACACAACACAACAATGGCTCGTCGAGAGATCACCTCGTGATTAATTCCAATTGCGAGCAATGGATGTGGGGTAAAAACCTGGATCTGACTGCCGTTGAATGTTTACGAGGGCAAAAAGTGATTGCATTAGGCAGATGTGACGGCAGCGAGGGACATCAATCTTGAAGTTGTATTGAAGCGCTGCCGTTATGGTCGCCATAAGTCATTGATATCTGTCAAAGAGTTCGGTGGTCATAAGTCAAGCAGAAACATTGATGCCATACGAAGCATTGTGAAACATTGCCACCCATATTGCAAAATTGACAAGTCGCTCTCCCACCCGAAGCCACGCTCGAATGACGCCACGATTCATCACTGTGAACTTGGGTGTCAGAATTACGTCAAAAATGAAATATGATCCCTTTTATTGGCCTCGTCAGTGCTGCGAATGACGTGTGGCCGTACCAGAAAGGAATGGATGATGTGTGCGCTTGCTGGGCAGAAATTCCCTGGTCAGTGGGTCGAATAGTTCGGTTTTCGTGAGGCCTGATGAATCACCAGAAGAACGTGCGTGTATGAATGAGGAACGTACGACTCTTTGCGACGTTCTGAAGAAAATTCAAGCACCGGTCATTGCCTGAATGTTCCCAGAATATGGTGACCAGGTTGACAGCAACAAATCTGTTCACATTTCGATGGCGGACACCAATCCTCCTCAGTCATTTCGTTTTCCACTGGAGTTTCACCGTTGCGATGAGTAGCGAAGCCTGGAATGCAGCGTTTCGCAAAAAAATTGGACGGATAACCCAACAACAATATTTGTTTTCTCCGGTAATGGAATAGTGACAGATTCGCGTCATACGCACCGAAGCCGGTTTGAGTTAAGGGAGAGTGAGGGAAGGTTGACCAGATGTGGTCATGCGTCGGACTGAAAGAGCCACCGGTTCAGACTATTCATCACAGCTTCACGTTTGTCACCCAGAAAACAACATTTCTGCTTTTGTTTCTCTGGATTCTGTTGGCGTGGATTTTCGTGACCGATCTTGAGGGGGCTTAGCTTGCCAAGTTTTGCAAAACTCTGCCTCATAAAGCTTAACTTTCTCACTGTGTTTGACAGCTTGGCCATGGAACGTGTACTTCGTTTGTTTCAGAGAGATTGCAGACGTTTTGTTTGTGGAGGATCCTGGTTCTGCATGCTCAGGAGTCATACCCTGGCTCGTGGCCGTTTTCGCGACGCATTGGTACGAGTGGCAGGAGCAAAGCTCTTGACGCTTCTCAACCTGACACGTTTCAACCTGACACGTGATTTGCAAAGGAATCTGGACTTCGTTCGCGAAGAGTGACTGTCCTGCGTGGCGTTATGAAAGAATCCGCACTTAAAATCCCCAAACCAGATTTAGAATGCCACAATTTTCGTGTTTTGCCGCGAAATTTTTGACACGGCTTGAAGAAAAAGCCTTTTTTAAAGGCCTGGCCTCAGTGAAGTTCACCGCTCATACTGACCAGCTTCTTGCACAGTTTAAACTTTTCAGTCGATCAACAACAAAAATTCTGGTCACACTTGGACATGAGTTCTGCAATTATCCGCACGATCAAAGTCAATGATTGAGATTTGCAAAGGGCAAAGATCGGTCAGAATTTATGACCGAAAATGGGTTCGTGCCTCCCGAGTGGGTATACAGAGCCTCTGGCCTCGCTTTTAGGGAAGGTGACCGTTGGTCAGTGTGAAGTAAATCACTTTTAAATGCTAACAAGCTGTTACATAAATCACGTGGAATCCCTGTGATGTTGATAAGGGGGTTGAAAATGCTCGCTAAGTGTCCATTGATTCGACCGAGTCTGCGGGGGTAAAATTACCATTGGGTGTGTGGGAGATGTGTGTTGGATGACAGCTTAAAGGGCGATTTGTATTCGGTGACAATACACTGGTTGACAGCGTGACCACAATAAGCGAGGTAATTAACCACATGCCTTTCGCAAGGTTTCAAATACCGCAGCACCGCTTGGGAGACAGTCTGTTCGTTTGTCAGACAACCCGCTCCGGTTTGCCGCCTTTTTCGCGCTAATTGTGGGAAAGAAGGGGCAGCTGAGAATCTGGGTGAGAAGACGTAACACGAAGTTGTCCTGTGATCACAACAAAAGGAACAAACTCAATTGCCTCACGTTGAGGTGTTTTACGAGGTACGATTGTCACCCAAGTGCGGAAACAGTTGAAACAATTTTGCAGGACTTGAGACCTGCGGTCATGGGAGGGTTGTTTTCCCTGAAGGGTGCATCTGAGACAGGCACAAAACTTCAGACTTGTGTGCCGGGCGTGAGGATGTTCTGCACAAAAGCGCACCTCCTGAAGACAAGAGCAACACACTTTCTCACTCAGTACTTGACCGGGATTCGACAGCAGTGGCGCGTTGACCACGCCAAATCTCAACGACACATGGAAACGTCCAGTCCATGGAGCGTAGCCCGTTTCAGGAACGCATTCTGCTTGAGCTCAAGTGCTACTCCCTGCGGTGGAAGGGACTCCAAACCTGATGTTTGACAAACGTCCGTGGAATCGTCAAGCTTGATAGATCACGTCTCCCAACTGTTCACCAAATCGGAGCAGGTGATTGATAATATTAGCATTAAAAGGGCAATGTGAGGGCCTGTTAATACCGTGGAGACAATGTCCAAAAGCATGACAACTTGTCATAAATCAGGAGCACTGCCGCCCAAGGTCAACTCCAGTGCGACCTTTCGAACAGCGTCGAATAGGGCCATGTTTCCCACAAGGGGTAAAATGTTTAATTAAAAAAGGGTTCATTAATCAAGCACTTTGTCCTCCTCTTTCGAGCACTGTGGCGGGCTTTTGATAGAAAGGTTTGCGGCACAAAGGTTAAAGAAGGTGGGACATCTGTCAGCCCCGCGGTATCAGGCCCCACACTGAATCAGCAGAAAGCGATACCACCGCATTGTCGACCTGTCTCCCTTACGACACCAAAACACCGCCCACGAGTGCCATCCTTTCAATTTCGCGCAACAGTTCCAGGTGCTGACAGTTGTGCGGGCAACTCGAGCGGCATCCTGCACGTCGTGTTCAGAGCAGGTTCCTGTCAAGGTTCTTTGAGTCCCACTTTGGCGGCTGGAAACGACCGAACCAGATGCGCTTGCCCCGTGTCCTCACACAACTTTCCAGACTCTTTTGTGTTCTTCCTGCTCACAATTTCTGTACAAAATTTTAACGGTTGGTCATTAGATTTTCAAAACTCTTTGATGTGGTCTGCATTGATATTTCAGGCCCTTCAGGTACACCACAATCCAAAGCCCCTCCAAAAAAAGTATTCCTTGTTTGGTCACAGCCCTCATTTGTTCCTTGGCAAGTTCAGGTTTCTCGTTTTGAAATGGCGTGCATGATGTTGAACTGCCAGAGGAAACGCTCAGTGTCGCTTCCCACATCAAAACCGTTCATTGCGTGTGGATGCGTGGATTTGAAAAGCGGGGCAGGACTTCACTGGAGGCAAAGCGACTCAACTGCAATGATTGATGTAATTATAACACAAGAAGACATTATTTTCATTGTCCAACACTGCAAATAAGCCCGTAAGTGGAGACTGCGGGTGTTTGGGGTGTTTTGAACAAAACCCTGTTTTGTGTTTGTTCCTCGGTGGAAGAAACCTCCAGCGGGGACCATCAGTAAATGGACTTCAATGGTGTTTACATCAAGTTTGAAAGTGTCCTTCAGAATCGTTTCTCAGTTTCTTTTGCTGTTTTACCTTGTTCGGTCCTGATCCACGCAGGTTACGCCTGTCAAACTTGACTGGGCAGGTTCCGGGGTTCACCGGAACAGCTTGTGCTGTGGATGTCACATGTTTGCAGAGCATTGTCTTTCTGAAGAATTACCAACCAGACACAAAATCTCCAGGAAACAACAGGACGGAGGCTTTGACAGATTCTGAGTTTGATCAGTTGAGGGGACCACACCTGCACCATCTACCTCTGTCGCCCTCAGCTACAACCCTGAAGTATCTCGAAACGTCTCACGCTGACAGAACCTCATACATAACCTTCCATTCTCGCTGTGATAGGCACTTTCATGTCCGTCGCTTGAAATTTATTGCCAGCATCGCACCTTTGAAAAGTAGTCATTATCGTATTTGGTATCAATATGGTTCTGTTCAGGCCAACAGAACCAGAAATAAGCGATTATGACAAGGTCTCATTACATTCTTTTTGCAAAATATAACAATTGCATAACTGGTTCAACTGGGCCCGTCATAAATGCAGAACCGGGTCCAAAACTAAAATTATGCTGTCAAGAAAATTCTTCGTTGTGGAACTGTGCGTGAAGCTTGATGACAAATCCCTTTCATGTGCTGAGTGCGAGACGTTCCCTGAATTGTGAAAGGACCGTGGTGCTGACGACAAAGGAGTCAACGAGGTTCTCTGTCCTCCTCGGGTTTTGCAGGGCTCTCTTTCTGGGACGTGAGCAGAGACATCTCTTTTCAATGCAACACACGGATCTGCAGACCTGAGTTCTTCTATCGTAGATCTACTCGAACAGAGTGTTGAGAGCCGATCAACTTCATCATTGCACGGAGGTGACGCTTGATTAATGGGAGACAAGTTAAAGTCACGAGGAACAATGGAGACCGGAGCTGCTTTATGGTGCTTTGCTCATATGTATACATCCACGTGTCAGCCAGCACAATTTCCTTTGATTGATACCCCAATAAAAACACACTGTGTAACACTTTAAAAAAACGGTTGCGCTCTTTTTTTTTCTGGTGATGGATTTTCATGGCAGACGGTGACAAAGAATTTGATGTAATATTTCCACTCTGTATGGTAATGTGCTTCAGTTTCTGTTACCTGCACATCCATCATAACCGTTCCATTAACCACCGTCCGAATGTGCGCTGCCGCCGCCGCCGCCGACTTTCAAATCAGCCACAAAAGACAGATGCAGCTGACTTCAGGCATTCGGGCGCTGACGTGAAAAGAACACAGTAAAAATTTGACAGATCTCGTTTGTCATGAAAATTTGTGAGGCAGAGAAATGCACGCGTTTCATGCCAACAGATCGGCTGTTCCAGTGTGCAAGACAAATCTTTGCAGAATGTCCTCTGGCTCCAACAATCTCGGCGTATTCTGTAGGAAATTTTGATATGAGATTCTTGAGAACCTGACATTTCATTCAACAGACGGTGGTTCCAAAGACCCAAGACGTGGCTTTCTTCTACCTGATGAACCTCGGAGAAGAGAGCAGCAGCACTACCTCTTGTAACACTGTGGGCACATCAGGAGAACTCGCCTTTGTGCCACAAGCGTTGCTTTCAGGATAAAGCATCAGCCCATTGTCGGCCATTGTAAATATGTAGTGCACTTCATCATGATTCAATGACTGGTATCCATAAAATCATGACTAATGAGCTACCACTTGGAGTCCCCAACACAATACAAACAAGAACTGCTTCATGGCTTCTTGTTCAAGAGCATCCCCCCAGCCGTCAGATGAAATGTTGCTCGGTGATTGATGCGTGCATTGGCTGCAGTTGTGGTGACAAAGGCTTCGCTGAGGCGGCGTCTGCTGCTCTTGATTCCCTTCACCTGTGGCGGTGCTTTCCTTTTCCGGTATCAATACAGTCCACAATGAATGGAGACATGGAGACCCAAAGAAGGAACCAAGACAGGGGAATTGGAGACTTTTCTTTTGGCTTTGCTTTCGCCAGTTGATCAGGTGCTGACTTGTTTCCAGCGGCGTGAGGAGCCAAAAGATTGTTTCTTTTTACTCGCGTGAATGAAAAAACTGAAACGAAAGAGAAGAATAGAAATGGTTGCCAGAACAAAGGGGGTTTCTTTTTCCCACATGGAAACGAAATTCTTGATTTTTGCAGCTGTAGAATCCAACATCAACATCAGAAAGGAGACACTCCGTACATCTTGTACAAGGCGAAACCACTTCAGAACCAATTTTTCATTGCTGCTGAGCCTCCATAAATCACGGAAGGGGCTCGTAATTTCCTACCTGCGTCGTTCCAGTGGTCTTGATGTAAAGCTTCCAGGAAAGACACCGTGGCAGGCAAGCCATTTGTCAAGCGAGGCCTCCACCGAAGATTTCGAAAGTGATACCTCCACACCGCGTCTCTGTCTTTTTGGGTTCGTCACCCTCCCCTGGTATCTTGTAATAGTCAAATAAAAAAAGATTGTCGCAGGAAAAGAAGTTGTGTTTGTGAGCTTGATCCCAATCTACCACACAACGAGGAGTTTTGAACGAAAGTTTGAGCAGCGCGTCTACCCTTTCCAAGAATTGGAACAATGCAACATTTCCGTTTGTTCCACAACTTAAACACATGAATTCGCACAAACGGAAAGATGTTAAAAGCTTGAACTCTGCAATACAATTGCCTCGGCTTTGGAGAAATCCGAGGAACAGTTGCTGCGCGCACAGTCGTCTGAAGCGCTTACTTCCACCTGATTGAACCGTCAAGGCAGAACCAACACCCTCCCCGAGCTGACAAATCAAGAGTGAAAATGATGTAATTAACACATAATGAGAGCCTTATTAGCTTTGTTCCTCTCTCACAGAAGGCATTAAACAACGACAGTGGGTGTCTGAGCGGGTTTCACTGAGGTGTGCTGAAGGTCTGCCACACCCCAATTTTGGAGCGATTTGAGGAGGTGTGTGCTGCGCTTCTTTTGGCAGATCAGAATCTAACGAAACCATTATGTCTGAGCTCAAAGTGAGGTGGCTGTCACTTGGGCAGACGGGGTGAATGCGAACCTGCCAAAACGTCATTGCGTTGAAACTTTTGGGAAAAAGCAGCCAGGTCTATTTCAGAAGAAAAGGACATTTGTCTTTGCCAAAACAAAACTCATCGAGGCTTGCCTGGATGAGAACTCGAAGAAGATATGTGATGATGTTCCAACTTTTGTGGTCAAGTGTCGGTTGGACTTCTCCCTGACCCTCTCGTGAGATTCACAGATTTACAGATGAGCGCTCGACACAATTTTCTTTCAATCCAACGTTGATGGAAGATGACAACACATGGCCCACAGTTATGATAAATTAGCCATGTAGGCCCTTTGTTATAATGGTGGCTAATAGAACCAATGGAACAGAAATGGCCAGGAACGTGCCCAAGGGGCACCGCACGGCGTAATGATTATCATTTGTGATTCACTGAAAGGTTTAGTGGACTGGAAAGAAAGTGAAAATGGGTCAACAGTCTGGGATATTTCCCTTCAAAGTCACCACGTCGTGTTACTCTTGTGCTGCAGGAGTTGGAACACCTGAATTGTTTTGGCGAAGACCAACAGTATTTGAAATCAGATTCTGATGCCACCTGAAACACACTGAAAGAGAGAGACAGAGACAGAGAGAGACAGAGAAAGACAGAGAGAGTTAATAGTTGTGTGTGAGTGTGTGTGTGTGTGTGTGTGTGTGTGTGTGTGTGTGTGTGTGGGTGTCAGTGTGAGCGAGAGAACAAGAACGAAGACCACACAGACAAAGCGACTGAAGGAAAATCCAGATGCAGAACGCAACATTCACGTGATTACGGGGGTTTGTCGCAAGAATCTGCTGCTGGTTCTTGCTCAGAGATTTCAAATTAGAGGCTTTAAAATTTGAAACTGGTTCAAACAAGACAGGGGAAGTATGAGGAAGAGGCACGAACATATGGAGCCGAGAAATTGGGGATAATGAGAGAGGGTGTGGCAGGAGCCATCAATCACTCCTCCCGAAGCCACCTACTTGAGACAAATTGTCATAGTGTGGCTTTCTAACCTGAAGACTTTCGTTGTGATGAATGCAAATCTGGACGAAATCAGATAAAATTTGCCATTTGTGGCGTTTAAGTATGCCCTGCAGGGTCAATTCCTCATTCTCGACAAGTACTGTCAGTGCCAGATAAGGTAGTCTTTAATTAACCATACCTGAACATGACCTCTGTCTCTCGCTTTGCCATGGGACTTACCTAGAGGTGGTGTTCAATTCCATTTGAAGCACATTGCCATATAATTATCCTGTAAGCCATCTGACTTCAAAGTAGTACCCTGTCATGCCAATGCATCACACACAAAAACAAAATCGGACAGGCTTAAATCACGACATTAAAGGGACAATAAGAAAAGATCAATGGCAATGTTAATGCAAATATCAGTTTTCTTGGACCTCCATCACGGGAGGATTTTCGGCGCACTGTCGTGTAAAATGAACCGCGCCTCCTGAGGGATTGTGGAGTGGCAGCGCAAAGCAGCGACCAGCACCACGAAGACTGCTGCAGACGAAGAACAGAATAGGCGACACCTGCGTCAGCATCGCGTCAAACAAAACTCATCGCATGAGCCTGGGATCACATATCCCCCACTTACGTACGTTCTTCTGTGACGATGGTGGTAAATTCGTAACAGCACACCCACATGTTGCTGCCGAATTTGGTGTTCTGTGCAGTGATAAATGCATGTTGTTCTCTGTAACGCGGTGAACACTGAATCAGCAGGTTGGTGGTTCCCTGAAGTTTGTTCACATCTCTGCAACTACGACTGCCAAAAGATGTGGGCTGTCTTTTCTTTCAAGCAGTGCCCGTTTCATGTGTTTTCGGACGAGTGTCGCCGGCTGCACCCTTCGTGTCGACTCCAGAGACTGGGTCAAGGTGCCTAGACCTCACTCTCTCTCTGGGAAGTGTTTCTCGCTTCACCACTTTCACCTTGTTCCCTGAGCTCTTGATGGAGTGAAGCGTATGAGACGCGCGGGTCATGGCTTCGGGGAGGGAAGCGACGCACACCCCGCTTTGTCCTCTGCTGTCAGCACGAGGGGTACTTGGTCGGGTTCGGTGGGGCGTCACCGCTACCATTGTGACTGATGAGCTCCTGCTCGGCGAAACAATCACAATGCGAACAACAACCGCTTCGTGGCTCCTTCTTCAGTTCCTGTCAACGTAAATGTTTCTCAGGTGATTTATGCTGCTCGTAGAATCTGTACGAAATGGTTTACGATGCCTGAACTTCAATTGATGACAACGAAAAGGTATTGATGGTGTGGCTCCTTTTCAGCACCCGTGCAGCAGGATGGTCGTTTGTCTCCCAAGTGTGTTCCACTCAATTCTCAGTCAGAGAGCAAACGAGAATCAGGAAACAAAACTGTCGACAGAGTGTGTGGGAGAGTTTTGTGTTTCAGACAGAGAGAGACAGAGAGAGAGAGAGAGAGAGAGAGAGAGAGAGGGGGGGGGAGAGAAAAATCGCGTCTGGCTTGGTTATCCCTTGAACGGTGGCATAAACCTGTGTTTCAATGATTTTTGACTACCTCTTTGTTGGGGACAAAAAATATGGCAACAGTAAATTATATGCACAACAGGTCTCTCATCAATAATGGACCGGCCCCATTAACGGGAGGCAAAGACCAATTTAATTCCCCGTGATTTATTCACAATCACCTTGACATCAATCTTGTTTTTCCAGGAAAGGTCTCTTTGGTGTCGTAATGCAATAAGAACTGGAAATGAGCCGAAATGAGGACAAAACAACAGGAGAGGAACATAAAATTGCATTTGGCGTGTCTTTGTGTTGGTCCGCGCACGGTGAACCCGATACACCTGGAACACCGCAAAATGTCAAGCTGCCTTTTCGCTTCTTCTTTCTGCCGATTTGCAGCAAACCAACTTGCGCCTCACATCTCACGCCGCTGCTGTTCATCTGTCTCCTTCAAGTCCATCGTGTGTCCATTCAACGTCATTTTTCTTGTTTGTTCCGCAGTTTGAAAGAACCTTCATGATGTGCACTGGCACAGCAGCCACATCACAATTTTCATCCAGAAAATCACTTGTGACCAAAGTTTCGCATACATGTGCGCATGACTCACCCCGCTCAAAGCATGGCTCAGGGGGCTTTTTTCCCGGTGACTTTGAGAGCTGGTTATCCAGGTCACTCGTACCCGGCCCGACCCGGGGCGCTTGTTAGACCTGCGCCGCTGTATCCAGCAGCTGATGAAGGCCCTGCAGGCGAATTTAACACATGTCAGGCGGAAGGCTCGGCGTTGAAGCGGAAGCCGCGGAGACCCGGTTGTTAGTTAGACACGCAGGGGGGACGCGACGACTGAATGTCCCAATCAACCAACCTCAACTCGGGGGCTTCTGGTGACAATTTCTCTCAGCAATTTCCAGCCTGGGGCTTCAGATCCGTTCGAAGGGTGTCTGCCTTGAATTCGAATTTGGGACACGAACGTCCATATCAGCTCAGAATGAAGGTTTGTCTGGCACACTTATTCAACTGCCCAAAGATGTGATTTTGATCATCAAGAAACAGAAAATGCTGAGGGAGTTTCTTCAGACAGTTGGATTTGTGGGCGGAATTTCCCAATGTTGCCTGAGGATGGTCTTGTCTTGATGCAGGGCGGGTGTCTGTCTTGATTTTTCTGCCTCACCTGGCTTCGCAGCCTTCATGTCTTCGTGCGCAAAACTAAGCCAAAGTGTCATGCAATGTTTGTTCATCTCATTGAAAAGGTTACTGAGGAGAAACTGTCACATTTCACCTGAGAGATTAGGTTTGATGGCTTAGTTTGCCGCGGAACAAGACGAGAACCCCTTTCATCCGCTACAACCTTATCCCCTCCGGTCCCGAGGCAGTAACCACATGCAGTCTGCTGTTTGAAGTCGTATTCTCCACGGGGTAAAGAGGCCAGACAGTTTGTTGAAAACTGCACACAATGGCCAAGGCTCTCGTAATGCGAACAAATTGGGTTTTGAATGAGAAGCAAACAGTTTCTCACAATCTCCCAAGTGCACCTTTCCATGAGACACGAAAAATTAAATTCAAGCACACAGCTTGCAGTTTTTGTATGCAACAAGAAAAAAATCCAGGCATGATTTCTTTTTCTGTTTTTGTTTGGTGCACGTAAGTGTGCACAGCGCTTGTTTGCAATGCAGAAAGTGCTGGCCGGAGACCAGGCCAATTGTTTGGTGCTGCTAAATTATGAGGCAGGAGCTTTGTCTTCGGCGGGCCAGCTTACCTGGGTGTGAAACGCTGACAGGGGAACCATGTTGGGGCCGCGGCGGCCGGATGAAGAGGGACATGGTCTGTGACACAATGATACATGGAGCGCGGAGACGGATGGTGCGAGCCTAATGGACGGGGATTAGGCTGGGTTGACACGGGCTAAGTCTCCGCATCCCCAGTTCATTTGGTCTCTGACTTATCAGTGTCTTCCTGATGCCCGTTGTTCGGATGTGATCCGAGTTTCTATAGCCCGGCCGGTGCGCTCCGTCTCAGTCTCGTGATTCTTCGGGGCTTCTTCCAGGGCTGTTATCATTGGGTCTCGATTGTCGCGGTTCTCTTTTGAGAATGTTGACCTGAACCAATAAGCGATGTGAAGGTTTCGACGCCTGGACTGTCGTCGTTGCACGCCGCTGTGACGTACTGAGCCAAATTCCGTCCTCATCACAACACAAAACAAAAAAGCCAATCATAATTACGAATTGCATTGCAACCTTCGTGACACCCATCAAATCTATTACGGTGCAAATGAGTATTCACACATGGCGGTGATGTCAGGCGTATGCAAATGTTGACTCAGCGCGCAACCCATTTGTTTCAGGTACTGTGTGCCTGCTTCACGTCAGATTCGTCTTGCGTCGCATCTCTGTGCAAGTCAGTGAACACTTCCGTTGCAAGCGACGACACATCATCGTGGATACATCAGGGACGCGACTCGCAATGCCTCCAGTGTGAAACAGGCTGAAGGTTGTTGTTGCAGCGGAACGGCTGGAGGCGACGGTTTGTTGCGGTGTTGGTGACGTGAGGTGGGAGGGGGACGTGGCGCCTGGTCCCACAGGCTCCGCACCTGAGGCGCAGGAATAGGAGAGTTTATGTGAGTGTGTCGCAGTTGACTGGAAGGTCTTGGATCGTTTCAGTCGAGCATATGGTTTCTCTTTGGATGAGATTTCTCTAAGACTGATCGAGATAAATTCACCTTTTGTTCAGTCAGGAGGGACACGTTCCAGAATTCAGAAGCAGACAGAATGACAGATGAACAGACAACGCCACACAAAAGTGAGTGTCTGAATACCTCTGACAAAGGAAACAATTCACAAAACGGAAACCTGTCTCAAGGAGCCTTTTTGGGTTTTCCAGGTTGAGTAGCTCCTGTTTTCGCCGAAAACAATCAAGCTGTCAGGATTCTTGATAAAATCATTGCAAACAACGGACGCTGTTCATTTCCACCGCTCCCTTTGTACCTGATCAAAGAGTACAGCGTTACCTGTCAGTCTCCGACCTTTGTTGCGTTTCTCTGTGTCCCGGGGCTTGATCGTAATGGCAAATTTATGCGCATTTAAAGCACCCGGAGAAGTCACCGTGCGATGTTTATGAGCAAACGTTGAATTGTGGTGGCGAGGTTTGATGGATATTTATGAGAGCTTGATGTTTCCGAGGTTTTATTTATTAGGCGCCTGTAATTGAATACACAGAGAACAATGATATTTAATTACATGCGCAGGTACATTTGGCCCAGGTGTCAATCAAGGGGCTGCTTTTAAAAGTTGCTCAGCCATCAATCAACTTGGCTCTCTCTCTCTCTTTCTGTACTTCTGTTCGTTTTTGTGATTGTCATACATGTATGTTATTTGAACCGCACCCCGCATGAAATGTATGTGCACTGGTTCCGACTCAAGGCCAAAATCGCAGTGTTGGTTCCAACGACAGACGCTGCTGGTGTTGCCTTCCTTGGTTGTTGCGACGCTATGAATCTGTGAGGGCCCAGAGCGTGAAAACCCTGGTGGACCAGATCAAGTCACTTGTCACTTGAGTAAGCTCGTTTTGGTTGTATCCAACTTGATCTGAGTTGTACTGAGTGCATGTCGCACACATTGCAGCATCAGCGACAGCAACTGCAGCAGCAGTATCAACAGCAACAACAGACGCAACAGCATGTTGAGCTGCGCGTCGTACAGCGTCTGCGAAGCGACGCTGCGTGCGGTCGTACATTAGTTCCCAATACACTCACAGCTTGTAATTTGCGCCGTGTTTCGTTGAATTAGAGAGAGACCCACTCTTCGTTTTAATCCACTGCACATTTATTACAGGACGCGAATGAGAGGATTTATGGGGCGTGGTCATTGTTTTGCACCTCAATGAGACAGCGGATAAGATCTATGCCCCGATAAGTGTGCTTAATACCATAGCCGTCCGCAGTAAATCAGGAATTATCCGTGGAAATGTCTCGTGAAGTTGGAAGTAAAAAATCACTTGCCGTAGTTACAGGGGACACTCGTTGTCGTTGTGGTGGGCGTGTTTTTTCCGTGTTGTTGCTTTAACGACATGCAGGTGGATAGTAAATTGCACAGTGCAGTATTTCAGAGAACTATCAGTGAAAAAGATCAAGGTTGATTGCCTGATTGAGTTCGCAGAACAAAAGGAAGCAAAATGCACGTGGGAGGCGACGCACGCATCTGGTGAAACACGATTGTTCTTTTCGGAAACACACAACTTTGAGAAAAGACAGGCTTGCCTCTTTTCTTTCCACATTTGCCTTCTTGCAATGCAGAACTTGCGTTGAAAAGTAATACTTTCGATTTCAGTGCAAGGCTGATTGTTGCAAACATACAAGAAAGGAACGAAGAGAAAAGGTTTTTTATATGTTCAGTCCTGAAAACGCAATATTGGCAGGTGAAGCAATAAAACTACATATTTTACTCGAGCATTCTCCCTTGTTTGTTTTCAACTGTTGGACTCCGCAGTCAATGCATCATTCCGGTGACAAGGACCTGGCAGAACAACATAGAAAAGCAACTAAATATTTAATTTGTTGCGCCAGTTTATCTTGTGAACAAAGGTAGAAATTGAACTTTATTATTTGCTCATTTTAATGTGTGGGGAACATTTCTGCAGTTATGCGTTGCAAGGTTGATTCTTTTCTGGAACTGAACCAGAAACCAGGTGAAGGTTTGAAGGTTTGTTTCCACCAAAAAAAAAAAAAAACCAACATGTTTTGGGGACCCTGTTTCTGTTTCCGTGGTTGTGGGATCGGGACCGAACGCACTGCTAAAAATGTCAGCGTTTTGAACGCTGGTGTTCCTTTCAACAATTTATGGAATGATCCAGTTAAGTCTGAACAGTGTGTGAAACTGAAATGGACAGAACTATTGGGTCTGAGAAGGAAACAAATCGCAGTATTTTTTCAATCGTGAAATCCTGAACTGCTACGCGTTCAACGCCCTTCAGCTTCAGAGGAAAATATGACAACCTTTCACGTGCGATAAATCTTACGTATGACAACCCCCCTCTGTATCTGCCAAACCGTTACTGAAAATATTCACCATCCTCGCAGCTATCCATCATAACCCAACCCAGATGAGCTCCTATCCATCTTTTCCTTCTGCATCTAGACACTCCAATTTTCTGAACTGTCAGTTTTACGGTTATGAAGTGAAACGTCAATTGTGGAGCAGAGTATATTTCGCTGATCTACACGGCGAATATCAGAAGTTCTGCTGATCGTTAATTTTGGCCGAGCAAGTACCGCGTTTGGTCTAATTAACACCATCTCCAGTTCACCGAAAGCCTCGTATCTCTGCACAACTGGAAGGTCAAAAGAACTACTTCAATCCTCCTCCAGAAAGACAACCTTGTGTTCCAGCGTCCATGTTTGCTACACCTACGAGTACAGCGCGCAGAAGGTCAAGAATAATAAGTTGACGCTTTTCCAACTGTTGCCATTTTCAACCCTTCCCCGCAGACATTCTTTCTCAGTTTTGGGGTCTTCTCAGATCATGAAAGAAAACTGTCATCGTACAGATTCGGACAACGCAGCTGCGCTGTCTGACCCAACGAACAGCGGTGGCGCAGCCATTGACTCAGCCCCTGGACCTCAGAGTGCAAAGAGTGATTGCCCAAATAAAATGCCATTCCAGCAAAGTGCTTTGTTAGTTTGTCACATCACAGCAGACCTCCCAGAAGTGGACAGATTTGGGCAAATTTAGGACCGTGGTTGCACTACATCAGGCCTGCATTGTGGCATGCGGTTAAGATAAGGCGCAGAATGGACCGTACAAATGAGATTTGATGCCTGGAAATGGGATGGGTTCCTATCAACCACTGTGAAGCATTGTCTCTTAAATGATGCCTGGGATGTCCCTTGTTGATCAATAAAAGGTACAACTTGCCAGATTTGAACTGTCTAATGGCAGTCATCAAGCCCGATGGCTGTCCGGAGACCTATTGGAAGCCGAGCAGTTTGCCTGCTGTTTATTTTCAACTCCACCTGATTTATGTGGAGGCACAAGCCAAGGTCCCACCAACACTGTGGCTCAGAATTGATTCCGGAGCAAGTGCACAGAAGCAAGATCTGTCCGCACCACTGCAACAAACTTGTTGCTGCGTATTTCTTTCTTTGGGCAATTCGTATTTCTGTCAAAGAAATGCACTTTTTCAGTCAGGTTCAATACGGTACTGTTGTCGCCCCTGACAGTATCCCAGGAAAAATCCGTACGAAAGAACGTGCCAAGCAACGCGCCAAGTATTTGACGAAAGGTGTCAAGCGAAATTCATTGCCATTCTGCAGTCGGTATCTGTGGGGTCGACTTGCGAACCGATAGTTTTGACTCAAACGAAATCGCACCCCTCTCTCCGAAACATCTCAAACCTGAAAGCTGAACAACCCACCGAAGAAACGCGTGTGTACGAACTGCCTCTTGCTTCGGGGATTTTGACTGCAGCTCACAGAAGCATACGAGGCAGGTCGCAAAAAGAATGAACATATGCGCGTTGCTTCTTCATTTTTTCATGGATCATGTTTGGCTTTGAAATAGGTCTGCATCGATCTTTTGGGAAGGCTGTCTGATCTCGACAGGCACTTGTAGTCATGGAATCAATATTTTGGAAGTGCACAAAGTTGGTGTCGGTGATGTCACTTGCGGTTTTCAGCGAGCAACATGCAAGCCAGATTGGAGCAGCGTGCGAACATCAAGCTGTGCATGAAGCTTGGCCAAAATCAAGCTGAAACAGTGAGGACTT
>JAAUXT010053179.1_pt1:0-15000 | contig 19375 bp, 17 predicted proteins | sample 7278171 | NCBI WGS metagenome assembly JAAUXT01 (sample SAMN14350112, study PRJNA611818) | marine sediment metagenome | isolation source: surface marine sediment (1.8m) | place: French Polynesia: Moorea | collected 2018-08 | reverse complement strand
GGTTGAGGCTTTGACCTGGGCTGATCGACTGATCCACGGTCACTGCGCAAAGCTTGGCTGATGTCTGCAAATAACACGAACAAAACGAACAAAGGACACACAACAAAGCGATGAGAGTGTTTCATAACATTGCAGTATCGTGGTCTTGTGAAACGAACATTTGTCTCAATTGCTTGAGTATCAGTTCATTGATTGGCAGACTGTGAAGCAAACTATTCGAAGTCATGTGCTGTGGTGATCACGTGGCTGTCTCGCGCGGTGTTCTCTGGAACCTCACCTGGTCGGTTCTTGAGCAGCGCGACGCGCCCCCCGTGTTGCGCGGTGCAGAAGGGTCTCAAGAATCCGGTGCTGCATAAAATCACATCACCATTCAGAATTTCTGGCTTCGTTTGAACTGCACTTGTTAGGTTCGTTCTGTATCTCAAGCCACACCTTCACATTCTTTTGTTGGAGTTCATGAGACGATCCTGGGGCTTGGTGTGCTTTCACACAACATTCTTTTCAGTTCACTTCCTTCATACAGACGAGGTGCTTGCCAATATTTAATTTTGAGTTGAAAGTTTTTGTGATGTCCGAATACGCGTAGTTCTACATCTGCATGTCAGTTGCGAACAGGAAGAGGAACAGATAAATCTGACAACCGTGACACTGAGTTGACAGGAATGAACCCACACCTGCATGCCAACACACAAAGTCAAACATTTTTGGCCCGACCAGGAGTCTGGGTGTGCCTCACCCTGGACGTGCTGGGAATCTGACATGTTGCACAGGTGAAGTACGTAATATGCTGAAATTGCATTCGAAAACAGTTCAGTGATGAAGATGACTGGACCCAGGTTCACGTTTGAGTCGGAGAAGAAACTGGACTCACCTATCAGGCAACGACACGTCCACTGTGATGTCAAACAAATCGTGTCTGGAACCAGGAATTCCTTGCAGTGAGTGCCGAAAATGGTGTGCAATTTCGTACCCAGTTTCATTCCCAAAAGTTGACTGCTGTCGGGAGCGTGTGTTCAACACGGAGATTTTGGAGCTCAACAAAACGGGTTGAAGGAGGAACAGTTGAATTCGATCCCAGAATCCGAAACTGAATTCCAATTGAAAATCCGTGTTGCTGCAAGATTCGAGTCGGACAGTTGACATTTTGTCACTGTGTTGTGCTCAGAAACTGTGGATCTTCCTTTGCGACCGTTTTGCATGACGTTCTGAATGCTCTGCGCTGAAAGTTGACTGTTATCTGCTGCTCCACACCTGTGTGTCTATTGATTCGCTGAGCTGCTCTCACGACATATTTCCGAAGTTTTTCATTGGGCCATTGGAACACGAAGCCGTGACTACGTTGTGTTGTGGGTTGCTTGTTTTGGTGTGAAGTTGTTGTACGCTTGTTGTTGAGCAGTCGGGCTGTGCTCAGTTGTCCTTTTGTCAATGTTTGCCAAATTGCGTCTCGAAGCATTAAGAAAAACCCCTTCAAAATGTTCAACATTCATGTCTCGTGGTTCGTCCGCTGCATGCATGCGCAAATGTGAGGTGGTCGTGTTTTCACACCTGCTGGATTCTTGCTGAAACGACGAGCATTCTTGAAATGTGCAGTACTCTTTGGGATGTGTGGCAAGATCTCCACTCATTTCATCATTTGGCAGCACAGTTTGAAAGTAAAACGGCCATTTGAATGAGCTCAACCCGTGTCTACACTGCTGAGTGTTCTTGTTTGAAGCTTGGTTTGCCCCCCCCTCCCTCTGTGGCGCGCGCTGACACTGGTCAGGACAGAGTTGGGTTCCCTGCACCTCATCCTGGGCCCGTGAGAGCTTTGTTTTCAGCTAAGCGTTCACGAACTGCATGAAAGCAGAATTAGATTTGGAAGGTTGACATAAAAAATATATTTTTCTTTGTAACACAATCATTTGCACAACAAGATTGTGATCATTTTATGATTTGACGCAGAAACTTCGCGTTACGATGAGTAAAATCTTGCGGACGAAAACCGTAAAAGCAGTTAAATTTCAAGACAAACACAAAATCGCAGTTGCCAAATGTTTCAGCGCAACCTGCTGACAGAGATCCGCAGAGAGGAACAGTACGAGCTGGACTCTTGATTGATAAGAAACAGACGACTCGGGAGTGCTCACGCAAAATCGAATTTTCAAGACAAGCATGATGTCACACCGATACACAAATGCATAATTATCGGCAATAACAATATCGCGATAAAAATAGTTTTGCGCAACACCCCTGATTTCCTCATGTTTTGGCATGATAGGTCTGGCAACGTTTGCGGTGATTCGAGATCAGGCTGTCATTTGACGAAAACTCTGGCGTGACCAAGAAAAGAAATGACAGCTGTAATCTGCAGTTGGTGGACGACATGACGGGTGCAAAATACGTATTTTCAGCAAAACCATGCAGTACACGAATTGTGATCTCGAAAAACACAGCGCAGTAGATTCACCAAGAAGATGAGTCTGAAACTTGTCCTTGCACCTTGTCTGCAGTGGGAACATACTTTGCAGCAAAATTAGAATCAATCTGCAGGCGAAACAACAACTGGACTCTGGAGTAGTTTGAATCAAGTCTGCACCAATCAGTTCAAGGAAGATTGCACACGTTGCAGTTTTTGTTCTTTTTTATGCCACTTGGAAGAGAAGAGCCCCGTCCCAGCGGCTTCACAGCATGCCAGCTAATGTTTGGTGCCTTCAGGTCCACATTCTCTGTGTACAGAATCTCCACCTCAGGAACAGTGCAGCAGAAGTAATGCCCGTCTTGCTCTCGAAAGAAAAACTTGTTCTTAGTAATTGATATTTTTAACAAATGTTCATTGCAAAACACGTCTGCAGGTGAGTGGGGCTTTGTTGCCACAAGGGTCACATGATGCGCCTTTTGGTTGTGGCACCAGAAATCTGCAAAGTAGAATCTGAGGTGGGATTTGAACAAATCTTGAACAGGCAAACAGATCCTCATCCCTCCAAAGAAAGATTCTGTTGGAAGTTGTTTTGTTTTGGGATTTGGACGAACGGCGAAAAAGAGACCATTAATCTGTCCATTGATTGGGCACAGTGGGTCTCCATTCTCATCCTTGATGTACACCTCCATAATTGAACCCCTGTTTTGAAGAATGTTTTGAAAGTACCATTCAGGTTTGTTTCTGTACGCGTACATAACCGGAAGTTTCCCCTTGACGTGGTCTTCAGCCTTCTTCTTCAACTGCTGCAGCTCAAGCTTCGAGAACACTGTTTTGTGTTCAACTTCGTAGTATTCAAGTGACTTCCTGAAAAGAAAGATGCGCTGATCGTTGACGGATTTGTTCACTGTGAGGGTGAAGGTGTAGTGGTGTCCCGGCTCAAATTCGTACGTCAGAGGCAGCTGGAACTGCCTGCTGAGCGGCACGGTTGCGTGCTTCGTGTGGGTGTGTCCGCTCGTCTGATCTCTCGCCGTGACGACAAAGGGGAGCTGGAGGTCGGTCCCCCTTAGTTGCTCCTGGTGGAGAGCGTTGAATGTTGCCGGAGTGAGCGTCACGTTCACAGTGATGCGACGCGGTTGCGGCTGCTGCAGCGTCAACTCGCCGTCGTACACTGCGACTCGGGTCGCCGATTCCGATGACTGGTCACTGGACGAAGACCGGTGTTTGCGTTTCTTGGTTCCCTGGGCACTGCTCTGTGGTCTCACTGTGGGCCTGACGCCTTCATTTTCGACATGGAACAGAGTTTTGCTTCCTCCTGCTGCTGTTGCATCAGCATGAGCGGAGGCTGCTGGGATGTTCTGTTGGTTTGTCAGGGATTTGAAGGGTTGTTGAGCAGGCGTGCGTACCCCTGTTGCGTACGTGGTGGTGGTGGGTGGTACGGTCGCGGTCGGACGTCGAGTCGCCGGCGTCGGTGACGAGGCATGGGAGCAGCTGGGACGAGCGACCGGGGAGCTGCTTCCGGTGGCCAGGGAGCTCGTCGATGGCCAGAGCAGCGACACCAGGTCGCTGTGCAGAGATTGTCGGTGTCCGGTGTCTGCAACATACAATGAATACACAATCAGAAAATGCCAATCATGACGTCAGACTGTCTGTTGTTGTGCAGATTAGACTGGCAAAACTTTCCTCGCCACACCCTTTGATTCGAATTCATGTGTCCGACACGTCAAGAGTTCAGAAACTCAGCTGATCGTGCAGAACATTTGCTTGTTGCTTGAACTGTGGCTGATTGATTTGTGTGTTGTTTTCAAGACACAAAGGAATTGTGCGCGTTATCTCTGAGAACTATGTGAAGGTGTTACCGATTCGGTGCTCCAACAGCGCCACCGGGTCGCCGAGTTGAACAGTTGAGAAGTTCCGCACGTTTCCGCTCCTGCAGAAGTAAGGATTAACGCGCATGGAATATCACTGCATCAGACGCGTTTGTTGTACAAGGACCCAATTTTGTGAACATCACCCCTTGAAATGACTGACAAAGCTGTGTTGTCTCGTTTTTGCTTTCCCCAGACCCCAAGTCTTAATTTTTGCAAAAAAGATCAAAATTCTTTGCAGAGGATACTGAAGATGTTGGGAAAACAAATGACCACCATCTTGTGACCACCGTCAAAACAGGGTGGATAGATCTACCCGAACGGCATGCGCCAAGTTTTTTGCAACACTTTTAGAGTTTGATTCGTTCATTATCTGGAATTCCTTCAAATGACATTTGACGCGGGCGTTCTCTGAGTTGTCGTGAGAATCGTGCGTGATGAGAGAGAGATAAGCTGCTCACCTGTCAACAAACCACACCTCCACGGTGATGTGAAACAAGTCGTGTTTGGTGCCAACAAACGCTCGCAGTGAGTGTGCGAAACGCTGCTTTCTCCCAACATTGGTTTCATTCCGGAAAGTCAGATTCTGTCTGGTACAAATGTTCAAGACAATGATATTGAACCTCAGTCCGACAGGTTGAATGCAGGAGAGTCGAATGCGGTCGCAGATACTGAAACTGTATTCCAGCTCAAAGTCTGTGTCGTCGCACGATTTGAGCTTCACGTTTGATCCTCCCATGTTGTGTTGTTCTGCTCGTTACGTTCCAGCTTTTGTGTAACGGTGTCTGAACGTTTCGAGATCGATGCAAAGTGCTTGTGCAACTCTTCTCGCGCTGTCTGCGTCAGTTGGTCCAGTATGATAATCAGTATGATAATGAGAGATTTTCCGAAAGTTGCTATTGGGCCACGTTGGAAGCAAGCATCGCAAAAACCATTGGTTTTGAATGCCTTGTGGGAAGTTTGCTGGTTTTGATGGTCATCACTTGTCAAGCAGATTTGATCCCATTCTGTGGACACAACCTGCAGTTGTCAAAATGTAATCCACGCGTTGCGTTTGTATCAGAGAGCACTTGTACTTGGACGAGTCAACGCGACGCCTCGTACAACGACTGTCGCGTTCTCACAAAGGCCGCACGCAGAGCGTCTCTTCACGAGCTTTGTCAGTGCTGTGGCCAAATTTCTTTTCGATGCCGTGGGAAATTGCACCTCCAACATGGCTGAGGGTGTGCAACGTGTGTGTGAGTCTGTGGTCCAAAGCTTCCAGGCTTGGGGTTCTCAGTCATCGCGAGCCTTCGAGCCTCGCGCTTTTTGTTGGGCCCTGCAAGGGGCGGGGCCAAAACTGTCGTGCATATTTGGGAGGAAAAAATACTTCGAGGTTGGGAGCGAGATCTGCGCCCTACCATAGAATTTTCTCCGAGTTTTCAATAAAGATTGCAAATGTCACAGTCTCGCTTCTTTGGGATTCCACCCGGAGTTGAGGATCCCTTCCCGATCACGGGTACAGTGGCCCAGGTAATGTTTGGTGCCTTCAGGTCCACGTTCTCTGTGTACAGAATCTCCACCTCAGGAACAGTGCAGCAAAAGTACCCTCTGCCTTTCTGTCGGTAGAAAAATGGATTGTTTGTCATTGGAATCTTCAACAAGTTCTCACTACAGAATTTGTCGACAGCTGAGTGAGGCTTGGTCACCACCAAGGTGACGTGATGGGCCAATTTGTGACACCAAAAGTCAGCAAAATACATTCTCAAGTGAGGCTTGATGAGGTCTTCAACTGACAAATAAATTCTTCTTTGGCCAAAGAGGGATTCTGCAGGGAGGGGCTGTCCAGTTTTGTGGTTTGGGCGAACTCCGAAGAAGAGGCCTTTGATTTGTCCATTGATAGGGCAGCCTGGGTCTCCGTTCTCATCCTTGATGTACACCTCCATAATTGACCCTTTTCTTTTGACATTTTCCCAGTATGGGAAAGGTTTGTTTCTGTAGGCATAGGTGACCTGCAATCTTCCCTTCTTGTAGTTTGCAGCTTTGTCCATCAGCTCTTCAAGCTCTGACTTCGAGAAGACTTCCTTGTGCAAGGTACGCTGCTGGTAGATGGATGATTTGGTCACACGCAGAGTGATTGTGTAGCGATGTCCTAGCTCCAGGGCGTGGTTCATGCTCAGATAGAACTGGCGGCGCAGCGGCTGAGTTTCCTCATCGCTGAACTGCCGGAGGGTCCTCTGATCCTTGACTGTGGTGGTGAAGGTGAGGCGAACATCTGAGTACATCTCCTCCTGGAGAGAGTTGAAGGCAGATTCACTCAGCTCCACGAGGAGAGCGCCGCGCCGCGGCTCCGGCTTCTCCAACGTGACCTCTGCGTCGTACACCGGTGCGATACGGGTTTCCGGTTCCGGTTCCCAGGGCTGTGGATGGGACGACGCAGGGCGCGCGTATCCGCCTTGGGTCGTGCTGCTTTGGAGTGTCCGTGTAGATTTGACGACTTTCTTTTCAACCGGAAGTGACGTTTGGCGTATTGGTTCTGGTTGGCTGACCCGATGCACAGAGGGAACCTCTGCAGGAAAGCTCTGTTGGGCGCAAGCAGCCGAAATGCGTCGGGGTGCGGCGGTAGGTGCAACTCGTTGTTGGGTTGGCGGAGGCTTGACGGGAACAGGCGTGCGTGCCTGTGCCACTGACCTCGCGGTCGAGGGCTGGGTCCGCTGAGTTGTGGGCAGGACCCTCTCGGTCGGGCGTGTCACCAACGGCACTGACGATGACGAAGAGGCACTTTGCCAGCTGGGCGGGGCCGTTGGGGTCTTGTTCTCCTGGGATGACCTGAGCGACGGCCACTGCAACGACACTTGGTCGCTGTGTAGAGCTGGTCGCACTTCAGTAGCTGCAAACACAAAGAAAACGAGAAGTTGTTTCTTTTGCGGTTGAGGTCGAGGGAGTCTCGACCCTTTGGCGGAACTCCAGTCCCAACGTTGACAAGGGAAAACATGCAAGAAACCAGAAAGTTGTGTGCCTGTTGTGAATCTTTTTGAAACCGGGGGGTTATGGGGTCAAGGTCCTTGTTTCAAGGTCACTGGCTCAAGGTCACTGGGTCAGGCTCCATACCTCCTGAATCCACTCGAGTGCTGTCTCGTGTGGGGGTGTGTGTGAGCGCGCTACCTCGGAGGTGTGAGGAGTCTCGTTGCTCCAGCAGCGTGACGTGGCCATTGACCTGCACAGGAAGTGACGCACCTGTCCATTCCTGCAAAAAATCACGGTGAGTCGTGTCGTTCAACACCAGAGGGTGGATTCAGAAGCCTGATTTGCTTCCGGGGACCGCTTTCAGCATTGAAAATTCGCAAAAGGAGAGGACAGAATGATCTGTCTGGGCTGTGTGTGAAATACTCTATGGCTGCATGTTGATGAGTTTTGCGTCAGTTTGTGTCCGTTTGACTTGATTTCAGATTTTGAGCAAGCAAAAAGTTCGTTGTGGACGAAACGAACTTCATTTTCTTTTGCAAAAAATTGGACACAGGTCCAGCTCACCCACCTACCTGTCAACGGTCGACACGTTCACGGAAATGTGAAACAAGTCGGTTGTGGAGCCAGATATTTCTTGCAAGGATTTCTCCAAGTACAGAGTTCTTCCAAGGCTGGTGGTTTCGTCGTTGAAAGTCACAGTATGTAGATCTATGGAACGTGTATTGAGGATTTTTGTGGTGAGTTTTAGCCCGTACGGCTGGATGAAGAACAAACGAACACGATCGTAGATCCCAAAGCAGAGCTTCAGTCGAAAATTTCTGCTGTTGCAGGACTTGAGTTTCACTCTCGTTCCTCCCATGTCGTCGTTTCACGGTTGACTGACGCGAAACTGTGTACGTAGTTTGTCCGACGGCTGAAGCGTTTGGTCGATGCTGATGCTGCTCTCGTGTCTCGTATGATAATGAGAATTGGAAAAAGTTGCCATCGGATCACGTTTCCAAGTTCGTGTTATCCGTGTGCTCGGATCCAGTTGTCTGTTGTGATTTTGACTCCTTCATTGTGAGTGCAGTGAAGTGATCACAAGGGGCGTCATTCAGGTTATGCTTTGTGACGTTTGTTGTCTGCATGCACTCTAAAAACTTTACAAGTCCCGAGAATCGTGTTATGTGCGACCAGGCGTGCAATTTCGTGCTGCAGTCAGAAAGTATGCACACTGCATGAACACTCGCACCTCGCAGCAACACAAGTGTGTTCACTGTATACGAGATCTACCGCGTGCCAATGCAGTTTTGCAGCCAAACTGGTCGCGAGTGTGTTCGGAATGCTGGCTGTACTGACCAGAAAGTTTTTGATTCGGACGATTTGGCTGGGCTTGTCACGAGACCGTACCGAATGCCCTGCCATGCGGGATGATCACTGCTGCAGGGCGGCGGGGTCTCTGCTTGTCCACCAGCTTGCAATGTACACTGCGCGTGCAGGAGGTGGAGTCGTGGAAACCACCTGGAGCTGATCACAAGCTGCTGTGGTGAACAGACTCGTTACGCTCAAAGATGTTCCATCACGCGCGACAGAGATCTGCTTGCTGTGCGACAAGAAGTCTGCCCAAACGAATTTTCGTGTTTTCGACAAATCCACTTTTGAGGGTTGGTCAGGCTTCTCCCTTCACCCGGTCTCAGAACTGCATGTTGCTGAAACACACAGGACCGCAATGCATGAATTGTGGTTCAGTATTTCAGTTAACAAAAGAACATTCAAATCTGGTCCAATGCAGTTGTTTTCTGGTGGGAGCAACGATTCAAAATATAACCTGCCCGTTCTGTACAGTCCTTCAGTACGACCTTGCCATATGGTTACGTCCGTACGCGACGAAAAGGTAGAATCTACACAAACTACGCGTGCGGTCGGGGCGAGTCCAGACTGACCCGAGCTACAAGTGGCGCACGCCGGGGCGTGTGGCCCCCGCCCCTCAATGGCGCGTCTGCTTGAAGCGTCCCTGGGAGCTTCAGACGAAACACCCTGCAGACTCCCAGAAAAAATAACGCAAACCCTAGCGCCCATTGTAGCTGGTCGCAGAGGGAATATCGCAGACCCGGGAAGACGAGGACGGCGGCGCCCCCTAGAGGTTGCAGACGGAGCAGTCGGTCCTCTTTGGGTGGCCGTGCGGGGTGGAGGAGCCCCGGCCGGTGGTGCGCACGACGCTCCAGGTCACGTGGGGCTCCGAGAGGCGCACGTCCTCCGTGTACATCACCTCGACGAGCGGCTCCACCGAGGAGAACCACAGCGTCCCGACACGGAACAAAAACGGGTTGTCTTCAATCGAGAGTCTGGGCAACGCTTTGCTGCAGAATTTGTCCGCTTCGGACCCTGGTTTTGTCGCGACTAGGGCCAGATGATGCGTCTGGTGGTGGCAGTAAATATCAGCGAAATACACGTTGACGTCCGGTTCGATAAGTTTGTCGATAGGAATCGTGATGAGGATGTCGCCGTAGAAGGAGACTGTTGGCACTTGCTTGGTTTTTGGGTCGGGCCGCACGTTGAAGAACAGTCCGTCGAGCTTCCCGTTGATCGGGCAACCGGGGTCTCCGTTGTTGTCCTTGATGTAGGTCCGCATGATTTGGTCCTCCTCCACCAGGATGTACCGGAAGTACTGACGAGTCTTGTTTCGGAACGCGAAGTGAACCGGAAGTAATTTATGCGCGTGCGCGAGCTCCGCTGCTTTGCGCATGAGCAGACGCAGCTCGCTCTTCAGTCGCACTTCCTTGTGCTCGACGGCTCGCTGGAGTAGCACGGCCAGGTTGCCGCTCGCGTCCACAGGTCTCTTGACGACGACGGTGATGGTAAAATGCTGTCCCAGCGTGAAGTTGTGTGCGAGGGGCAGTAACGCCTGGGGGGAGAGCGTCAGGGCGTGGCGCTCCGTGTGCAGCTCGCCCGTGTTCTTGTTGGTGACGCGCACCACGTACGTGAGCGTCGTGTCCGGGCCCGTCTCCACGAGACGCTGGAACGTGAGCAGGTCGAAGGTCACGTTCACAGCGACGCTGCGCGGCTTCGGTTGCTCGAGCGTCACGTGATACCCCACATCGTGACGTGCTGCGGGCGCGGGAGGATTCCGCGGCGCGCTACACCACGGGTCGGTGCTGCCCCCTGTCGGCTGCAGGCTCATAGCGGCGAGCAGTTTGTTGAAGCGTTGCGGCGGTGTGTTCTGACGACGATGCCGCGATCTGAGGCCCAAGACGGCGAGATCGACGTCGGACGGACGCGCACGTCGACGTGTCCGAGTCATCGGGATTGATGTGTCGCTGTCAGTGTCGCTCGGTGTTTTCATAAATGGCTCGGGTGGAGAGCTGAGAAACAAGTTGAGCAGGAATTGTGAATCGTTGTGCAAGTCGGGCCGGCAGGACGGACGGACGGATCCAGGGGCGGGGGCTCCCTCTGACCCTCCCGGACAAATTGATTTTTCTCTAAAATGGCTTGACGTGTCAAGCTCGTGCTTTTTCTGACGAAGCGAAATTTTGCGAGTCACATGTCGTTCGGAATTTTTGACAGGCAGGGATCCCACCTGGCGGTCCCAAGCATTGGTGGATTGAAGTGGGTCGATCCACATCAGCCGAATTGAGTTTTCACTTTTGCACCAAGATCTGAGGGGTCCTTGGTGATGTGGTTCGGAAGATCAAAACACGTCGCACTTCTGGACCGACAAATCGCCTTTTTCAATTTCTGCCGCCGTTTTCATTCATGTTGGCGGCAGCAGTGCCTCACGCATGCAACGCGTGCGCCACGTGTGTCCATACAGCAGGACACGACGCAAACAAGGTCTGCTCCTGTTGTCGCGACTCGAATCAGCTTTGTGTGACAGAAAAGATTTGCGAATTTACCTGGGACCCGTCAGTGTTGCGGCTGCAGTGACAGTTGCGGGCTCAGGAGCAGGAACAACCTTTTCCTCCTGGGTCTCGTCTTCGCCCTTCGCAAGCACGTGTGTTCCCTTGGCTGGCTTCGATTCGCTTTGCCCCGCTCCGCCGCTCTTCGTTGAGGGCTCTGCTTCGCTGTGTCCTTGCTCCCCTTTCATGTCGGCAGAATTCAGGGCACGCAGAGTACAGAGGTCGAGGTGTTTCACGCTGTGATCGGGCGCTCTGTCGATTCTGCGAAGCAGTACTGCTGCGAAGGCTCCGTGAAACTGGGTCGCACCGCGCTACGCGCACGTGCTTGGTTCAGCGCTCCAGATTCGGTTTCCAGGACGCGCAGTGTTGACGTTTCGTCCTGTCGCGCGCGTCGCGTGGCTGGAACTTTGCGCCCGAATCTGTCTTGTTGGTTCGGAGTCCAGAAGATGGGAAGAAAAGTCTGATCGGCGTTCAATAACCTGTAGATAGCACTTTGTGGGCGTTTCAGTTTGAAATCTGCGTCCAGCCGGTGAATTCATGACAAGTGATCAAACCTGAATGCCTGACCATTGCACGGCAGTGGGCTGCTCAAGCAACACCAGATGGCGTTGGAATCGAGCACACCGACCGAATGATTAAGGGCTACATTTAACATTGCTCGTATGATTCGGGAGAGGCACACCTTCCTGACTGCCTGACAATAGATTTCTATGATGCATTCCAACTATTCATTCGAGGGGTGGATCCACATGGCGCGGTGGCTTGGGCCTTCTGACATACCAAGAAAAAAGTTGTTGAGGAGTCCCCAATTTGTGCACCGGTGTTTTCGTGTGGTTTGAATCTGGTCACCCTCGCGCGCGCGCACGGGTGTGTCCCATACAAATTCAGTGACCGCTGCTCAAGAGGGTCAATGGAAAGCATTCGGTTTTGGAGCAGACGACTAACGACGCGTTTGTCGGGTCATTTGGCGAAGGTGATTGACCACGACGCCAAAGGGTGGCCTGACATCAGTGCCGTCAATGCGGTGTCTCCAACTTTTGGTACGTCGTACATGACATCAAGGTCTAAAAATATTCAGATGCGAATGATCCAAACACACGTGACTCATTTTTATGAAGGAGGATCGACACTTTTTGTTCTGCGCAGTTGTTCCGAAAGTCTGTACCTGTGTTGATTGTTGTCGGCTTGATTGTATTTGACTCATTTTCGTGCCACGGACTGAAGAGGGGAAGAATTTTCAATGAACTTTTGCGATCAACATTTGAGAATTGCTGATTGCAATGACAAGAAGGAAAAGGAAACTTTGTTGCTTGAGCGAAACTTTGCACAAATGCGCCAGGACCGAGTGTCCACAACCATCCCTCGTTTTGGTGATTGAATGACACTGATCAGTGGAAATATGATGCCGAATTGGTTGCGCCCGAGGGCTACGTTTGATTGAAATCCTCTACGTCAAATGTGTGTGTGTGTGTGTGGGGTTCCTGCGTGTGTGTGCGTGCGTGCGACAGTGTGTGTCCCGAGAACATCGCACACGCGTTTGAGGACTTCGCCTCTTTTTCGTGCACGCACACTTGGAACTGTTCAGCAACACTCGTACTTCGGAAAATGAAATCACCTTGTGTGTCGTATTTGTTGCGAGATGTTTGTGTGCGGAAGTTTCTCGAAGTTCGGCGGCTGGTCCCAGTCTCGACACCGTTCATGGTTTTGGCCCGGATCCACCGATCCCTTTGCTCTTTTGCATACTTTTGCATACATGTGGTTGTTTGCTGTTTTGAGTCGCTTTGCGTCACAACACCGCACAGCGCTTGCTGAAGCATGAAGTTAGGGTTCAGTCTTTCGTAGCGAGATGTGACTGCGAGATAGCGTCACGCGCATGAGTGACAGGAAGTTGGGGCGCATTTGTCGACTTGTGGAGACAGAGATGAGCATGTTTGTGCTCGAGAGCGTAAGCTCGAGAGCGTACAAACATGGTCATCGATGTCAACACAAGTTGACAGCGACCCACTTCCTGGAACGAATGGTGCGTGACACTATCGAGACTAGGTTGCATGTCGCTATGTGTGAATGAACTCACGTCTACCTCGCCGTGTTGCAGGCCTTCTCTCACGCGCAAACAGTCATTTTGTTTCCAGCAAGCAAAGAACTAACACCGTCGAATTTGACGTCTTTTTTCCTAACCTGGTGCAATGGTCAACACTTCAGTTGACACTGACTTTGCTGACTCCGAGGAGTCTGACGTTGATGTTACTGGTTTGGGAGATATATCAGTTCATGATAAAACCTTTTCTGCGTTGGAGTTCGATCCGGACAACGAGTAAGTTGAATTTTTCTAAAATTTTGTGATTTTGTTTCTGTTGCCATGTTTGTTGCGACAAAGGATGTCTGCGCTCTGTACTCTGTTTCCGGGTTTGGAAAATGTGTCTGAAATGGATCAAGTAACATATCAAACAGAAGCTTGTAATATTTCACGAATTCTGAAGACCACAAACAAAACTTTGGACATGTCAATTTCAAGGAATTGATTTTTTTGTGTGCGCTTGACCTTTTGACCTTGGGTGTCATGGCGGACAAGTGACGGTCGAAATTTGTTTTCATCCTGTTTTTTGTTTTTTTCTGCAGTGGTGTGGCAACTTCAACACAGAATTTGACGCACTCCGACTTCAGTCTGGGCTACCAAGTCGAGTTGGCCCAAGAAGACACAGAATCTGAGGGAGAAAATGATGATTCCGAACATGACGATGCCAGCTTCAAAGAATGGACCAAGCCCAGTGGCAGCGACAATGACGCCGATGAAGAAAGTGACAATTTTCCTGACTCTACAGTCAATAAAACTGTTGGTGAGACATGTGGGAAGCAAGAAGGACTTGTGCCGTATGTTGTGAGTGACTCTGACGAAGTTGCAACCCAGGAAACAGCTCCAAAACCAGGCCTGCAGCCCCCCCCTCGGAACCTTCAACGTCGCGCTTCAAGTCAGCCAGCACCGACCAAGATCTCAAAAAGCTAAGTGGTAAAATGTTCGCTGAATCCACGGACAGAAAGATAAATTGGGCTGTGAAGTTGTTCATGTCTTGGCGCAGAAGTAGAATTGAAGACAACACTGCTGAAGGCGACATTGAGGGGGCAAATTTGTACGACAAAACTGTCGACCCATCTCAGTTAGGTTGCTCACTTTGCTGCTTTTTTAACGAGGTGAGACATGCTGATGGGGAAGAATACCCTGGAAACATGCTTTACAGTCTGATTGTCATGATTCAACTCCATTTGGAGAAACAAGGGAAGGACTGGAAGTTGATGGAGGGTTCCCATTTTCTTTGTGTGCGAAACACACTCAACAACTTGATGAAACAATGTGCGCTCTCCAGGATCAGTAAAGCAGCAAAGTCGGCAGAACCCATCTCAGTCAATGATGAACAAAAATTATGGGACGAGGGTGTACTTGGAGAATTTCAACCTGATCAATTGCGGTCGACAGTGATGTACTTGCTCGGGCTGACTTTTGCGCTGCACGGTTGTCATGAACAAAGGGCTTTGAGATGCCCACCACACGACCCTCAAATCACTGTTCACGTCGACACTGAAGGCAATGAGTACTTGTTGTACACTGAAGACATTCATACCAAAACAAACCAGGGGGGGTTGAAAACCAGAAAGTCGACGCCCAAGCAAGTCAAGGCTTATGGGCATTCAGATTATGACCGGAACATCGTCAGACTGTACAAGAAGTACATCAGCCTTTTGCCACAAAAGGCTGCATCCAATGCCTTGTACAAGTACTCATTGTCGAAAGGTAAGATGACAGGGCATACCTGGTATGCAGACAAACCTTTGGGTGTAAATACCATTACAAAAACAGTCAAGAACTTGATGGCAGAAATTGGGAAATTTGGTCATTTCACCAATCATAGTCTGAGAGTGT
>JAAUXT010043694.1_pt1 | contig 19379 bp, 18 predicted proteins | sample 7278171 | NCBI WGS metagenome assembly JAAUXT01 (sample SAMN14350112, study PRJNA611818) | marine sediment metagenome | isolation source: surface marine sediment (1.8m) | place: French Polynesia: Moorea | collected 2018-08 | reverse complement strand
GGCGGAACGGAGCGTGCAGCGGGAAGAAGGCGCTCGGGGTGACCGTCACTCTGCAGATCCAGGAGCAGGTGGACGCCTACATCGGACTCCCCTGCTCCATCGGTGAGTACGCTCAACCAATGGCTCACAGTGACTGCACTTGAAAAGACGTTTCCCTTGCGGCTTTTTTTCTGTCGCAGGTTTGATCTGATGTCACTGTGCAAATAGGGTTCCACCCTTGTTGCTTGTTGGGGAACCTGTGTCATTTTCCCTGACGTGAAGCCAAGCGGTTCATAAACGAACGAGCGCCTGCGTGGAGACTGCCTGCCTACATCACAGAAACATTGTCTGGCTTCAGAGAACACAACATATGGGGCAGAGATCTGACGAACAATGCACGCTGCACATATCGTTGCGCCAGGGGAAGATCTGGTCTGCAACAGATCGAACTGAGCAAATTCATTTTCGTACACATCAAGCGTGGAAAGACAAATGAGAGATATTAGTTTCTCATTTTTGGAAAGGTCATCGGATACAAGTTGCGTGGTTTCTGTTTTAATTTGCCCTCTGATTTCTGCAGCAAATTGATTTCTTTCGTCAGTTCTTACATCAGATCCACATTATGTCAAAGAGAGAACCCTGGAGACAAACAGCTGTTGGAGCTTTTGACTTGAGCTGGGCACCGAGGCACAGAACCGCGTTCTGCACCTTTTTCAAATTTGTTCTCAAAGTCAGACTTTGATAATGTTCTCGCACTTCAATCCAAAATCTAACTGCGAATTTTGCCGTTCTTTTCCAGCGTTCTTTCGTGGACTCTAAATTTCCCCTTTGATTCAAACCAATACGAGAGTCCGTTGTGGGGTCTGCATGTTTGTGCACACGATTGCTGTGCTTCTTCACGACGTCTCAGTGTCGATTGTGCAGCTTGATTTGATCGCGGGGCTGACGGGCGACGAAAGGCCCGTGGGACGTGTCAACCGCTTTGAAAAATCTTGTTCCGACCTTGCAGCAACTTGTACGTTGACAAACCGAGACTTTTCCATCAAATCATATTTGTCTGAAGCGTCAAGACGAGATCAAAACGCGACAGTAATCTCATTAGAGGCTGAGCGGCACCGACGCGCCCGGAGAGAGAGAGACAGTGCGCTCTCTCACCTCTGCGTGTGTTGTGCGTGGTCGTCGCTGCGGCAAGTGCACAAGTGCAGCTTTGCTCATCATTTGCACGGTCCACCCGTGTCGAGTGCCATTGGGCTGAAAGTTTCTTGACCGAATATTTGTGCGTTCGCGACGGTGTCATCTTGTTCTCCGTCTCCGTTTGTGGTGTCGTCTCATCTTGATTTCGCAAAAATTTCCAGTCTCAAGAGAGTCACCTCAGACCCACTGTACGACAATTTCTTTGCAGCCGCCATAAACGCTGGGAAGATCATCTCTTTCTGGAACCTGCCTCATCTGTCCTACTCCTCACCGGATCCTGAACTAGCGAACAAGGAGATGTACACAACTCTTGTGCGGATGATCAGTCCCTTCAACGGTCTCGGGAGCGCCATGGTTGATATTTTTCACTATTATGATGTGAGTACTTTTCAGCAAAACCTCTCTGATGTCTGCGCGCGCACTGTTCTTCTCGCACGGGAATCATGAGTTTCGTTCAGAACTGTGATTGCAACACGCAACACACAAATTTTGTCATCTGGCTGATGGAAGTTTTTGTCTCTTCTGAGGTGCAGCTGCTTTGTCAACAATTGCACGCATTGCGTACGTCTTATCAGCCTGAAAGGCACGTTTTTTGGTGGGAAGTGCCCTGCGTGCAACACTTGCGTTTTGCAGTCTCTCGGGCAAGCACAAAAGTTGGCTGCATGTGTGTGTCCGTGTGTGTGCCTCAAGCAACTGCGGTGGTGGTTGGCCACAGAAACACTGACCTGAGGTTTGACTCAGAACCTGTGCTGAATCAAACGAAATTTTGTACCGTGGCATTGTAAACCCAGAATGCACAAAGGATCAATTTCAAACTTTCCAAAAATCCCAAATTTGTTCCCAAAGTTTGGCCCCACCTGAAAACAGCAAACACATTTTTGACAATGAAAATATGAATGACACAGTCCAACACGAAAAAAGCGAACAACATTTCATCTCCATTATCAAATATTTGCACTCCCTGAGATATCACCCACTCTGTGCAGTGAAGTTCACAATTTAACAACCCCCAAAATTTGATCGTTTTGCCCTCATAAACATAAACATTGAAAATAGAAGGCTCATGATCTTTGTTCATGGCATTTTCCACCAAGGGAACCACAGCTAGGGAACTGCAGTCAATCACACAACTGAAAGCAGAAAAGATATTTATGAGGTAGATCTCAACTGAAGGTAGAAAAAAATCGAATTTATGGCCTGTTTGGGATTTGAACCCAGGACCTTCTACAAAGAGACCAGTGCTCTACTGCTGAGCCAGTGACTTGAGGTGTTTTGTTGTCATTGTGCGAAGTCCCTCTGGGAAGAGTACTTAGTGGTAGTGCCAATTTTTTTTGGTATATATGCCAACTTGGGGAAGATGTCCCACTTTGTCCCATGTCCCATATCATGTTCCCCCTGTAGGGGTTATTGGTGGTCAATGGTGCTGGCCTGGGACAATTGGTCCACATTGTCTACCAATGTACATAAGCATATAGCATCTCAGGCAAGACATCCCACTTTGTCCCATGTCACACCCCCCCACTGTAGGGGGTTTTGGTGGTTAATGGTGCTGGCCTGGGACAATTGGTCCACATTGTCTGCCAATGTACACAAGTATATGGCATCTCAGGCAAGATGTCCCACTTTGTCCCATGTCATGCCCCCCCCCCTGTAGGGGTTATTGGTGGTTAATGGTACTGGCCTGGGATAATTGGTCTATATTGAGATCATCCCAAGACAGATGTCCAAGCACTTTTTTAGTGATTTGCACTGGCTGGGCACTGGTCGAGTGTGAACACTATAGGCAGCCTCTTCCAAAAGTATGTCAACACCAGTTTCTCCATGAAAATGGCCCTCAATTGTGTTCATATTTGGTCTGTAGATTTGTTCTTGGTTGAGCATAAGGCGCCAGAAGTAGTTTTTGTTGGAATGCAGCAACAAAAAGTTTTCTCCATGCCAACTCCAAAGTTTAAAAATTGGTCTTGTCTGGAACTGTTGACCTCAGGTGCAAATCACGCGAGGCCGGTGGGCCTATATTTATATCATAGACCAACAAAAAGAACAGGGATCATGACCACCAAAGCAAACACCCCAGGGACGTCGCACTTGCAGTTGCCCTGTGCACTGCTTCTCTTGTTGATACAGTCATGAACTTTCATGAACTTTGCCAAGCTATCTTTGAAAGAAGCTCTGTGATTGGTCTCAGTTGTAATCTCAGCCAAGCTGAGGCCTCAGAGGCCAATTTTAAGCAGGTCCGCAAGTCCAAATTTCTGGCTGGTCAATAAAAACTCCCACACGGTGGGAGAACAAATTCAAAAAGACCCAAAAGATCTAAGTTCAATCTGTATCTTCAACATGATGAAATAGGTGTACACACGGTTGCTGCCCAGGCTGCCTGAAGGTGATTTGTTTCGGTCGCCCTTGTCTTGGTCGCTCAAAACTGAGCGACCTTTAATGGGTGCAACCTCCTCAAATCACCAAATATACCTCCATGGAGCTCCGGGTGATTTGAGAAGCGACCGAAACACAGTTATTGAAATACAGCGACTGAAATGCAGCGACTAAAATACAGTGGCCAAAAACACAGCAACCAAAACAAAGTGACTGAGACACAGTGACTGAAATCAAAATTAGTGGACACATAAATGGTCAATTTTAGCATATTTTTATCACTTAGAATGCAACTAAATCTGCCCAAATTGTCTGTATATTGAAAGTTTCTCACCTAATTACACATAAAGCTTGCCAACTGCTTTGCCAAATATCTACTTTGAACACTTTCCTGAAATCCCAAATTTTTACCCAAACTTTGGACCCACCTGAAAACCATGTACAACTTTTTGAAAACAACAAAAAATGACACTAGTCCAACACCCAATCAATAAACTATATTTTATCAATAAAAACATCCATCATCAAATACTTATACTTTCTGAGATATCTCCTACTTTGTATAGTGAAGTCCATAACAAAATGACCCCAAAAATTTGAACTTTTTGCCCTCAAAAACCCAAAAATGCAAATTTGACAAATTCCTTACTTATGCATTATCCTTGCCCCGTACAAATTCAAAAAGACCCAAAAGATCCAAAATTGAAATTTATCTTGACCATGAAACTGCTGTACATACACATACCTTTGGTAGATGCTGCCTATAGGGGATTTCTTTCGGTCGCTTTTTGCGACCTTTCACAGCGCAACCTCATCAAATCACCTGAAAAGGGCGAATTCACTTTTTTTGGTAATAAATTGCTTCCAGTTTCCCACGAGTTGCCGGTGGGTGTGTCTTGTGATGTTCCTTTTCTGCAAACCAGATTTTGTTCTGTTGTGGGTGTTTTGCTGACCCAAGCGTGTTGCATTTCTTCAGCAGGAAACTGCAAACCCAATTCTTCCCTTGATTTTGAAAATATTGCCCAAAAGTTTGAGAAGACATTGGTGTCAGTTGTAGCTCGTGCTGAGACCTGTACGGATCAACGTCATTATACATGAATGTAGCGCCTGAGAAGAAGTGATAGCACATAAATATTTCACTCTTTGCTGTGTGATGAGGGTTTTCTACAGGAAGGATGTGCGAATTGCACGTGGTTTCTCATTCACAACCTCAGCCGTGTATCTGCAGTGTATCAGTCCAACAGGGCAGCCACTGTGCACACGGCTGGCCACACAAAGGAAGCACTCATGTGAAGTTCAAGAACCTTTGTTGAAGCCAAGTTTTGCCCTTTCTTCCGTGGCTTCAATTTTGTCATTGAAAATTAACAGACCTGTTTTCCCTTTCAATTCTGGCCTGTCTTTCCCTCTTCCAAAACATGTGATTTTCGTTTCCAGTGGACCCGGACCGTGATGCTGTCTTGGGAGGGTGAGGAGGGCCCGGGCAGCTTCTGCGACTACGCGACCAGGGCCGTCGAGAGGGAGTTCAGGGAACACGACCTTCAAGTGTCATCTTGGCTCAAGGCTGATGCGCAGTCGACCGAGAAGGACATCGCCAAGTGGCTGCAGATCATCAAGTCGAGAGGCAGAAGTAAGCGCGGGTTCTCACAAACCTGTCACCATCCAAGAATATTTTCTGGAACTTTGTCTTTGAGGTAGTCAGATCTTATCAGAGAATATGTTCGCCTGCTTTTCATCACGTCGTCCTTTTATCCGATATTTTGTTACAAAGGAAAGCAAATAATGAAGAGAAAGGCACTCAAAGCTAGTTTCTTGCCCACCTGGAACGCACAGGTGATCACAACCGTCGGGCGGCACAGAGAACGAGGCTGTAATCCTCTTTTCGTTTCAACATTCACGAAGAGATTTTTCTTTACTCTTTTTGAGCACTACAAACCTTGTTGGCGATGTTACGCAAGTGAATAAGTATTGTTATTCAACAGAGCAGTTGAACTGACAACCAAAGCACAAAATGCCTGAAAGGAAAGATGTTCAGTTTTTGCATGATCACTTTGGTGCTCAAAGGAACATTTTCTTGTGTGGAGCACCATTGCCATCAATGCACGAGTGTGAACACAATATGATTGGCAAAAGTGATTTCATTTTGTGGCTCTGAAAGTGTTTGGTGTGTTCGTCTCCGGAAGAGTTGACGGTTTCTCCAGACGAGACGACAATGCACACCGCGGTGCACATGCGGTTGGAGACTCTGCTGCCTGCTGTTGCCAAATCTCACGTTTTCGAGAACGCTTTGCCCATGAACCCAGAGCTCAAAAACTTGTTTGGTTCTGCATCCAGAGCAAGTTTTCTTCCTGTTTCACAGGAAAGTTGGTTGTGGTTGTTGCTCCATGTTCTGAAATGGCTGCGCGCCTCCGTAAAGTGGCTCTGCATCTCCATTCGCTGCTCCTGCTGCGTCGGCACGAAGCTTCCTCGTGTGTCACTGCGGTTCAGCGTCAAGTGGCTCCGGGACATGTCAATCTGCCTGCAGCGCAAAGCATGCTGATTTAAGCCAAAGTTACAACTGGCTCCGCTTTTGTGCACGAGCAGCTTTGGTTTGTCTCTTTGTACTTGTCTGTAGAAGTTCTTTCCTTTTTACCTTCAAAGAAACGGTAGCGTCCGAAATCTGGACAGGATCCTTTGAGACATGCGGTGGGCAGTTTTCGACAGCTGCCGGGACGTATGTCTGGTGAAAAGTGCCAATGGTAACATTTGAGCTCACAGCGAAAAACCATGGAGCAGATCCAGGGGTTCAGCCCCTCCTCGACTGTAATTTCCCAACAATCGGCACAGATCTGTGGTGAAGAAACTGTTCAAGTCTGATTTGTTGCACACGGCAATTGCTCCTGGAGATCATTCGATCGGTGGCACAGACCACCAATTTATGTCCACTGAGAGCTCATGACGCACGGACACGTCCAGACAGGAATTGTCTTTCCTGAGCTGGCTGGTGTTTCCTGGAGCCACCAACGAGCTGGCTAACAGACAAACTCGTCATGGATGAAAGTTTCAAGCTGTTGAACTGTGTGGCAGTTCCTCAGACGGAAGGCAGTTGGTGTGGACACCGGGTGACCTGTCTGTGCAACTCGCCAACTGTGCCGGTCTGCGTGTGGTGTGTCCAACATTTCTTCAGACTCTATCGGACAGTCGGACACAGGACCACCAGTGAGGACTGAACACAGACTCTGATTTTTAGTCGCGCGAGCGCAACTCAAGTGGTAATCGGTGTGCGTCTGTCTGTCTGTGTGTGTGTGTGTGTCTGTCTGTCTGTCTGTCTGTCTGTCTGTCTGTCTGCCTGTCTGTCTGTCTGTCTCTGTCTGTACACACCTCAGTTTCCATGATGTAGTGACCAGGGAGTTACTGTGTCATGGAAAAGTGTGAGGGTCACTATGTTACGGAAAAGTTTAGCTACCCTGAGAAAGAAACCTGTGTTACCCCTGAGAAAGAAACCTGTGTGACCCCCTGAGAAAGAAACCTGTGACCCCACCCCTGCCGGGTCACTATGTGCGGGGAAGAAACAAGGGAAAATGTGGACATTTGTTTGGGGGAGTAACTAGATTCATTTTCATAGCCCGAAGTTCGGGATACTCTTCCCTCACAACAGCCCCCAGCAACCAGACGTAAGTGGCTCTGTTTCAAGTTCTATTCAGGATAGAAACTTGGTATTTGCTTCCATGAAACGTCTTTGAATACGATTTCCTTTGAAAAGGGTTTGGTAAAAGAGCAACATTGGACTCGCACACGCAGTTCCCTTGAACACTGCTTCTCTTGTTCCGTTCCTTTGCTGAAAACCTTGCATCAAAATCCGAGGTGAGTATTTTTCCCTGAGGACAAACGGGCCTGCCCCGAGTGACTTCAAAAGTGCTTGCGAGGTTTACCGGTATCTTGTGTTTCTTGGTTCATTTTGTTGTTCCCGCTTGCAATTTCTTCCAAATCCAAGACGGCCACTTCTACCAGGGCGTCAGGCACGTCCTGTGTTCACACGGGCAAAGTGCTCTTGTTTGTTTTTGCTGGAACAGCACGGGTATGATCGAAGCTCGCCGTTGCAAAAAATGAAAACAAAAATCATTCATTGAACTCTGATCTCTGATCTCGAGGCGGTTTGTGCTGACCTGATGTTTCCCATTTCTCGCTTCTTTAGTCGTACTGATCTGCGTGGAGGAACACCTGCTTCGAGAAGTGATGCTGGCGGCCCACCGTGAGGGCATGACTGGTGGGGAGTACGTCTTCATCTACCCCAACCTGCTGCCCTCCGAGAACTGGGAGAGACTCTGGTTTGAGGCAAATGACACAGAACAGAACAACCGAGTTGCGTTGGATGCGTACCGACCTCTGATTCAGGTGAGGACAGCTTAGATTTAACTGCTGCCTGTGCGATGTTGTCTGCATGAACAAGTTGAATGAAGCAGCGAGAGAAATCCTGACCGGGTTGTCAGTTTGTTGTGAGGAGAAACTAACTCGGCGTCCTTTCCTTTCAAAGCGTCCTTGTGCTTTGCGAGAGTAGACTTTGAAAGTTTTTTTCGCTCTTGATCAATTCACTATGTTGCTTTACCTTAACACGCGCGACACAAAGGAGAAAGTTTCTACAATCTTTATCTCGCAGCTGTTGACACTCCCATGTCCTTTAACCGGGGTGGGGCGAAGGCTGCTGGGCAAATGACACTTGAAAGGTTCTACGTGACAATCACTCACGCGACGGATCCGAGATGCCTGTATCCTCGGAGTTCCAAGCACAAGTTTGCTTTGTCCAACGACATCAAACGGATTCTCCCGCTCCTTTCCTGCGCAGATGGCCCTGGGATCTGTTAGTTCGTCGGAGGCGGACGAGTTCAGAGCAGAGCTGCCCAAGAAAATGATGGAGCCACCGTGGAACTTCAACGATACTTTTGAGAATGGTGAAATGGTAACTGCAGCACTTCGATTTTATTCAGACTGCTTGCGTGCGTCAACTTGGCAAGGATCTGGATCAATTCTTTTTTTTTTCCACCGGAGACGTTGATTTTGGGCCTGTGTGAGTGTACGTACCAGCGTTTAAGAATGGCATCCCTTCTGGCTGACGGGGCAAGCGTTGTGTCTCAGGCTGAGGGCCTGGATTGAGGTTCGGAAGGAAGAACGCTCGTACGTACGGTTGAACGTTTATTCCGAGAGAGGGCTATGGGTAGAATACCTGATGGGAAGGAACTTCACTTGGAAGTCATGGTTAGAGACACCCTCACAGAAAACGTGGTCCTGTTACCGATCAGCAGTTTTCCTTTGGAAGGTGAGGGAAATTCTTGTAGGGAGGAAAAGCTGGTGTCTTTGGTACTTGCTCGAGAAACAGCGACTGACAGGTTCATGCTGTGACTGGCTGAGACCATGAAAAGAGTCAAAACCAGGTTCAGTGGCCACAAATTTAGTTCCAGTGAATGCATACATTTGTTTTTGCAGGCCAAACAAACACGAAAATACCACCTTTTTTCTTGGTTCGAAATGGCCCTTCAGCCAACCCAGGGTTCGTCTCGCTGGGGCACTCAACACCTTTGTTCGGTGTGAAGATGTCAAAGCTTGCACGGCTGATTCAGCAGAAATGCGTGAACGTCACTGGGATGGTGTCTTCAGTCACCGAACTGTTTCCCCGTTTCAGGGCTCAGTGTTTTCGCTCTATCTTCATGACTCTGTCTACATGTACGCGTTGGCCACAGACCAGCTTTTGAAAGAAGGAGGCGACAAGCGAAATGGATCAAGAATCTTTGAAATCTCCAAAACAAAAACTTTTGATGGTGAGAAACTCGCGATACATACTCGTATGTGACGTCCACGTTTGATGCATTCATCCTTACAGCAGGTCTAGTTGTGGATCTTTTCGCCTTTGAAAGCGTCACATATTTTTGCAGGCAAATCAGGTCCTGTTCAGCTTGATTCAAATGGAGACAGAATTGGGAGCTACTGGCTTTGGAGCATCCCCTACAAAGGAGTGAAGTATGAAAAATGGGGCTCTGTTGAGATGGGAGATGCCACCCAGTCTCACGGAGTAAGTGGTCTCGATTCTGCTCCAAGTGTCCCTGAGATTCCCGTTCGGTCTGTCACGAGCGCAACATGGTTCTCAACAAACTTTGATTGTCGGACAGACGCTGGAGTTGCCGCTGCGCTACTGGGGAAGTCTGACTCAAAACAACCACCCGCCAGACTCGCCGGCTTGCGGCTTCTACAATGAACTCTGTCCAGCCAAAGGTTCGTTCGTTCAAGGGAAAAAGTTAGTTTTGATTTTGGTGTGATCGACTCTGTTCAGACCCAGTCGAGGATGAGTCGCGAACGTTCGAGAGTTGACAACATTTCCTTGGTCCAAGTCTGCGGCGCGGGCTTTACGGACGGACGCGGTGTTGCGCTTCTGCAGGGAAGGAGTACGTGCTGTGGGTGGCCGTGGTGAGTCTGATCGTCGTGCTGATGCTCGTGACGCTTGGCGTGCTCTACTACCGGCGCCGCCGCTTCGAGCGAGACCTCGAGCTCATGCTGTGGAAAATCGACTTCTTCGACATCGTCTTCATGAAGGGCAGCAAAATGACGGGATCTACCAGAGTGGTGAGTGGGCACTGCGGAAGGTTCATGACTTTTGGAAAGGGGAGGCGGGGATCATTTGGAAATTTTAGTGCACCCTGACTGAAGGTTTCGTACTCCTGATGCAGCTGAGACAAACTGCAAATGAGAATCTTCAGAGTTCTGCAAACTTTTCGAGGCGCAGAATGTTTCATGCGTCCTATCCGCTCATAGAATGTCGCCTTTTCTCTCTGCTTTGGGACCTCAAGTTTAGACTGTTGCTCGGACCCAGGAGCACGAACACAAGTACAACCAACTGTAGTGTGAAAAACTGTTTGGATGGAAAATCGGGAAAACTGATGCTGAGAGAGTCAGATCGGATCCTGACACTGGGGTGGTTTAGTCTGACTCTCCCCACAGGTGCGAAAGGGCTGCCAGGAAGTTGGTTGATAAATGGCTGTTGTTTTTGGTCTGTAAATGACACCTGCGTGTACTCGGGAGTCGGCAACGTTCATGAAGGCTGCACAATCAAAGCAGCGCGAAATTCTCTGACGTCTGTTGTGAAGCTCTGTGTGGATTGTTCCTTGAAGGACAGTCTGTTCGGCTCTTGCAGAGTTGAGTGCGCACAGGAACTCTCAATTAACACAGTGCTTGAAAAATTTTGTTGACTGCTCCAAACGTGTTGTGGTTGAATGTCAAAACACACCTGCAGAACAATGGAACGCGGACACTTTTCTCTCGTCCGTCAAAATTGCCAGTCTCGTCCTCATGTGAACAGTACATTTCCGCGTGTCAATTTGTGGCAGGTTGTCAGGGACTAGTCAGCGTGATGGCAATTGGCACCTGCTGGGAAAGACTTGCACGAGTTGATTCTGACTCCGCACGTTCGTCCGATCCGCTGCTGCTTGTGTTCGCACGGCGTCCCAATCCTGCTGCCTGACTGTCGCCTTTTCAACATTCCGAACTTTAGCTCTGTTTCCAGTCGGATGGTTCCATGGCACGAGGACTCGGCGGGAGCAAAACGAGCTTCGGAATCGAGCAGGCGCCCACAACCGAGAATCTGGACATCGCAACCTACAGAGAGGCAACGGTCTCGGTGAAAAACCTCAACAGAACCTCGCTGCTGCTGAGCAGAGCGGACCACATGGAGCTGAAAATTGTAAGCGGACCAAGAAGTAGATGTACCGCTTTGTTCAAACCGTAGATCCAGTTCTGTTTTGCAGTGCAAAAGAGTGAAATTGTGAACTTTCGTGCAGATGCGTGAAATGTCCCATGAGAACGTGAACACATTCGTTGGGCTGTGTGTGGATCCTCCCAATATCTGCATCCTCACCAAGTACTGCTCCAAGGGCAGCCTGAGGGATATTCTGGAGAACGACGCCATCAAGTTGGACACGATGTTCAAAGTCTCCTTGCTTTTTGACCTTGTGACTGTGAGTGAGGAATTTTACTTGTTCACAGTGAACAGTTTTGGTGAAATTCTTTCGAATTTGCAGTTGATAAAACTTGTCAACATCCACTTCCTGTGTCAGTACGTACCAACCAATTTTTCTGCAGGGTATCGAATACATCCACAAGTCCAAATTGAAGTCCCACGGAAGGTTGAAGAGCACCAATTGCTGCATCGATAACCGATGGGTCCTAAAAGTGACTGACTTTGGCTTACACTCAATCAGAGTTTCTCCGACTGAAGAGAACGAAAAGTTCACTGGTTTGTGTCATCAGAATTATGAAATCAGTATTGAACAGTGTTGAGAGCAAACAGATTGACGACTTGGTCGTATTGTGCAGCGCTGCTGTGGACTGCGCCAGAAATATTGAGAGACTCGATACCACCACGGAACGGGACTCAGGCTTCGGACATCTTCAGTCTCGCTATCATTCTTCAGGAAATTCTCTTCAGATGCGGACCTTATGAAGCCACTGGCGAAATGCCCATGGTTCCGAAAGGTAACACACGCACTTTGAGTCTCTGTAATAAGTGAAATTCCCAATATTTTCTTGTTTGCAGCAGTCGCGGTTGATTGTAACTCACAGATTTGGTGGGGAGAGTGCGGAACGGGGAGAGCACGCCGTTTCGGCCGCCTCTGCCGGGGAAGGATTTCCACGAGGAGGTGAACCCGCGGCTGCTCGAGCTGATGGCGGCCTGCTGGACCGAGGACCCGAACCACCGACCTGACATCAACGACGTCAAGTCCAAACTCTCCGAGATCAACAAGGGCAAGTGAGTTCTCAGGATCGTCTGTGTGGAGCCATTGAAACTCATTGCATATTATCTGTGACATAAGTTTTCACCTTTGTTTCGTTGTAATTGTAATGCCTTTTGGTATTTGCAAATATATTAATTCCACACTATTTTATTTCCAGGCGTTATAACATCCTGGACAATATGCTGAAGATGATGGAAAAATATGCCAACAACCTGGAGGAGCTGGTGGCCGAGAAAACGAAGCAGCTGACAGACGAGAAGAAAAAGACAGACCTGCTGCTCTACAGAATGCTACCAGGGTGAGAAAACATGTTTTCAGCCCTGAAATTAAGGAGCAAAAGAGAGGGTTCTGCTTTTGTAGTGAGCAAAAATTTCAAACTGAGCAGAATTGTTGATCAAGTGTAACCTGATGATCCGACCCGAACTGTGTTCTATGTCTCAGTGTGTCATTGCAGGACCATAGCTGAGTCTTTGAAGACTGGAAAAACAATCACCGCCGAAGTCTACAAATCCGCAACCGTGTATTTCTCTGACATATGCGGCTTTACATGTAAGATCCGGTGGTATCAGGTCCGAAGCCAAACCGCGAACTTCCGGAAGTATCATCATCTTTTCCGTTATGAATACACCAGCTCATTCCTTTTTTTGACACAGCCTTGTCATCTGACAGCACACCCATCGAAATTGTTGATTTTCTGAATGATCTGTGGACAGTGTTTGACGACACCATTGCCAAATACAATGTGTACAAGGTGTGTGGTATTCTTTTTGTAGTGAAGAAGAACGATTCCTGACATTACCAATCTGTTCTCTCAAATTTTGTATCTGGTACATCACATCCTTCAGATTCTTTGCTCACTTTGCACTTTTTCCCTATTTTGATTTGGAGCTCAAAATCTTGCAGGTTGAGACTATTGGAGACGCGTACATGGTTGTGGGAGGAATTCCCAACGTGTGTGCAGACCACGCCATCCAGATCTCGGACATGGCTCTCGACATCCTCAGCGCCGTCCTGACCTTCAAAATCCGACACAAGCCGGACACTCAGCTGCGCGTCCGGATCGGTCTGCACTCCGGGGCTGCGGCGGCAGGTAGAGCTCGTCCTCCCTGTGGCGTCCGCGTCCGTCCACAGGTCCCGTCACTTACGCGCTGATCCTGGCGTTTCTTTTGTTGGCTGGTGATCATTTTTTGTTGAGGAGTCAATTTCAAATTTTGTTCCCCAGCTGCTGCGCGTTGCGTACTTGCAGCCAACATCAATCAGGGAGGTTCAGCACCGATGTGGCAATTGGGACACATCAGAAAAGGAGCGCGCGTGTTTGCTGAACCTCCGTACTTTTTCTGTCGGGGCAAAGACCAGTGATGCCAACTGGTTTTCACAAAGGAAACACATTTTAAGCACAGAGGAATACCGGAATACAAGCATGCACGCCAGCATTTTCACGTCTGTTCCTGTCTTTAGAGGTGCATGAAAAAAAAGAAGCGAAATAGCTTTGACTGAGCTGAGGGTGATTGAAACCTGCAGCACTCACAAAACGTAGATCTACCTGGCACGAAAGCGACTTGGTCGGATGCTCTGAAGCACCTTGGGTCAGTGACCACTTTGTGGTCTGGGAATGCGATCAGGACCACACGACAAGCAAAGCATCACTGAGAACACGCTTCAAAGTTTTTATCCACCTGCCTACATTTCCTGATGCAGCTTGAAAAACTGTCACATGTATCCAGTTTCTCGGAGCCCAGAATTCATCAAAGCGAAAATTGACTTTGTGTGTCATTCATCGTGAATGTATCTTTCCACTGTGCTCGATCCCAGCAATGGTTTGACGTGCGCGCCAACGTTTGTGGGCTCAAGTCTGTGATCAAGTCGCACACACGGAAGCGTCTTTCCGGGGATTGTCTTACACTGCGCGTCTCGTGCAAAAGTCCAATTTGCACGGGAATGAGAAGACGGAAGTCAGTCTTTTGATGAGAGATAGTGTTTATCTGCTGTTGAAACCCCAGATCAGATGCTGCTTTCCGTCCAGGACTTTTCCGTCACGCGGTCTCAGCAGCCGCGCATTCGATCCAGACACATCTACGGTCCCTGCACGTTCATGCACTTGCAAGGAGGGAAGGAGTCAGTTGCGCCTTCATCCTTTTCTTTGCTTCAAGCGAAACCAACTCCAGTGTCACTTTATGTGATTTTGCACTGAACGTTCAGTTGACTCCAACGCGCACGTGACCACCTCAGCCCAGTCTCATCACGAAATCACTGAAGAAGACCCGTGATGATAGAAGTCAATGTCGAAGTTTTCTGAACTTCTGTTTTGCGTTGTCCTGTTTTTGTAGGTGTCGTGGGACTGACGATGCCCAGATACTGTCTGTTCGGAGACACGGTCAACACAGCGTCACGGATGGAGTCCACTGGATCTCGTAAGTGCACACACAACTCGCGACTCCTTGTCCAGGGCTGTGCACATGTTCTCTCATGGGATCCTCCAATGGACAGATTGTCAAAGCGGGCTGAGGCCTTGGAGATTTTTGCTCAGTGTGATTCGACCAACCGTCATGTGATTTGTCGGAGGGCTGAAAATCACCCAAAATAATTGTGCGAAGTCCCTTTAGGGCGAAGCACCATGTGACAGTGCAGTATATGGCAGCTGGATGGAAATGTCCCCTGCCCCCCTCCCCTCCCCCAACCCCCTCCCCCTGCCTGAGCCCCCCCACAGCCAGACCCCCCTATGCCCAGACACTCCCTGCAGATAGCATGGCTGGTGGAAGATACGGAGGACAAGGAAGAATTGATGAACAAGGAAGAATTGATTACATTACCGATGCTGCAAGGGACTTCGCACTGCAGTTGCCTTGAGCACTGCTTCTTCTTCAGCCAAATGTTGCACACAAACACCCACGGAATTTTTCAGGCGTGAAGGCTGACTGTTGTTCTTGTTTTGCTTTCTGTGAAAAGTGTTGCTTGAAAACAAAGACAATCTGTTTGTGGGCACAGAAGCTGCGTAACAACGTCCGTGCACATTAAGTTTAGAAGCTTGATGGTTTCATCCCTCAAATGTCACCCTCTGGCAGATTTCTGAAACATCCGGCAACGTATGACAGTACAAATCTGTTTGTCTTCATTTCCTGAAGCCATGAGAATTCACATCAGCGAGACGACGCACGCAGATCTATTGAAAGCGGGAATCTACCACATGGTGAAGAGAGGCGAGGTGATGGCCAAGGTAAGCAGCCGCTTCGTCACCGACCAGCACGTGACCAATTACACGCACTCAAGTCACTGCGGAATTCTGCTGTGAGCCACTTGTGACGCAAATTATTCATCAGATCAACTCAGTGACGATAATTTCCCTTTGCAGGGGAAAGGCATGTTGACGACGTACTTTCTGGAGGGGCGAGACGGGTACAAGAAGCCTCTGCCGTCCATCACAGACCTGGACTGAAGGAGCCGTCGCGTCGTCGCGTGTAGAAACCTGTGTTTTTCGTTTTCTTCACTGTCGAATTACCTGCCGGTATATTTGAGCAATTGAACAAAGAACGCACGATTGTACATCTCCCACGACCTGTCAATGGTCCCTTACAAAATGGTTTGTAATGTTGTCTTGTGAACGTGAGAAAACTGGAGAGATGCTCTGCTGTCGGCAGCTTCAGACGAAGTGCAGAAGAGGCGGGTGCGTGAAGCTGCAGGTGGATCTGCAGCGGCGCACGATCGCGGGGAGCGGAACGCGTAGACTTGTAGATGACGAACAGACTCGGAGCCAGAACAGAAGCAGCCACGGCGCGGCTTGAGGAAGGCAACCTCAAGCGCAGGAGTTTTTCAGACAAATAGACGGGAATGTGTCCGGAAACAACTAAAAATTGTTGTTCCGTGTTTTGTCACCTTGAGGTGCGATGTTCTGCCTCAAAGGGAACTAAAGAACCTTTTCAATTTGAGCAAAAGGTCAGAGGTGGACACAGAACAAACACGAAACAAATCTTCTGGTGTCAGCCAAAAGCAATCTGACGAATCTGAACTCAAACAAATCCAAGTGACGCCTCACTCAGTTTCGTCGGGCTGTTTTGTCAAAATGAAGTTTATGCTGTTGGGTTCCTTCATGGTACTCAGCATCTGCTCCTTTGGACAATCAGAACGTGTCTGGATTGCAAATTTCAAATTTTGCTCGCTTTGAAAGGTTGAAAGCAACGCCAAACCACATGACACTCAGATTGACAAACCTCAAGCAAAATATTTCAATAATTTTTGTTGTGGTGATCTCTGTAGACATCTAAAAACAACCAGGTTCGTTCAGCACCTCAAACAACCTCAAGCTGCAAAAGTCCAGAACTGAATAAAAGTTTGCTCGCAGAAACCGAAACTGATCGAATTTGTTGTTCGTCATATCAATCGCAAATCCACTCAGACCAACGCGTTTTACAATGAGCATCGAATTTGTGTTGCTCTGTGGGGAGAAGCGAGTGAAAGTTTTTGAATTTCGAGTGACCATCCCCAAACCGTGCCTCAACCCTGGGGGTCAGATGATCAGAGTTTGACCACAATTCCTTTTAGGGTGATATGAGGTGGGTTGCGCGATTTGGGCTCAAGCAAGCCAAATCGATGCAAGCCAAATCAAAGCACCTATAGGCAGCGTCTTCCAAAAGTATGTGCACAGCAGTTTGATAGTCAAGATGAGAATTGATTAGGATCTTTTGGGCTGTTTGGTTCATTTCAGGTTTGGGATAATGTACAAGGAAGGAATTTGTCAAATTTAAATTTTTGGGTTCCTGAGGTGAAAAAGTTCAAATTTGGAAGTGTGGAAAATATGGGGTGTGGATGTAGGAATGTCTCCATATCTCAGAAGGTACAAATATTTTATGAAGGAAGTATATTAGTGAATGTGGTATATTGTGTGGGGGTTTGAGGGGCAGCATTCAATTTTTGATTTTTGAAAATCTTTACAAAGTTTTATAGTGGGGCTAAAGTTCAGGTTGAAAAGTCATTTTCAATTGAAAATTTAAAAATGGGTATTGGGCAATTCTTTCAGTTAACAGATGGATATCTTTGTGAAACAATGTAGAAAAATTCTATTTGGTCAAATTTGTTCTGTTTGGGTGTGTGCTAAATGAGTTCCCAAGTTGTGAATGTTGAGTGAAAAAAGAAAGAATTTTGACAAAAAAAAGAAGTGAGCCAAATCAGGGCAACCCAAATCAGAGAAACTGTAATTTCCTCAAATCACCGCGAGCTCCATGGAGCTATTTTTTGGTGGCCGACGGGGTCAAGCTGGTGATCGATTTTGAAAGGGCAACAAAAATCAGTTTGTTTTCCGCCAAATTGTGGAAGCCAAGGTGGCGCGTGTCCGTGACATCGGATTTCCAGCCGAGCTGAGTTGTCTCCATGAAGGTGAATTCCACGAAACTGCGAGATCATCAACAAAGAGCCGCCGGACGAGGACCTGCCAGATGCGCCAAAAGCAGCTTTGCTGAAGTTGTATGAGTGAAACACAGAGCAGTCAGATTCTGGCTTCGGATGTTTTGAAGCTGATTAAATTTCTCTTGCCTTTTTTTTGTTTACTCGCTGAAAATGGTTTTGCGCGGCCCAAACTTTGCGGTGTTGTTTGTGATACTTGGTGGCTGCGCATTGTGCGCGTCGAGAGAGACGCTGCGGTTCGGCTTCATCTCCCCGACGGCCGGGCCGTACGGATACAGGAACTGCGCCGCCGCCACCACCATGGCGATCGAGAAGGCCAAGAGGGACGGACTCTGGAAGGACGTCGACATCGAGTGAGTACAACCCACCGGTGTTACTCTCTTCCTGTTCCTGCGTGCACGCGCACGAGCGTGTGTGACCTGGAGCGTTGATGATTTCAGTATCGCCGATCCCAGTGCAAAGTTTCAGTGCATGTAGCTGTTGAGCTGCTGGACACGCCTCTGTACCGTGTTTTGGTATGGAATGACACCTCTGTGTGAGAATGGTCAGACGATTTCAGTTGGAATGAATTTGAACAAACCATCGTGGTGACATTGACCTCGGGGCAAAGATGCATTGCCAATCTCTCCGAAATCGAGGCCTGAAATCTCCTGCAAGTTTGTAGGGCATGGGGAAAGCACAAAACCTTTTTCTGTTCCTTTGAAATAGGATAAAGTTGTCGTTTAGAATGAATGCATATGTATCGTTGTTATTTGTTGGCGTCAAAGCAAAACGTGGGCACAACAAAGACAAAACTTTTGAAATCAGAGAAGCTTGCCTCTCCGGGCAAAGGAAGCTCATCCGCAGCACGAGTCTTGGATCTGCTCCAGGTAAATGAAGAGAAACACTCGCTCGACAGCTGATGTTTCCTCAGAGATGAGAGAACCGCAAGCAAGACCGCGGTCCCAGTCTCACCCAAGTGCGTCGCGTCACGTGTCGGCGGATCGATCAGCCTCAGACCCACCCGGGGGGGGGGGGACACAGGAAAAGGGCGGGGATCGTGCATCTGAAAGCGCTCTGACTCTGGTTGTTTTGGGTTTGCAAGCAGCAGCGTCCAACCAATCCGCCTCCGAAGGTGAGGGAGGAGGGACCGAAAAGCTGATCACTGTTCACAAATTCGTGTCCACTTTCGCTTCAAGACAAGGATATTAGTCACGGAAACAACAGTTCGAAACACTGTTTCCGTTCTTGAAACAGCACAGCCATCGTTGATCGTGGGCAGGTCCAAAATTGCCGTGGTCCAGGGGAGCCTGAGACCAAGGGTCCCTCAGGTACATCTCACACGTTCTGTTCCAAAGCCAGACGCACAGAAACTGTCGTGACGTTTGGCCATTTCTGTTCGCCAACACCCGATAAGCAGTCGAAGCCAATGGAATGACTGTCTGCCCATCAGGCTCACGGTCGATCTGCAATTCGTTGGACTTGCAACCCATGAATGCAGACAAGAGTTCTGGCTTTTTAGCGCAACAGCTTGTGGTTAACCAATTAGCATAGTTCCGTTTCCAAAGGACTTCATTTGGTTTGTTCTTGAGCACATGTTTTCTTGCTCCGTAGGATCGAGTGGCGGAACGGAGCGTGCAGCGGGAAGAAGGCGCTCGGGGTGACCGTCACTCTGCAGATCCAGGAGCAGGTGGACGCCTACATCGGACT
>JAAUXT010079905.1_pt1 | contig 19380 bp, 25 predicted proteins | sample 7278171 | NCBI WGS metagenome assembly JAAUXT01 (sample SAMN14350112, study PRJNA611818) | marine sediment metagenome | isolation source: surface marine sediment (1.8m) | place: French Polynesia: Moorea | collected 2018-08 | reverse complement strand
CCCAAAACTTTCGTTTCCCTGGGTTTTGGGTCGCCCGTCCCCCCCCCCCTTTACGTTCAAACACCCACCCCCAACCGAGGGGGGGGGGTGCAACACGCCAGTGCCCCCCCCCCCCCCCCGAGATCAGCTGTCCATGATGCACGTAGTGATAAATTTCTTGGAGTAGATCTAGTCCACATCTAGATCTCGAGTCTACGCAAAAACTGTCGACAGACATCAACAAACATTCCACTCCAGACTCTTGTCTCGTTGACGGTTCAACAAATTGAATTCAAGACCATCTCTCTTCAGACCTCTCCAGACTTGCCGCTGACAATCCTGCAATGTTTTTGCATCAAACTCAGGCAATAAAAGCAACAAATGAAACCTACCGGCGAATTTGGCGTGTTAATCACAAATAACCGCATGTCTGGCTGATAATTGTGCCCGATGTACACAAACGGAGTGTTGTGTTGAGTTGCTGAGTTACCGCGGCACACAGCTTCACCTGGGTCCCGCCCAAATCTTTCACCTGATATAAAACAGTTTTTGCGCAATCTGCTGCTCCATTGGAACCAGTTTTCTTTCTTAAACACACCACGACGCAAAGGTGGAATGGCTATCAAATTCGTTTTGTGCAATTTCACGCCGAAAATGAGACAAGAGAACTTTTCTGACTTTGCTGAAAACGGGAACCAGCCACTAAAGTGGGTCACGTGACCGCAACAGGTGCTCGTTAAAACTTCCTTCTTACAAACTTTGTCTGAAAACTTTGGAATGAGGTGATACAAGTGACACAACACAGATGCATTTGAAAGAAGAAAAGTAGTTTTCCAATCAGACAGGTAAGTGGAGACAGTTATTTCCTGAGGTGCAACTTTAAAGTGGCTTCGAAAATGCGCAATTGGGCGATAATAAAGGAACTTTCGTTGGGATTTTTGATCCTTGTTCAGCCAACCGAGTAGCCTCTTGAGTGGTCAGAAGTGATCTGCAGTTTGTCACGACTTGTCTTGGAAAACACACGCACAGTGACGAAGCACGACAGACTGAAGGGACGTAGATTGCAGATTCTATTTCATAATTGTGTCAAAAACGACGTTTCTCTTTGAAGAAATGGTGAGTTCAACAAAATTAGGAGCCTGCTGTTCTTTGCTTCCCGTGTAATTTTTTCTTATTTTTCACGGAAAAGAAACCACTTTGGAATTTGAAGAACTGTAATACCTTGAACAGAAATGTGCAGGGTCTGACAGATCAACATCAGAGTTTGCCACGACCACTGACAGATCTTGGAACTGTTGTGAGAAAGGAGTGTGTAGCTTCGGAATCTTGGAGATCTAGAAATAGGAACATCGTCACGTTTTCTTGTGGGTGAAGACGGAATGAGGCAGAAGAAACAGTCCGGTCAATCGAAGCGGTTTGCCTCATCGTTCTGGATGTTTCAGGGTCGAGCGGAAGATCCCATCATGTCGCTCCAAGACCTGCCATGCTACCACCCTCACTTCACCAACGTGGACGAGGTAGGAAGGGGCTTTTGGTTTCGTGGTGTAACTGTCGTAACTGTGGATGTTGTCCAGTTGTCGTGCTTTGTGGCGTTCCATCTGTGTCTTCTTGTGGGAATTTGGCACACAAGAGAGTAGTAGTATTGGGGGCCCTAATACTACTGAGACTGTCGTTTGAGCATGACATCGCTGTACATTCGTTGCCACTGGATTTGAACAAAAATGGAACAGACCTGGAAACCTGAGAAGGAAAAATCAACATTGAATGGATCAACGGTCCAAAAGAGTTCGAAACAAGCAAGGGGTTGAAAGTGGAATTCGAATTGGCCAGTTGACAGGAGACATGAAAGGTGCAACTGACAGAAGTTCATTCATGTGAAATACATGCATGACATTGCAGAGATGAAACCAGTGTTTGCACAATTGCGCTTGCAACTTTCCTGGACACCTTGTGTTTTCAAAATGTAGAATTTTTCGGCATTGATCCAATTCTTCTGATGTGTTTTCATTGCAGGTGTGCAAGGCATTGACGCCCTACGTCCACAAAGATGGCTCCTACTTGGTGCGAAACAGCACAAGGGTTCCCGGGAGCCTCACCATATCGGTCATGTTAGTATTTTGGTTGTGATATAGTTTTCCTGAATACGGTTTTGGGCACCATTTGGCAAGTTCAATCAATGAGAGATTCCACTTCTCTTTTGAAAAAAAGTTTTTGCTGTGTCCTCATGAGTCAGTCTCTTTCGCTTTCACAATCTCGTCAGAACCTGAACGCTGGCCAGCATTGCTTGAGGAATCGTCAAACATGTTTCTCCCCAACATTGCTTTGTCTTCGCAATCTGCTTCACAGAACATCCTGCATAACATTGATGATTCTGACTCCATTTCAGGCACCAGAGGCAGGTGAACCACTTCACCATCGAGTATCGCGAGGGCTGCGGTTACCTGCTGTACGACTGCTACTTCCGCACGGTGCGGGAGCTCGTGGACCACTACGCCGTGGAAGACATCCCGAACCGCGAGCACATCAGTCACATCCGCCTCCTGCACCCTGTCTACTACATGCCCAGCAATAGTGAGTCATAAACGCACTGTTTGATTCAAAGAATGTGGCAGACTTGTGTGGACTTGACGAGTATGAAGGAGCACAGACGCGCTTCCGTCATGTGGGAGGAATTCGGTGCTTCGTGTCCACCGTTTGCTCCAAATATGACTGACCGATTAGGTCTGTTGGAGCTTGGGGAACAAATCTCTCAATAATGTGCCACCTGCAGCCAACAAGCGCGAAGTACATTTGTGAAAACATTGTGCTGAAATGAAAAGCACCAGACAAGTGAACATGTTCAACATTGCAGTGCAGTTTTCAGATACCGTACATAGAGTCCAACCGCAATTTCAGGGAAGCAAAGCGACTTGGTGAAAAAAAAATTCTTCTTTTTGAAATCTTGGACGTTTTTGTGCAGCGCTCGGATTTGTGTTGGTTTGCAGACAACACAATGCCTGGTTTTGTTCGGAATCGCTCCACGCCGTCCTCGAGCCGTGCTGCGGGGTCGCAAGCTCCCCGCAGGGCGCAGAGCGACAGGACCAGTCAGAGACCCGTCGGTAGGTCACAGTTATTGACAGTGATTTGTCAGCGATTAAGTGCGGTGTGCTTCACAGGAAAAATTCAGCAGTGTCGCACTGTGCTTGCATGTTGCTAAGTGGCTTGCTTTTTCGTCCGTCTGCGCTGTGTGCATGCGTGCGTGTGATTTGAATGAGTTTTTCACTCCGGTATGAACTTTCCCAGCTTTGTGCTTGCACAGATACTCGGTGTTCTGAGCTTGATTCTTTCGTCTGTAAATTGTCGGCTTGTTCCCATTTTCCCCTTTCCTAAATCAAGCGACTTTCTTCGAAGAGCGTCATTTCATCCTCCTTTGCAGTTAGCACGTAGCACGCGTTTTCCACTGCTTGTTCTTTTGGCATTTGAGTCCTCCGATAAAGGATCTGTGAAGAAGGTATTCACCTGTGTTTTCCTCCAAATTGTAGTGGAGTCGCGCCGGGGCTCAGCCGACCCGGTCCAACTGCCACACCCTCCTGCTCAAAAAACCTCCGCCATGGCAAAGCTTGCGGACAAATTAAGACCAAAAGCAAGAACGAGATCTGAGTCACAGATACCAGAAGGTAAGGAGTGAAATGTTGATTAATTTGACCCCTATTCGTATTCCGAAAAGGTTGTCGGGCTAGCAAAAGGCTAAGTCTCTCAGTGAAGTGATTCTTCGTGTCGCCCCGGCACCCAGGAAGAATTGTTCGCTTTAAACTTCCTGATTCCGTTGTGCGGTGGAGGATGTCAACGGTGCTTCTCAAGGCAGTTGCGTGTTGAACAGTGAAAAATTATGTGAAAGGAAGTGTGAAGGAAGTATTGAACATAAACACCGCACTGAATCTCTGACTTTTGTGTCAAAAATTGTGACCTGCCGACACCGTCCGATTTGCGCAAAGTTTGTGACCACAGCCTCCTGCGGATAGGGATGATTTGGTTTCAACTCAAAAGTATATTTTGCCAAAAATGAAAGACCAGGTCCAATGCCTCCTTTTTTCATTTTTTGTGCTTTGTGTTTGTGTGAACCAGACCTGAGCAACAACCACGTCGATTCCGCGAGCAGCTTGAGCGCTCCATTGCCCGACCGGCCGGCGCCGCCGCTGCCTGCCTCGGCCCGGGGCGGCCCGCGCCTCCCGACCTCCGAGGAGTGCATCCACCGTCAGCACGGGGTCTACGCCGAACCGAGGGACACCAACAGAGACATGACAAAGGTGAGGAAACATCGGGATCCGTTTGAAGGCATTTGAGGTTCGGATGTGATCGGCAAGTTTTCAACACAAGTCAAAAGAAACGTTCGCTGCGTGAAGTATAACCCAGACAACAAACGAAGCAGCGTGCTCTTACTCTCGCCTGCAACGAGCTTGTCGTTTCAAACGCGCCTTTATTGCGTGGTTAGGAGCTGCGGGAGCAGCTGCTGGAGCAGGAGAAGGCGCGCGAGCTCGAGATGTGCCACTGCGGGATCCGCGTTGTCGACTCGGACCTGCCCGGCGGCTGGAGCGTGCACCGCAGCAAGGAGCCAGAGAGCTTCGGACGTCTCTTCTTCGTGTCAGGTGAGGCGACACAACTTGATCCACAGTCAAAAAAGACACGCAGCGATGTGTTAAAACAACTTTAGGGAGATGCAACAGTTGGAAACGAACGGTTACTTTGAGAATGTTCAGGTGTACTCTGGTTCCAGTTCTTTCAACGCACTTTGAAACGTTTGCAGCGGAGAACGAGACTTCATGGTCGCTGGACCCGAGCATCGCGAGTCAGATGACGGAGCTGCAGAAACAGACGCTGCAGCGGCTGCGGAACGACCGCATCAGCGCCGGCGGTGGCTACAGACACAGCCTCGTGTCCGAGCACAAATAAACCGCAATCTCGTCAATCTCCCCCCCCCCCCTCGTTAACGCTCGGGACTCAATGTACATGTACGGGCAGGTCTGTTCACAGACGGGTGTTGACGCACGTACGAAACTGCAGACCCTCGCTGATGTTAACCGACAATGCAATGCAAATTTTTGCGTGATTCGCTTGAAACCAAGACACGCTTCGCATTCTTACACAGCTGTTCGCACTTCATTTGGTTGACCAGAAACTGTTTTCGTGAAATCCAGCTGGCTGAAAGAAAATGTGGTTCCACTAGGTAAAAGTCTCGACATTTTTTTCGTGAAACCAACCAGCCTGCAATCGTGAGGCCTGTTTTCGTCTGAAAATTTCTTTCGAAGTTCATGCCCTGTTTCTGCGACAGGTTGGTCTATTTTATCCACGACAATATTTTGGACATTGAAAACTTTCTCCGCGAGGCTTTTCCCTGGAATTGGAATTGCTCGGGCTGAAAAAAAGCCTGCGTGTTGCTCATCCATCCTCCTGCAGACATGATTTCAAACCACAAACAGCATTTTTGATCATTTTACATTTGTACAGATGTGTAACATACATGTAAATTTCAGAGATGCATTTTCGTACGATTTATTCTTGGGTTGTTGGCGCGTTCTGTGTTGAAAGCAAAAGCGGTGACGAATACTTGAAAACGCAGTGTTTTATTGCGAATGTATGATTCCACACAGAAACTGTTACTGATCTGCTGTTGTCAGATAAAATGCGTTGCTCCACCAAAACGCGTTTTTGTCCACGTTCCATTCTTCGCTGAGACTGGTGAGCAGGAGACAGTCTGCACCTGTTGTCTCACCACTGATCCGCGTCCTCGAAGAAGCCATTTCTTGTGAAACGTGAGCTTCCTGCAGCCCACACGTATTCCGCATTTGGCTCCGCAAGCAAGACGGCAGTTAAATTTCAACAAGAAAGTTCTTAACTGTCCTTTGAAACTTTGTACTTGCGATGTAACTGCGTAGCTCTTCTTTCGTGAGCCACATATAGTCGGAAACGTCTTTGGAAGGTGGATTCAGAACTCCGTTGACTCCTTCCTTCAACACTGCCTTGTAGAAAAACACCTGCAGAAACAAGGTTCTTTCAGAAAATGCGACACACACGAGCAAGCACTGACATGCAAAAGACTTTTTATTGGAAATTACCTTCGCACCATCGCAGTTCTCACTGCTCTGGGCCTTGGCAGGGTATTGGTACTTGAGGAACCCGCAGGGCGCGTTTCCCACAAACACCACAGGCACGTTTCCGCACAGCTCGCTCAGGGTCCGCTCCGCGCTCTTCAAAACACAAGTACGTAAGTTTGGGTCTCTCAGGGAAATCTTGCCGTGGGAGACCATTTCAACAAAAATTTGCGTCCCATTCCAGATGACCAGAAGAGCTGGTGCAAGACAACATGTGTTTTAGAATGTGCAAAAATCAACTGCACCAAAACCACGGAAACTCACTTCTCTCATGGACTGCCCTTCGGCCCAACGCCCTTGTGGAAAGCACCAGTAGTCTTTGTCCCCAAGCCTCTGCTTGACCAAAAGAAAAAGTTTTCTGTCCAGCTTTCGCTCTGCAGTCTTGAGATCGTTGTCTTTGTCTGCGTCTGAAAACGGAAGCAAGCGTCATGCAGTATTTCCTCAAAGCGGTTCAATTGGTGCAACTATTCCGAACAGACGAATTTTCAATTGTTGTGTTCGAAAAAATGCAGCAACTCAGTTCCTCCTGACACCACCACCCCTTTCACAAGGAACTTCACTTTTCTTTCGCTTCTCAAGTTTTGTTTTTGTTTGACATCGCAAATTGCACGTCGACGACGCAGTGTCGTCTCCTGTCCTCAGACACCTGTCAAGAAACTGCTGGTCTTAACTGTATTTTTAATCACCGTTACCTGTTCTCTTGGATGCAGGCGCGAAAGTTTGCAAAGCCACTTCCATCTGATCTTCGAACTCAACCGCTGTCTGCTCAACGGAAGCATCTTTGATGTTCTCCAGTTTTCTCTGCGCTGCCTTTTTCCTGAAAGAGAAAATCGCATTTTCGTTGGGTATTTGTTGCAAACGACCCGAAGATATGAAAACAAATTGCAGAGAAATGTTCACCCTACGTTCCAGCTTCATTGCTCAAAGTTTGTCACGCAGAACTTTTCTTCCACACAATATCTTCGGCTCTCAGAAAGACGGCAAAAATTGACGGCGAAAATGGAACTCATAGAACTCACAAATCCTCCTGGTGTCGGAGTTCGTGCTTGGACAGGAAGCTGTTTTCCAACTCAGTTTGGTCAATCAATTTTGCGTATCTGCAAAACAAGCAGCTCCATGAAAGGTCGCCTGCTACGTCCACGCCAGACAAATTCAGCACGTACCCACACGCAACTGGCACAAGTATGCTTTGGGACAGACACAACGAAAAGATCCAGACCTCTTGGCGACATCTGACGTGACTTCTTTGGTGATGGTGGGGTAACGCTCGACACAAACAGCGCTGTACAACTGCCACTGCTCACATCTCCCACCGCTTACGTGCAACGCCCTTCTGGATTGCCAAACTGCAAACAGGTGCGGCACAAATACAGTGGCAAAAGAGTTGGTAAGGAGTTGTCTGGACCAGCGTTTGTCACACGAAGGCCTTCGATTCTCACACTTCCGAGAAAAGATATGCCGTTTTAATTTGCACTCTTAGATGTCTGCAAAATCAATCCTCAGATTCAGAAAGCGAAGAACAAAGCAGCTTGAACGTCACTGAGAAGTTCAAAGATGTTTCACACGCTTTGCGTGTATCAACGTGATGAAGATCCATTATCGCTCATGAAACCATTCGTTCAGTGTATCCCTGCGGAGCAAAATTATCAAAGTTATTTTCAAGCTGTTTGTATGACAAGCTGCAGTCAGATGGTCACGTGGCTGCGTTAACTCAAACCTGCGTCGAACACTTACGTGTTGTGTCCAATTTCTTGACAGCAGCAGTCAACGCCTGTCTCAAGGGCGCCGCCATATTGCTATAGTCTCCAAGCGTTGTTGACAAGACTATGATGTTTGACAGATATAAACTCTGTATATTTGGTCATCTCATGTCGAAAACACAACAACCTTTAAATCTAAACACTTACTTCCTGGTTGAAGGCATGATTAAAGTGTTAAATGGTGTCCCAAACTGTTCCACTAGTTTTTGAGGTTAAGTGTTGCAGACGACAGGAGAAAGTAAAGAACTGAGAATTGTCAGAAGTTTCCACTGCTTCACCACCAGCTGATTTCAAAACGAAGAACTTCAGCGAAAATTGTAGAAGTACGTATAGCGAAGAAAATTTGATCCAATATTGCTCTCAAGTCTGCCGTGTTCTCGACCTGCCTGAACTTCGTCGTGAATTTCATGCAAGTTTTGTTCTGGTCAACCTGTGTGGAACTGAAAATTTATCAGAACGATCTGCGCTTTGCAATCACCTGGTGCACACCATGCACAGGCACACACACCACACGTACACACCGATATAACTCTCTCTCTCTCTCTCTCTCTCTCTCTCTCTCTCTCTCTCTCTCTCTCTCTCTCTCTCTCTCACACACACACACACACACACACACACAGCGGGTATGCTTCCTTTTCCAGATCTTGATTTGCAATGGCAACAGCCGGCTATCCCTGGAAACAGGGACACCTGGCCCTGGAACGGCAGCGCGAGATCCTGGAGCAGAGACGCGAGTACATGCTGCAGTTCGTACCTGACGATGTCGACACGCTCAAACACAGCGGTCAGCACCAGCGAATGCAGTTCTCCAAGTTCTTTTGATATTCCTCGCGAACCAGTCTTGACCAGGCTGTCTCAGAAACTCAAGTTAGATTTTCCAACAGCAAACCGAAAAGTTGTCCTCTTTCGTTGTAGAAAGTGCAACATATTTCTGTATTTCAGAAAAGGACAGTGTCTGGGCACAAGAATGGAGCGCCCTGCAGCAGCACAGAGACACAATTCTCCACGCAATCATTGACAAGGCAAGAAAGTTCGATTTTCACATTGCTAGCTTCACGCTTCGGGCCAAGACCAGCCTTCCCTGTGCTCAAGATGAGCAGTTTGCAAAGGTGGACCAAAGCCACGTTGCGTAATTTTTGGTGTCATGTCTTGAGAATTTTCACAACTCAAAACGCGAGGTTCTCAACGCGTTTTACTCGTGATCCGGACAAAGAAACTGCTCGATTGACGCAGAGTTTTCCGGTTGCCACATTTTTGTGTTTCACACTTGATGTAATTTCAGGAGAATCGTCGTGGTTTGGATTCATGTTTGGTGAATCTGATGGGCCTGCTGACGACCATAGGAACCTACGACCACAAAACGACTCCTAACGCGCTGAAGAACGCCTTGTGTGCCTTGTACTGGCAACTCAAACACTACTTCAATGAAACAGAAGTGTCTTCTTCCCTGCAGAAATCGCTGAGCCTGGGTAAATGAATTTCCAAAGCTCGGTGACTGCAGCGAATCCACGACAGTGCAAAACAAAAAGAACAATTCGATTTGGTGTTGGATTGGGATGAGAAGCCGAGACCCTGCCGCCCCACATCTGGAGGGGGACCTTCCTTCGAGTGGCTTCAGTGGAAGTAGCACAGTGATCGAGAATGCTGATGACGTGAATTTTTTTTGCGTGTGTCTTTACTGTCGGGCAGACTTTCAACCGTTGTGTGTTCTGTGATATGATTCTGTGTCTTCGGGCTTGTGTTGCATGTTGCCTTTTCGACTCAGCTGGCACGCCACAGAGGGGCTCCTCGCGAAAGAAGAAAGGACGGAAATCACCAAGAGCGAAACAATTGAGTCGTCCAGAGATAATTCCATCCCCGTTGAAGACTCGAGAAAACAGAAACATTCTGGTAAGTCTTGTGCTTTCCAATTCGGAATGACTGGTGGTGATCAACGCCAAATGTGGTGAAATGTAACTGTCATATAGCGGTTGGTATCTGTCAAAATCAAGACACTGTTGCTGGTATTTTTACTGTGTCCATTGTTTCAGGTGGAGACACCGTCCAAGGGAAACTTGGTTCCAACCGATGGAGAAACATCGCGTCCAACACAACCAGAAATGCCAGCTATCCGTCGAAATTCTGCACCATCGCAGGGTGGATCAAACAGCAAAAGTCCATCTCACAACTCTTCGCAAGGTGTCGCGCAGTCGTATCTGAACCTAGTTCAGGCGCGCTCTTTCCCAGAGATGGCAGATTCAGTATTGGTGCCACTGCAGACCAGCTCTGATGACGCAACTGCAGAAACAGCGTCCACTCCAGCACACCCCGACCCAAAAGAGTTGGCGTCAGATTCAGGGCACGTTACGCGCGAGTCAGTTCAGATGGCGTCGGGAAACTCGTCGGACTGGGAAAGCACCATGGAAGAAGAGGTGTTCAGTCCCGACACCAGTGGAGTGCTCAGCCTCCCTCCGTCCACCGAAACTAACTCAACAGCGACGCTCAACAGCGAGATCGAGGAAGACAGAGACACCAGCTCAGGTCAGTCAAGGGGAGCCAGAAACTTGTTTCGCAGTTTTGCGCTTTGAGGAGTTTTCTGTGTGTGTGTGTGTGTGTGTGTGTGTGTGTGTGTGTGTGTGTTACAGACAATGACACATGAGGGTACACACAGAACAAGAAGACAACGTCGCAAAACTTTTCCGTTTTTGGCACAACAGTGCGTGTTGTTTGCAGCGACCCCAACTGGAGAGTTCGCGGTGCCGAGTCCCCTCTGCATCAGCACCCCACTGAACGTGTCCTTCAGCGAGGCGGGCGGCGGCGACAGCGTCCCGGGCACACCTCAGAACGCACCTCGCATTGCCAGCTTCGGTCAGTGCCCACTTTCCTCTGAATTTCACTCCTTTTTCTGTGAACGTTGTTTTCCTGGTTCAGATCCAGTTGCAATTCGACACGGATGCCAAGTCTCTCACTAAAGTTTCGTTCATTGATTGGCAGGTAAAACCCCGGTGAGCACTCGGACCCCACTGATCCGGGGGACCCCGGGGTATTCCCCACTCACCAGCCCTGGCAAAGGAGCAAAGCGTAAGACGACCTGCAGATCCACGAAGACAGGTCAGTCCCCACTTGATGTTTGCACCAGCTGCTTTCTTGTTACTTCAAGGTGTCGAGGGTGTTGCGACGAACAACAAGAAAGAAAGCTGTTGAAGGCAGAATTATGCCCTTCAATCGATGCAGGGGTTTGTTGCCCATACGATGGAAAGTTGTTGATGTCCAAATGAAGTTGCAAACACGTTTGTGTTTGATCCCATCTGCCAACCAGGTTTTCCGCCCAAGAAGAAGAGCCCCTTCAAACGAACAACGCCTGAGCAAGAAATTCACCTGTCGAGTCCTGAAAAATGTGAAGAGGAGGAGGAGAGCGACAGCGAAGATGAAGAGAGTGCAGACAACAGCGATGAGCCCTTGAACAGGTGAGCTTGACTACAGAATTGCAAACACTTCACTGAAACGGACCCAAAGATCGATTGAGGTTTCGATTGAAGGGCCAAACCGACACTACGGGTCAAATCCCAACTTTGGAAGGTTGAAGTTTGAAAAGCGAAAACGAAGGTGACGCAAAAGGAGCAAAGTTCTTGAGGGTGTCAGGTAGCTTCTTCCAACTTCCCACATCTGGACCACACGCAGTGTTATTTTTCTTGCCTTTTTTGCAGTCCAGCAGCGCGCGACGTGACGCCTGCAGACCGCGCGGTGGCGCTGGCGGTGCAGCGCAAGATGGCGGACTTCCGGCGGGTGGGCGCCTACACGAGCCCCGCGCGCGCAGCGTCCGACGCGCACAACCGCGAGTCGTTCGACATCAGCATCGATTGAACGGGCGCGGAGAGCTGCCCTGCGCAAGTCGCATTCTGTTGTGAATTTGTCAGATGTTTCTCCAGATGAAAGTTCCAATTTACAAGTTTTATTGTCCGGTTGCGTTGCTGTTGTGCTGTTTGTACTTGGGTTCGATCTGCAGGCATTTTTATTGGGCAATAAATTTAAGCATTTTCACGTGATGTCAGTTTTTCGGCTTTGTGCGCGGTGCGGTGGGGCAAGATAGAATATCTACCAGCTTCTTTGAGAAACTGAAAAGTCAATGCTCAAGAAAATTACCAGGGTTGTGTCCGTGAGCTTTGGTTGGGAATGTTTCCCGACCCACATGCTCGTGCGGTGCGACAAGTTCTTGCGCCACCATATTCACTTTCTACAGTTTGACAATCTCGCATCCCATCACACTTGTAATCTGCTACCGCAGTTTGAGAAAAACCCATCATGGCTGCCCCCAAGTAATTTGTGGTGAAATTTACACAAATGCACTAAAAAATAGTGGAATATCATTGTGATCACAATTTACCACAAAAACAATGGGTGTGAAGGGCTTGTGGCATTTGTTAGAGCCAACAGGTCGACCTGTCACCCTGGAATCGCTCGAGGGAAAGGTGCTGGCGGTCGGTATCCTTTGTGCACAGCTGTCATGCTACTACTTGGCAACGAAAACATGTCAACAAAAACAAGAATAGATCTACAAAACACCAATTTTGAGGGAGCTTTTTCATTCCACACCAGCTGCTTGCACAAATAAGTTGTTTTCAGTCTTGATGTTTGTGGTCCAGAAGAATGATGTTTTGTGGCAAGCTCTGGACTTTCCGGCGCAATGTGGTGTGACTTGGGCTGAGAACCACGAACAAAGTGGCTTACCTTAGACTCGGGCAATGTGGATACTGAGGGCCAGCCTCACTATGAGCATCCTGAAGTTGTGATTCCAGTATTGTGCCCCCTGGTAGTAACTGCATCAATTACTGCCTGGCTCAGTGGTTGCAAGCCCAACCGATGACTCTCCCAATATAATTTTCTTATGATCTGCTCCTTCAGTAAACCATAAGCCTCCTTGTCCACAGCGTCCATTTTGAGAAAAGAGCACCAAAACCCTGGTCACGTGATCACATGACAACCCTGTGGGGGGAGGGATGCAGGCTAAAGCCAGCAAAATAGTGATATTATGCTATTTTCTATCTATTTTCTATCTAATTAATATAAAAATATTCAGAATATTAAAAATTGTCTGTTGAGGCCAGTGCCCCCTGGTGGGGGAGGAGTGTGGTGTGACACAGCAGTCCCAAATGTTAGAACTATCCACCAGATGTCACTGTCGCTTCTGTACATAATAAATATGGAGGTTCCCTCCCCCGGGGACAGTCTCTCCTCAGATACCAACCTGTGTGTTTGTGATATCACTGCACAAAATGCTGGTACGATTTCCCGTCTCTCGTTGCGTGTCTGCTGGCAAACTGGTCAGAAGATCCTGACTCTAAATACTGCTGTCGTTGAATGACCGCACCCTGAAGTGCTTCTCGTTTTCATCGTGGCACCTCTCATCACCGGTGCCTTGACGACCTCCAGATGCGAGTATTTGGTTGAACCAGACAGTGAAAGGGATGCGCGACCGACACGGAAACGCGCTGCCGAACGCGCACCTCATCGGCCTCTTCCACCGCGTCTGCAAACTGCTCTTCTACAGGATCAAACCCGTCTTCGTGTTCGATGGAGCCACCCCTGCGCTCAAGAAGCAAACGCTCGTAAGTTCAGAATTGTGATTCCTGGAAAGATGACGTTTCTTCAGGGTCTTCTGGGTTCAAAACTCCTGTAACACAGTCGCACCTCTTGACTTCAAATGGTGAAGCGCGTGTTCGCAGGCTGAACGACGGCAACGGAAGGAGGCGGCGAGCGAGGCGTCGGAGCGCGCGACTCGGCGGCTGGTGGAGGGGCTGCTGAAGCAACACGCGCTGCGAGCCGTGCTCCACCCTGAAGAGGCGGCAAGAGACGCATGGGCACGGGTACCAGGCAACGCGACGGCGGGCGATAAAAGGGAGGACATGTTCGACTTGCCGCCGGAGCCAGACAGAGAAAGGTGAAGGTGCCGGTACAACCAGGGCACGCAAACTCCCGGACATTGAGCGATAATTGACGCAGAAAATTCATGTGAATTGTGTTCTACTTCCAGGATGGACAGAGATGTGGCTGATGATTCTGCGTGGGAGGAGAGAATGTCGCAGCGGGATGCCATCTACGTGTGTCGCCGCATTATTGTCTTCCTATTTACTTCAGTTTCCTGTCGTGTTTTCCACAGTCTGTGACGTGTTTGACGCAGGTCTTTTTCATTGCAGAAACAATTCGGAAACTTGGAGAAGATCGACCTGGAGTCGGAGGAGTTTTTGTCGCTTCCGCCGGAAGTGAGGCACGAAATTCTCACCGAACTCAAGGACGAGAGGAAACGCAACCACTGGTCCACCATGCACCAGATGCCGCAGGTACGGTACGTGCGCACGTGTGTGTGCGCACGTCTTCAGATAACGTGGCGGTGCCACTCTCTGCAACTTGCGATTTTAGACCATCTGTTCTCGCTCGTATGCCTCATCGCTCGAGAACGAGCTCGTCTGTTCAAGGGGAGTTCAAGTGCATCGGTAATTTAGCTGTCCATATTTGCTTTCAGGAGGCAGATAACTTCTCTGATTTCCAAGTGGAGCGGCTGATGAAGAAGAGTCACTTATCTCGGAAGATCGAGTCTGTTCGGAAGGAGCTGAACGCCGGCAGCACCGCTGACGTCACAGCGTCTCTCGCCGGAGACTCCGGTAAACTTCACTTGTTTCCTGCGCACGGTCTCAAGATGTCGCTCGAAAATGTGAGACGTGAAGAACGCCTGTCGCACAGTGAAGTCAAAACACTGACGCACTCAACGTGCGATTCTGCATCGGATGCGCGTCTCATGCCTTCGTGCGCATTCATTAGGAATCGAGGTTTGGTGTTTGACGGTTGGACAGTTGCTGGGTTCAGACCACGCAAGAGTGTGTGCCTTTTCTTCAGACTACACCGAGGCGCATGCGCAGCGCATCGTGTCCGAAGACACCGGGCACTTTATTCTGATCAAGGGCCTCAGCAAACGCCACCAGGTGGAGCGCGCGCAGGATCTTATCAGGTGCGCACCAACAAGCCAGAAATATACCGTACCGTCTCGTGTATAACCCGCACTTTTTTGCCCCAAAATCAGGTATCAAAAGAAGGGTGTATGTCTTATACATGAGTATGTTCAGGTTTTTGAGATATAAAGGCAGAAATGATAGTTTGGTTGAGTGAAAAAGACTCTTTTTTTGTTGATGAGTTTCAAATAAGCTGTTTCAAGCATTGAAGCTAAAATACACTGTTCATACCTACTGTTTATTTGGAAATACATGTGGTCATAATGATTCTGAATTGGAGTGATTTTGAGTCATATTGATACCTTTTGAAAATGATTGTTTTAGCTAAGCTTGGGTTTGGAAAATAAAAAAAAAGTTGAACTTGGGGTGTGTCTTGTACATGAGTACATTGAAAATATGCAGTTTGGTCACTCAAAACTTGGGGTGCGTCAAAAACACAAGTGCGTCTTATACACGAGATGGTACGGTACCCTTCTCGCGACAAACAACATGACTCACTGAACATACACCCGACATCGCGAAATGTAGCGTCTCAATGTGGACTCTTTTTTCCGTCTTCAGCGGCAAAGAACCACCTGTCAAGAGTGAATCCGGACAAAGCGATCAAAACGCTGTGGAATCGACAACACGCGATGCGTCGGTTGTTGAGGACGACGTCAAACCGTCGACGTCCGGTTACGATCCCAAGTCAGAAGCAAACGCTTCCAGAAATGACTTACAATTTTCTTCTGATGACGATGATGTGAAGGTCATCAAGGACGTCCCTGTGAAACGATCTTCCAGAAAAGGTAGGTCTCGTCTATCTTTCGTCAGAAACTTCGCTTGCGCGCGTGTGGGGTGGGGGCGCTTGTCTTGCTGACAGAAGCCAATGTGTTGTGCTCGTTTTTCAAAAAAATCCATTCATGTGTCTCTCACCAGGACGAACTTCATCGAACCCCACAAAACGATTGAAGCGTGACGTGGTGGACATGCAGTCTTCGTCAGGGAGTGACAGTGAGAGTGACGGTGTGGAAAAGTTCAGCAGTTCGAAACGGACGAAACGTTTCACGCAAAGCGCTGATGTGGAAAAGACAGAGGCCTTGGAGCCCAACGATTTGAGAGAGAGTCAGCTGTTGAAAAGTCAACAAGAAACAAGGGCTGCTGAAAACACTGATGGGACTTCGGTTGACAAAGAAGATGCCGCGCAGGATTTCCACGGTATGCCCATGCGCGACGCGAAAAAATCGCTGACAGCTGCAGAGGAGCGTGACACCGGATCAGGTGAAGCGGTGGACACCGCACAGACTGACGCGGAGAGCAGTGCTGCCCCCGCGCCGAGCGATGTGCATCTCGAAGCGCAGAACATCGGCAGCGTCTTCATGAGTCACGTGAGCGCGTCACAGCTCAAGCCGGTCACGCTGCCGCGCTCAGGCGTGACCGAGACCAAACCTGACGCCACCGCCGCCACCGTCACGGGCGCGGACAAAGACGATGTGTCGTCCCATTCCTCCAGCGACAGCGAAGGTGTGTTGTAAGGGGATTATCTCAAAAAGAGAACATTCATGAGGAAAACGAAGTGTATTTTCGGCAGGTGTTTTGGATGGAGAGCGTTCGTTCTGAGTTCCAGCGTTCAGCTGATGGCGCCTGTCACCAAACGACAAGGGAGACGCGCTGGATTCAGACCTGATGTTTCGGTTGATACATATTGCAGATGAAGGATTCATTGAGATCACCATCGACCCGAACAACGTGCAGCCGGACGACGAGCTGTTTCCGGCGAGCATCTTTGAGCCCGCGATGGCGCCCCCGGGTGGGAGGAGTGAGAAGCAGGCCACACCGACGTTGACCTCTTTGACCGGTACAATATTATCTGGAGTTTACTTTTCTCCTCAAAATCAGATCCAACTGGATCTGAATGTCGTGCACGTCATTGAGTTCAGGTGTCTGAAACTGAACTTGCATTTGTGGGGCAATTTGCAGAAAAGGACGAGGAAGGTGCGCCCTCTGAAGTCGAAACTGAAGTGGACGCTGTTCGGATGGACAGCGAGGAACAGCAACAACTGCAGAAAGGTGCGTCTGATTCTGTGTGGCTGAATCCTGTGGTTGAGACTTTCCACGACCCGCACCCATTTTGTGGCATATTTTGCCTCAGACGATTGTTTGATTTGCAGCAATCGAAGAGTCTTTGGCGGAAAGTGCGCGTCAGTCAGAGAACGACTCCGGTGCAGAAGTGACTGAACGAGTCGACGATCCGAGGAGCGCGTTCGAGGGTCTGTCCAGGGTAGGTGTGCTGGAGGGTCTGCGAGAGAAGGGCGCGTTCCAGAGTTTGTCTCGTGTTGGCATATCTGAGGATCTGTTAAGAGTAGTTTTGCTGGAAGATCTGTTCAGGATGAGCGCATTTGAAGGTCTGTCCAGGATCAGTATATTTGAGCATCTTACCAAGGATTGGATGATTTTGTGTCGGGGGAGTCCCAAACTCCCCAAAATCTGAACGAGAGGCACCCTTCCTTGTGACCGAGTGAAGACGTCTTCTCTCCGCTGCAGGAGGAGCTGCTCGAGGTGCGAGACGCTCTGGACGCGGAGACGCCGCAGCTGCTGCAGTCACGTGGTCAGATGGAGCGCGTCGCCGCCTCCATCACGGAACAGATGGCGCTGGAAGCGCAGGTGACAGCGTCGGTCCTTGCGCGACTTCAATCAAACAGTTTTATTTTCAAGAGCAGGAAAGAAATGTCCCTCAGACTTGTTTTGAGATGGCGCTCGTTGTTTTTCCGCCAGGACCTGCTGCGTCTCTTCGGCGTCCCGTTCGTCGTGTCGCCGGGCGAGGCCGAGGCGCAGTGCGCCTTCCTCGACGCCACGGGCCAGACTTCCGGGACCGTCACCGACGACAGCGACGTCTGGCTCTTCGGTGGTGTCACCGTCTACAAGAACTTCTTCAATCAGAACCGCCACCTTGAGCTCTTCCGCAGCCGGGAGATCGAGCAGAAACTGAGTGAGTGACGAGCGCAACGACACACAAGATCGCACTGGTAAAGTCATTGGCGAAAGGTCACAATTTCCAGGTGTAAGACCATATCACTGCGCTCATGGTGCACACGTGTGTGTGTTTGCGCAGTGCTGGACCGGGAGCGGATGATCGCGCTGGCGCTGCTCTGCGGCAGCGACTACACGCCGGGCGTGGCGGGCGTCGGGCCCGTCACGGCGCTCGAAGTGCTCGCCGAGTTCCCCGGAGACGGAATCGAACCGCTCGTCAGCCTCAAGTGAGCAGCGCTGCTTTCATCCAGCTTTGAGGTCAAATTGTGAAGATTGAAGGGGAAAAGAAACATAAATCTCCAAGTGTGGTGTTTGTTTTACAAACGTGCAGCTTCCTAACGTCAAGTTGAAGATTTTTTTCTCACTTTGGTCTTTTTGCACTTTGATTCAGACGCTGGTGGGATGCTGCGCAGAAACAGAAGAAACCGGCAGCGGAGACGAAACTGAAGTCGAGGCTCCGCCAGGTGGTGCTGTGGGACGGGTTCCCCAACCCCGCCATCGCGCATGCGTACACCGACCCGGACGTGGACACGTCACGTGACCCCTTCACGTGGGCGAAACCGGACATTCCTCTCCTGAAGGAGTATCCTTGTTGCAAAAGGCGGTTGCTCAGTGAAGACACGCGACACTTGACTCGATTCTTCTCTTGATTCGTCCTGCTTGTCCCCCTTTGTCTCCTTGACGCACCAGCTACGCGCGCGACAAGTTGGGCTGGACGCGAGAGAAGATCGACGAGACCCTGCAGCCTGTCATGAAAAGCCTCCAAAAGTCTGGCGTAAGTTGTGCGGGATTCTGTTTGGTCAAAACTCAGTTGATCTCGAAACAGAAAAGTTTTGCGCGAAGTGGACATTTCCAAACTGTTGCAGACGCAGGCACGCATCACAAGTTTCATGATGTCAACTGCTGTGGGAGAACCAGCCGGTGTGAAGAGTAAACGCGTCAAGCAGACGCTGACGCGCATGCGCGCAGCTCAGAGAGAAGCCGACGCGACGGCCGCGGCCGCGTCATCCGATGCAAAGCCGCCCAAGGAAAAGGCGAAAGATATTCTGGAACGAGGTACCAAGGAAGCTGCATTGACACCCACAAAATCGCTCAAAAGTGAGATACAGAACAAATGTGGAGCCAATAGAGGCACAATGCCAACAACCAGACCTATAACGTCGACAGGATCGAAAAACAGTTCGCGAAAGAAAGGAGCGGGTGCACGCAGCGGGAGAGGGAAGGGCACCAGAGGGCGGGGCAGGGGCCGGGTGCCCGTGGTTCCCGAGGAGGTGGTGCTGCCTCGTTCTGAATCAACGCGGAGGCGAGACGCGGGTCAAGTGAATCTGTCCGAGAGCGGCAGTTCCTCCGAGTCTGGGGACGAAGGGGAAAACACACTCAGTGGAGGCTTTTTGTGACCAGTGCGCGTACTTTAACTCTTTCCGCCCCAACCTTGTATTTCGTTTGTTTCATCCTGTTACCGACCAACAATTTAAATGTCTGCACACAGGCCTCCAGGCATGTCAATAAATATGTCAACCT
>JAAUXT010111897.1_pt1 | contig 19385 bp, 22 predicted proteins | sample 7278171 | NCBI WGS metagenome assembly JAAUXT01 (sample SAMN14350112, study PRJNA611818) | marine sediment metagenome | isolation source: surface marine sediment (1.8m) | place: French Polynesia: Moorea | collected 2018-08 | reverse complement strand
GCACTAGCTGCTGCTTCCCTTAATCCGGGCTCTTGCACTCAACCACCGCACAATGCATATTCATCAACTGAGCTATTATTATAACAATTAGTCTTCTTCTGTCATACACATTCGACACACGGATGCTCATCATTAATCGATTGTGGTTTCAAATCATACCCGATAATGATCCCGACAATGCAACTTCCAAGTACAAGTTGATCCTGCAATGTATCACAGTCAACGCTACGGGATATGTTTTAGTTGTTTCAGCAGAACAGACTCTCATTCATACACTACTCAGTTGATCACCACCTGCACCGTCCTTGCACCAAGGTCACATTTTACACAGACATCCAGACATACATACATACAGACTGATGGTGATTACATAAAGCATGTGGTAATGGCCCTTCGGGACCACTTGCTTAAAAATGAAAGTTGCTTGAAATGGGCTCAAAAATGACATAAAAATCATTTTTTAGTACAATTGAGTTGTCCCACCCCCATGGTTGAATTGGGCCAACTTAACCAAAAGAGACCACACACAGACTGTGTGACTACAATTAGCGCGCGTTCTATCGACAGAGCCGGACCGCGCGCTAAAAAATGCAGATCTCAACGCAACACAGCGGCGAAAGGCCAGACCCCCTTCGGCCAAATTCAAAGTCCACTCCTGGCTTGACAACCTAAATTTCGGGACGTGCAAATTTGTGCCAAAGAGGGCTGTGCCCTTTGAGACTTTTGTCTGCTCTTCCGAACTGTTCGACTCACAACGGGCACGGCGGCGTAGATGGCCTGGTAGACGCTCTCGACGTCGCAGGTGGAGACGAGGCCGCGCGCCGCCTCCTCCTGCAGCAGCGTCCCGACGTCGAGCTCCTGGCTGAAGAACACGTCTCCGCGTCGTTTCCACGGAACCCGCTTCCAACTCGCCTTGTTCATCCGCACCATGAACTGCAGAAACACGAAAAAAAAAATTGTGAGAGGCACGCAACAGGACATGAGACTGTTTGAAATTGAGAGATGAACGACTGATTCTGAAACCCACACAAGCACGACGCTTCGGTTCAACCCGAAATTGCCAGCACTCGCCAAGGTTTGGAGTCGCATTTTCAGGGGGTGCCTGACGATTTCAGGTGAGGACATGGTTGTCTAGTCATTCATATCCCAACTTGGAATGGTTGTGGAAACCTGTGTTTCACCATCTAATTCCACCGGTAGGGATTGAAAGTGTTATATTGGACCCTGGATTTTGTCTGAAGCTTTTCTGCTGGCCAAACCTGCACGGTACCAATTGAACAGCCACCACACAGACTTCACCATCAGTGCACAAAACCCAGCTGGGTGCGTCACGAAACCCAGCTGGGTGCACGTCTGCCAAAACTGAGACAAGAACAAGATATGTCTGTGCTCATTCAGAAGCAGTCCAGATAGATCTAATTTGAAGCCAAAAGGGGCTGTTTGAAAAACATTGTTTCATTCTTATTGCACCCACAAACTTTTCCAGGAAGTGCGATAGTGCGACGGTTCTGTTCAGGACAATTAGAACGCTATAATCTCGATCTACATGGTAGAACAACCGCTCCACCAGACAAAACAGAACATTCAGAAGCACAAGTTGTGCTGGTCACTCTGGGAGGTTGGCCCGGGCCCAGTTTGTCAGGCTGATGCCCCCTGCCCCAGCTGGAGCACAGCAGAGGGCAGTGAAAGCCTTGCGCACACAAGGACACGACAAACAAGAACGTGCGAGTCGTCCCGTTTTGTGCTGGAGACACAAAAAATTATTGTTCACGCAGTTGACTTGTGAAGAAATGGCCGTATTTTTCTGCACATGTTCAAGTTGATTCAGTCTGGATGTTGAGCAGAGGCATATAATGAGAGGTGCAAAAACTAAGAGTGGGAGAATGTTCACCTTGTATGGAGCGCGTTTGAACATGGAGATCATGGTTCTGAACAGGTCCTCCGGGATGAAGGGCTCCTCGTCCAGCAGACTCACAATCACAGTTTGCTCGGGCTGCCCCGTCCGGTTGATGAAATTGAGCTGGTCCTCGGGTGTATCGCCCGGCTTCAAGAGGGAAAACCCTCCCACCGGAACCTCAAGTGTAAGAAATTCTTTTCGAGTCGAAAGCAAGATTGGAAGTTCTTTGTTCACAAAGGACAACCCACTTGTTTTGATCGAGACCACGATTTTTTCTGCATTTCTCGCGGCCGGACAAAAGGCACAATTGTCCAGATAAACACTTTAATTTCGTTGCCCCAACACCGATCTTCTTCCACTGCATCTCCCCAAACGATCAATTTGCCCCGTTCGTTGAATTCTCTCACCATGTGCGGCATCAGTGGTTTCGGGAAGTCGACGAACCAGTCCTTGTTGTAGAGCCAGAGCTGAGTGCTGCGGATGATGTCCGACACCCCGTCTTGCCAAAGACTCGAACTGTGGAACGATCGCCAGTAGGCGTCCTCCTGCTGTGCCGGCTGAAACCACGCAAACGCAAAAAGGGAAAGGAGGTGTTTGTTATCATTGCTTTCCTCTTTTTTTCCGTGCTGAACAAGAATTCAGTACTGACCCATGGGGTGTTGCAGAACCCGGGCCAGAAGTAGTTTCCCATGTACCAGAAAAGGTTATGAAAGCGCTGCGGGAAGGACATGTTGTCGGTGTAGGGCGTGGTCAGGTAGGGTACGAAGCTCGGCCACCACCCCGCGCGCGTGTCCCACACCTCGGGGTGCTCCGCCAACGACACGATCGGAATACCTGTGAACAGAAGTCGTTTTTGTTTGCATCCAAATGGGCTTTCATCCAATTGCATTGAATGTGTGTGTGTGTGTGTGTGTGTGTGTGTGTGTATTGAGCGCGTACCGAGCTTGGCAGGAATGAGGTAGAAGTACTTGTGCTCCCGGGCGTGGTGCACGATGGCGAGGTCGTACCGCTTGTTCCACGGCGCGTCCGTCAGGGACTGCTCCAGCAGATCAGCCACGTACCCCATCTCTCGGTCGAACCGCTCCGCCGCCAGCCCCTCGGCCTGAGATGCACGGTGTCTGGGTGAAACGATGTGGACTGGGACGGACTTCGCCAGTTCTCATTTCCAACTGAATGAACCCGAGTCTTCACCGCGCTCATTGTCTTGGACAGCAAGATACGGACGATCAAACCGGACAAAGAACCAGCTGTGACACACCTTGGTGGAATTACCTGCCGATTCGACTGCGGGTACCACAGGAAGCGCTGAATGGGCCGCACGATCGTCTCGCCGCGCTCCCACTCGTCGTACGGCTTCAGTTCAAAGCCGAGCTTCGTGCGAAAATGCACAAAATGCTGTCACATGCAGCGAATGACTCGGAAAGGTGAACTTGGTTTTAATCTTCAACAAACTGAGGCACAAATTCAACACAACACGAATTGCTCGTACACCAGCTCTTGTGAGTGACAACAGCAACAACAAAAGAATGTGCTTTCTACAATTCTGCGATAACAAAACCAGTCACATGTGCTCGCAAGATAGTAGGAATGGGTTCTCACCTTTCCAAAAGGGTTCTGTTCCATCACAAAACTCTTTTCTCTGCCAAAGGTTTCGAAAAGTCATTGTGTGATTTTGCAGGAACCATTTTGGAAAAGAAAAGATTTGGGAACGTGAACCCGTACACGCGCGAGCCGTGAGAAAGACCAAGAGATTTCGGCGACTCATGACATGTGTGGCAAGCATCTGAAGGACGATGGTTTTGACCTGACAGAAGGCTTCCGTAAGTTCTGACTCAAGGAGAACGCCAAATAAGAAAGGATGCACTTGACCCAACAAATCACCCTCCCTCCGTTTTTGGGTCTCCAGGGCAAAATGTAACAAACAACAGACATTTCAGTCAAGTGTTGGAGCCCTCTCCTTGGATTGGAGCCAGGTGAGGATCGGGTCCCCCAACCAAAGCCTTTCCTTCCTGGATCCACCAGGGAGAGGGTTGTGCTCAGAATCTTCAATCTGAGATTTTCACTTGAGGTTCGACGAACCAGAGATATGCGCTGTGGAAAACAAGATCAAACTTTGAACTTCGTGCGGGATTCTATCAACCTCCAAACCTCTGTCACTAAGCTGCTCAGCTCTTCCCCTAGTTTTCCAACCAGGTGTTGCGGCATTGGGCAGTCAACACTGTGTCCACCCTTTTTCAGCAGCTTGGCAAGAGCGAGCATCTGCCGGACCTCGGTCGTCCAGCCGAACACTGGAAACAGCATGAGGACGGAGGCGCCGTCTGTGATGGCGTAGGTCAGGCAGAGCACGGTGAGAGAGAGCCAAAAACACAGGCCCTTCATCTGAAAGAAAGCTGTGCTGGAGGTGGCCGTTTTCTCCTTCGACTTTCAACAAGAAAGCAGAGTCAGGCTAAAGATAAGGACCTGTCCTCGTATCATTGGGGAGCGGGGTTGCAGGAACAAGCCAACTTTGGGCGGTCCTTCCCCCACTCTACACGACATCTGTTCGTCATATCCCCCACCCTGGCGCATCAAGCCTCTCGTAATTGCCAGTGAATGAGACAGCTTTGCTCCAAAGGACGTTCCTGTGCAGCAAAAGAACGTCTTCCTTGGACCATTTTCCTTTCAAAACTGGTGGATTTACCGCGTTCCAATGCTTGGACCAGCCAGGATCCTGCATCCACTGTGTGGAGGACACACCGGATGTTTCAAATCACAGTGGTGAAAGACTCAATCTCGTGTGTTCATCAAGAGAAATATCGTTCACGTTTTGAGAAGAACCGAATTTGGACCCTTTGAACGCATGTCATTGCAATTCCAGAAAACAAATCGCTGTTGCTGGAGAAAGATACAAACCTTTGTTCCACCCAAACGTACGCTCACGAAAACACAAGTATTCAAAGGTTTCTTTGCATTCTGTCTGACGAATTTACGAGCAAGCAGTGCTTACATTTCACGTTGACACAATTGCAGTCACGGCAGTTGAGGTAGAGCGAAAAGTGTGTCAACTCTTCCAAGTTCACGGCCGATTGACTCGAACGTTACTTGTGACAAACTCAGGTCACTTTCAGTGAACAAAATTTTAATTTCCCGGAACTTTTATCAAAAACAAAAAATTGTGCAAAGCATGAAGGTGGGTGGTCCAAATCCCATTTTGGACAGAGATCACACGGACACGAAATCGGAATTTGACGACAAACCAGCAACATCGTGCAACATTCTCTTGAGGGTTCCCACAGCAAACGATCTTCCCCTTTCACTTCGCGCCGTTGAACTCAGAGCCTTCGGAAGCGCCTCCGTTTGGAACGGTTTCCAAACCTTGAAGCTTGTCTTCCAGTTGCTTCAGACACCGTTTGCCTTTGTCCAAACATCATTCTTCATTCTCCGGCTTCAGGAATCGGAGCACAGACGGCGAGGTGAACCAGCACACCGGATGAACACTGCGCGCACGTGGGCGCCACGTCCCGCACCGTTTGGTTTCCGCTCCGGTACGAGAGAGAGAGTTCGGACAGAAGGAGCTGCAACTGCTCCGCACAGTCTCGGTCGGTGGATTCTGCGACGAGAATGTTCCGCCCCAGCCAGGGAACACATATCGTCTCCAGGTGAATCTGAAGAACAACGGCGTTAAACGGTCCGCTCCGAATATCAGCTGTTCGTAGAACATAGAGAACGAATTCTGTGTTGCGGCAAAAATTCCTCGGTGGACCCAGACCCTGGCTCTGATTGAGATCACTTCGAGGTTTTCGTTGAAACTCAGACTTGGAAATCTGTCTGCATTGATGTCTCAAGAGACACTCAAGAAACGTTGTGATTGTTTCCGGGCCCACGCAAAACAAAGGCACGTGCAGTGAATTGAGAGGAGGCAGGCTGGACACCAACCTCAAACCGTTGCAGGTGAAATCGGGCGATCTGGGAGCTGTTGACTCTGTCCGAAAAGTATTGCAGGAACCAGGACAGCCCCTCCGAGTCTTCAACACAGGAGCTCTCGTTTACCTGAAAGTGTTTGGAGCTTCTCATGTCATCATCGACTGTGTGATGTTTTCCCAAAATCGATCTGCACAAGCCAAGTGAACATCAGTTGTGTCTGAAGTCAAATTTCTGGAGGCTCCCAATCGAGTCTTGCACCACCCATTTTGACATCTTACCTGTATTGTGACGGTTCCCATGTCGAGCGTGTTGGCTTTCTTCTTTTGCCAGTAGTCTGACAGGTTGGAAAGCCAAATCGAACCAACAATGAACAAGGCAACGACGCAAGCTGCAAGACGAAGTTTCAGAGACCGCAGCAGTGGAACGCGTTCACTCAAGTGTCGTTCTGGAATTGATTTCGTCAGGTACGGTGCACGGTGTTTCATGACAAAATGCAGCAATTTGTCCACGAAAACACTGAAGTGAAGCGACGACTCTTGAGGTTCTGTGTTGCACCTGAACTGACGCCATGAATGTTGCTGTTTTTGTGATGCAAGCTGTGAACAATGTATTTTGATGCACAGCTGTTCATCGAACTTTCTGCATGTGGAGCAGTGTGTGTGTGTGTGCTGACCGCGATCAGCGCATAAGATCGATCACAACAATCTGAACATTTGTGTTGTTTCAAACCACTGTTGTCTCATGCCTCAGAGTGTGAAGTGTGTATTGTCTTGGCTATAGAGTTGTGTGACGCCGGACAAGGGTTTTTGTCAGCAACAACACGTCAACAAACGCTTTTGTCTTTGGAATTCACTTGTGTGCTTTTATTTCCTCCAGATATTCCGTATTATCTGGTGGTTTCCATTGGTACAATTTGTGCAGCTTCAAACGACCTATTCTTGTCACGGTTGAATCTACCTAATATTCAAAACAATTGTCTAGATTTGTACAGATACCCAGCAATGTCAACGAAAGCAACAGATCACTCTGCTGCATCGTATATTCAGAGCATTAGGTGTGGATTTTGGTCCCACTTCACAGCTGTGTGAGCGACGTGCATCAAAGGCACTCACTCACAACTGACTCACACACTCGCAAACTCACACATTCCAAAACCGCAGGGTGTGCCAAAGAGCACTAATCTTGGCGATGTTCGATTGAAGTCAAATTGGAAAACTTCGTTCTGATGGGGGCAAAAACCATCATCCGAAAGATCCCGCGATTTGCTTGTTTGCTCTCCCAGATTCACTCTCTCTCTTTCTCTCTTTCTCTCTCTGTCTCTCACTCACACACACACACACACACACACACACACACACACACACACACATATTCTCTCTCTCTCTCTCTCTCTCTCTCTCTCTCTCTCTCTCTTCTTTCTCTCCCTCATTTTTTCTCGCACTGAAAACAAGCACAAAAACAACGAACACGGTGCCTAAAAACGAGGAGAGAACGCAGTTCCCGATTGGACACAGCATTCTTGTCAAAGTGAATCGAGAGTTTCAACAATAAGAAAGTACTAAAAATGACTAAATGTTGGTCATGTCAACAATATTTGAACACCTTCCCCCCCAAAAAAAAAACACGGAGTGACAGTCGCGCTTCTGCAATTCACACATGTACACGTGCCCAGACTCATGCGGAGTACTTGTCTCGGTTGAGAATATCCACATTCACCCTGTTTCAATAGCTTTTCAGCAGAGGAATGCTTGAGCAAGAGTAAGAAGATTTTCTTGCTTTGACACACTCGCGAAGAAATGTGCGCTCGGAGAACTGTTTCCAAGTCCTCACACACCTTACAAGTTTACGGCCCTTGCCTTTGTTGTTGGCGGTGTTGGTCCGAAACGTCCACCTCTCGCTTGAGGATGATTGGGATGCGGTGCCACACATGCACTCAAGAGGTACAACGTTGTTGAGTTTTCTTGAAACAACCTTTGATGTGCAAGAATTTCTTGTGTATGCCTCGTTGTGGCAGTGCTTCGTTTGGCTGACATTTTCAATATTACTTGAACTAAAATCTTTCTTCAACACCTGACAGCTTTCTTGCAGTTTATGAGACAAGACACAAACTCTTCTGTTTTGTCAATGAGAGAAAAGTGCACTTTTCTACCGCACATCTGCTTGTATCCCTCTTGAAATGTTTTTCTACTGTCCTAAAACTAAGATTTCCTGTCCTTGTACTCCTTTTGACTTTCAAGGTTACATTACAAGTGAAAATTTCCTAATCAATTAGCTGGTTGCTAAGAGGGTGTTGGGTTTCAGCCTCAGGCTGTACATCTTGTTGTAGTCAGCCATGTTTTCGTCGATTGCCTTCTGCACGTGTTTCGGCAGGTCGGGCATCACCACCGGCGACTTTGGCTTCGTTGCCGACGGTTGGAACGTCTGAAAAAAGCAACGAGACTCGAGTGACAACAGTGCTGAAAGGTCATACGAGGCAGAATCAACGTGATTGGGGTTTTGACTGCAGAAGCAGCTGACCTTAGATGTGAGGACGCCCTCGAACCAGGGCATCCAGTCCTGGAACACCTGCATGTCGGGCGTGTTCTCCCAGTTGAGCATCCCGTCTTCGAATGTGATGCCCACCTTGCCGCAGTACTGTCGCAGCAGGTCTTCTGAAAGACAACAAAGACTTTTGTTGAACGTGACGTGCCAAGATTCAGATTCAACTTGCAGATTGCAGAAACCATCTTCGACAACAATGACAGATCTTGGCTGGTGTGTCGAAGTTTTGCACGCTGTGCCAGACATCTTGAAGTTGACACCTGAAATGGACGACTGGGAAGGGGATTCCGCTCAGGAGACGCCATCGTGTCACACAACGGGAACACGTACAAGATTTGCCAAAGGGTGTTGGCTTTACAATTCATGTGCTGTCGAAACGTGTTGATGAGTGCAGCGCATTTAATTAATTGGCTTTGCGCACAGAATTAATGTCGTCGCAGCCTCACAACACGCACGGCAGCTTCACCGTGCACGAGCTGCTTCGATGCGCAACACAAACGATTTTGCCAGCTGCGCGGTACGATTTGAGAAGTGATTTTCCACAAACTCCAACAGATTTGTTGTGTATTTCAATGACACCGAAAGAGAAAATGTTCTTGTGTCTGCTCAATCATCTCATTTGTGGGCAGCAAACACCTGACGGTTTTCGTGAACTAGTCTCACATGTGTGTACCGTACCACTCCTTCAGTCAACTTTCAACCCGCTCCAAAAGTGGAGCTCGTCGGAATTTGATGGAATTGTCATCAAGAGATGACGAAAGTGTGAAGCTGAACCTTAACGCTGTTCACTGCTGTCTCACTGCAGTCTGGTTTGTTTTGGATTTCTATCTCAATCCGTCCATGACAAAAGGCCAAGTCCAGCAGAAGGGAACTGCAAATGTCCCTTCTTGTTGAAAACCCTGACATCAATGCAAAACAAGAATATTTTTGGTAGAGGCACAAAATTGCAAATACCACAGGCACACGACGACAAAAAAGAACTGAGAATCTACGCCTTATCTGGTTTTGGAATTCATTTTTGCGTATCACAGCTCCAAGAATTGCAATATGCCTTTTGTGTGCACCTTGTGCTTTGCTCCACCGTGCCCACACCCTGCGGTCCGCGTCCATCGATGCGCACATGATTAAAGCGCACCGCGAGTTATCTTAACCACCATGATGGGAAGCCTAATGGAATTGTGCCGGATAAAGAAACACCATATTGATCCAATTTCCAGCAAATGTCCACGTGCGTAGCCTCACCCTGCAGCAGCGGAACTGAACACGGAGACTTACGACCTGTACACGACTTGCTTTTCTCTAAACTCTGGTTCTTTTATTTTTTCGTGAGGATACCACTACAGAACGATCGTAACATTTGGGTGGAAGAGTTGCTCAGTCTCGTGGAATATTCCCGGAATGTATCTCTTGATCTTCAAAAATGAGGGCTTGACGGAATGGGCTGGTGTTTTTATTTTCAACTGGAGAAATGTGTTGGTTCAGCATTTTGCGTGCGACTTTTCCTCACGATATTTTGGTGTTTCTGCGTGGACTGCCCGGACCCCTGAGTCAGTTTTCTCTGCGGGTCCAACGCGGTGGAGACGTTTCGAATGGGTGAATGACAGCTTACAAGACTCGGGCCGAGTACGGCAGCAACTGATCGATTCAGTGCATCAATTGAGACACTGCCTGTTCACCTTTGAGTTAAGACTCAACCAAAAAGAGGTTGAAATTGCCTTTGGCATCGCATTCACTTTCAACAGAATTCAACTCAAAGGTGAATTATGACCACCTGCGCGTGCTTGTTTTTACGCAACTGTACGTAATTCTCTGTTTGTGTTTGAACTTTTTTGATTTTGGGTTGGCCTTTTTCAGCAGTGATTCGGTTCTGCAAAAACATTTGTACTTTTCCAAACGCTGAGAGATTGTGACCTCAACTGAACATTTCAATGGAGCCTTCCCAGCTTCGTTATCTCACGGAATGGATGCCTTCGCACAGTCTCCCCTCAATCCAGTGCGCATGATGGATGTGTCAATGCGCATTCAGTCAGCCATTAAACATGGCCGAACAATACAGGAGCAGTGAGGCATTGCTCGGGCGCACTGAAGCATGAGAAAAACCCTGCCAGATTCGGTCTTGCTCTCCACCAAGATTCTTCCGTCTTGTACTCCAAACATGTCAGTGCCATGGCAACATTAACGAAGCCAATGCGAGTGAGAAATTGAGATAGCGAATGGAAAGAAAGATTTCTGAAGGGATTCTCCAGATTCTGTGGAAATCTCCGGTGGCTGAAAGGACAAGGGGTTTCAAACCATAAATTACTCAAATGTCCCTTTTTGGTTAATGCTGGTTCACTGTGGTTTACTCAAATGAGGTTCAGTTATTTTGTTGTTGTGGTGAGGTGAGACGAAGTTGAGTTCTTCGGCATTGCTGCGAAGATTCGGATCCAAAATTCTGTATCGTGCTGTCGTGAAATCCGACTGTGGAGTTAAACTGGCGTGTCTGGATACAACAAGAGAAAAAGTGTTTGTTGTGATTGACTGCAGATTCTGTTGGTTTACCCTCTTCTCTGATCAAGCGTTTTGGCCACTTCAGTTCCAGTGTTTTGAATTGTTTCACTCACCCAGCCCAACGCAAAAATGGAAGGTTCACCAAGTCGCTCTTCCATTGTGTCTACATTTTCTTTGATAAGTTCGTACCTCAATGGAATTTTGTTGGACAATTGCACAAATTTTTGGTAAAAAATATCCTGTGGTTGCTTTGCAGAGCCCCAAAAGAAGCAATGGCGGCCTGGACAAACGGGTGACATTGGACTGACATTGAGGCAAATGCAGGGAGGCTCGCAGTTGGATACTGGGCCGATGTATCTCTCTTTTTCTCCCAGAGATGTCAGGAGTGGGAGCAGGCGGCCCGAGTTCTGCGCGAAGCTGGATACACTCGCATTGCAAGTAACCTCCAGTGCGGTCGGTATCGCTTTAATTCGAGCCACAAAGCGTTGGTCTTTGGTTTCAGGAACAGAAAACTTCGAAGTTCTTGAACCTTGGGAACATATTTGTTGATTTCACGTCACCTTTTAATTGACCAGCTTTGTCATTTTTGGAACTTCGCGATCCTTGCATTGACATTTCCTACTCGATTGTGTCTGGGACCAACAAGACGAAGCACTTAGCACTTCCACAACCATGAAGTAACACTGGACCTTTGCTGACCAATCGGAATAAATTTTAGGCGAAGGGGTGTAGCTCTTCCAATTTGTCACAAACTTCGTTCGGTTACTTCAAAACGCTGTTGTCTCGTCTGAGACCATGTAAACTGGGGCACACGCACCCGGGTGTTTGAGCAGGTCGTCGGCGTCGATGACGATCGCGTCCTGCCCCAGCGTCTCGGTGACGAGGCGAAACAACTGGAACAGCTCCTTGAACCCGACCTCGCTGGCGTCGAAATGGTCCCAACCTGCGAAGCGAAATGAAAATAACGGTCACAAGAACTGTCGAGAAGACGCCGCGATGCTTTTCTCCTTCGAAACAAAAAAGGTCCCAAGAGGGACCGAGGCACGTAAAAGATAGGGTCCGTGCGTTGGAAATGTGCGAAGAGCAACTTCCACACAGGACGCAAATCCCTGAAACTCAAGAGTCGGGCGCAAAAGGACTCCGCACGCACTCTGCTGTTTTCTGCTGCCAGAGAGAGGAATCTACGCCGGGGAAAACTCTCACCAAAATCACTGCTGTGGACATGTGACAACAAACCATGAGGCGCTGCTGAGGTTCATCTTCTGAAGGGCAATGGAACAATGCGCACATCAGGCATTAGGCTCGCACAACAACCCTGACATTTCAGCACAAATCATTTAACTCCGATACCCGTGTGGAGCGCTCCTCAACAGCTTGTGTTTCCTTTCCAATTTCCTCTCACTGAGGTCTGCACCACTCAATCACGGCATCAACAGACCCGGCCCGGGAACCCACAGCAAGAAGAGATTTCCTGCCTGATTGATACCCCCACGGCTCTAATTTGACGTCCGCAGTGCTGTTTGGATTCCACAGAAAGGCAGAAACTGAAAAAGCCCGGTAAACAGTGGCGACGGTACAACTTCTCAATCGGGACAGTAATTTTGTCAGGAATATCGAAACTAAAACGAGGGAAAATCGTTTCACGAAAAGGAACAGAGTGGAGCCGAACAAAATTTTTCTTTGTCGGATTTGATTCTTTTTTCGCCATGCAGATTTCAGTCTATGCCCCCAAAAAGTAACTCAGCTTCCAAGTAGCATGGTAATTTTGTGCACATCGTTGCTTTGCGCGCTCATTTGTCATCGCATTGACTGTTTGTTGGAGCACGGACGTGGGTGCGGCTTTGGCAGACTTCTCCACACAAGGCTCAAGTGCGACTTTGCGCGGCTTACTGGGCTTCCACCTGTCTTGTTCAATTTATGCATCACAGAAAGTCATTACAAATATTATTTTCTCCACATGCACATCACATGACAGTGCTTTGATTGCTTTCTTTGTCTTGCTTGCCCAAGGTGGAAACTTGAAGTGTGTTCTGAAACTACCGACGCAACTTCCGTCAGTTTCGCACGGAGCGATTGTCTTTGTGGCCCTGCCACGGAAACATCAAGTTTGAAACAAGCGGTGAAGTTGTTTCGCACAAGTTCAGTTTCTCGCAAAACAGTAATTGGACTGTCATCCCTGAACCGAGCGTCATTTTACGTATCAGGTCCTGCGAACATGTATTGTTTCCTGCCATAATTCGTCACTTAAACGAGCAGTGAGGGAGTATTGTGGCATGTTACAGGACGCTTCATCATGGGCCAATTGGGTCAGGCTCCCCTGTAATCCAAGCAGCGATACATCAGCCTCTGAATCCGGACCAACGCAGCGGAATTCCTTCGACGGATTCATCCTTTGTTCGTCCCCCGCGCGTATGAGTGCTCGTCTGAATCACCTTTGGGTCGAGCCAAACTTGTATGCATGACAATTCAAAGGGACATGATTCCGATTGTGAAAACATTCAATGGGGGAGCATCACAATTTTTTTAGAGATCAGCGAGCTCACCTGTGTCCGCCCCGATTTTGTCTTGGATGATATTTTTGTTGACCTTGCAAGGAGACCTCGTGGAGGGTCGAAGCCCGGCCTGTGGAAAGCGTGAGTCCTCAAAAGACTCGCAGCATTACAGCAGCCCAGTTTTGCAAGCTCATTTTTGTCCACCAGAAGGCTCGAAAATTTCATCTGTGATTTCACATCTTCCAGTGGTTGCTTTGGAAACTCACAAAAAGCCTTCATTCGACGAGTTGTGAGTCAGTGTGGAAGGTTGTGAAGATGCGCGAGAAAAGAGTGCGAGTTTGCATGTCAGGTCCCAGCAGCAGCGCGCTGCGCCACCATTAGGTCCAATCAGGCGCAGTTGGCAGCTCCTTCACACACGGCTCTATCCACCTAATGACGCCGCTAATCACACAACATGGGACCCAGACGTGAACTGGACTTCAGCTCTCTTCTGCGGCCGGCCAGAACGTTTGCACGACGGCTGCAGGGAGTGCCCCAACGTGGAGAGACGACCATGACAGAAAGTTAATCGTTCCACCGGAACCACCCATCTAAACACACACGCTCAGAGCAACTGTGCAGAACCTGATTGTCGATAGTTTCAATTCTGCGTGGGGTGAGCGTCTCTACAGCTGAGCTCAATGACGCGTTGAAAGCGAGCTATGACAAGTTGAAAAGTGCTCAAGAGTCGACTGAAGTACAAATCTCAAGGTCAAAACTTGAATGCTGGAGCTCTTTGGGTCTGGTGTTGAAGTCTGCAGTCAAGTGTAGAGACATTGAGAACTTTCTTCTTTTTTGGTTTCATTCTGGAACTTGGTTGTCTGCCTTGGTGCCTGTTGCAAGCTGTGCTTCGGGATACAAATTCAGTGCATGCACGTCGAAACAAACTGACAACCAAAAGCTTTGCACCCCAGCTTCAATTTTGGGAACTTATGTTTTGTGGAAACCAGTGACCACCAAAGGAACCAAGGACCCAAACTGTGTTCTCCAGTCAAAGTCTTCACTCTTCTTCACAGCTGCCTGGGACATTTCTCCATTTGCCTTTCTCTGTTTCGCGACATGAAGCTAAGACACCATGATTCCACTAAAGTAATGAACAAACTACAAGAGCAATTGGTACATAGGGACTTGGCTGTCATGCCAAAGGGTACTTCATCACGAGGTGATTAGGTCATGCTCCCCTGTAATCAGTGTGGTCATACATCAACTCCTACCCATGCTCACAGGAAGCAATGAAACCTCCATTTCGTAATTAATGGCTCGCTCCTCGCCATTCATGTGACATTTCTTTTGGCGCTTTCACTGAAGCATAGAAGTTAATTAAGAAATTTATCATGCGGAAGCTGTTGTGTAGAGTGCGTTTCCATGAAAAGTGAACATGAGGACACGAGGATGTTTGCGTCGAAATGTATGTTGCGCACACCCTGGATGATACATTATTTAGCCGCACGTTTTGTCTCCGTCGTCCTTTGTGCGTCGCAAACAATTTTTCATCCTACACACCGGTATCTCTTGTTCAAGAAAATCTTGTGTGTCTTTGGATCAAAGATGATCTATTCCTGGCACATTTGGAGAACTTCCAACTTGTAGATTTAGAAAGGCACGGGGACCGGGAAAGGGTCTTTGAGTTTTTAATACTGTATAGATCTATCAATTGGATATTCAAATTCGTGTTCACTACAGATTCCATGACGCCCCTGGCCCCATGTGCACATGCGGAGTGCTGACCTGTGAGTTCCTTGTTGAGCGACATCTTGTAGAGCGAGTAGACGGACTTCTTGGGGTCCCGGATGAGGAAGGTGTGTATGTATCCCTCGGGCAGCAGGTCCGGCGTGTCCAGGTGGTTCACAAGGTAGTACGCCATGTCCTTCACAAACACGCACGAGTGACCTGCAGTTGAGCAAACGCCCACCAAATTATTTTCGTTGATTTCGAACCAACTCACTATCCAATGTCCAAACGTCTGTGGGTGATATTTATCAGGATATTCTCAGTTTGGTTCAGTCTTTCAAGTTCCTGAGTGCAGTCACCGGGAGGCGGTCTGTTGGGAGGCGCACGGGTCTGCGTGTGATACCATTCAGAAAGTGGCGCAAATTCAGTGAAACATCTAGAACGGGCCCGACATCACAGTGGGTCCCGATTGCCATCTGAACAGAGTTCGTGAGACAACCGGTGCAAGGATTTTTCTCTAGTACAGGCTCCTTCGGTCATTGTCCGACAAACGTGTGAGCTTTCTGGAACCGTGTGGAGCCCAGAATGTACAGGGGATGTTCCAAAGAAAAGTACCGCACAGTGAGAACATACCTGATGACTCGGTCTCAGTTTTCCGACCTAAGTGCAGCTTTGGCCGACACAGTACTCACCCGGATACTCGGCCTCGCACTCGGCCTTGATGCTCTGGTGTGTGTACTCGCTGTGGATTGGTTCTGACGCGTAGCGCTTTGAGACGCGGTTCGGTCCGAAGTAGTAGGCGCGCGAGTACGGCTCGAGAAGAACCTGTCGGATGAGAAGACAGCGAAACCGTTGGAACCAAATCAGTGTTTTACTTCGAGAAGCAACTGTGCATTTGTGAAAAGAGAAACTCAGGATTTAAATACGTTGATGTTCAACTCAAATCTGAAAACTCCACAAGAAAGGAGGAAAAGGGACCTGGTGCCAAGTCAGGTGGAGCACAGCCAAACCAAAATCATTCGCAACAACAGCTCAGTCAGTTCTGCATGGAAACTGAACCAACAGAAATACTGAATGTCTGTCGGCAGTAAGACAGAATGTGCTGCGTTTTTGCATGTGATGCAGTTGCGCAATCAATTTTTGGGTTCGGGAGGGAAAGGCGTTGTCAACGATACCTTGACGCCGGATTTGTTCATCATGGCCCTGAAGAAGGCTGTGGAGATGGTGCGGGGCGCCGCCCACAGGAAGATGCGAGGCTGCTCCGCCGCCATTGCGCTGACCTGAAAACACAAGTTCGAGAAGATGTTCGAAGAAAAACGCCTTTTGATGGTTGGTCACCTTTTATGAATAACGGGCGGTTTGCCTCTGTCCAAATTGTTCAACGTCTGGCCCGAAAGTCAGACTTTTGTTCCGGAACTGTGTTGTTTCTGCAGACAATTTATCAAAGGTAATTGACACAACATTTTGGCCACAGACACTGTGCATAATGAATGAAGCTCTTGTCTCGTCTAAGTTCTTCGTTTGTCATCCAACTTCACGTGGCACACCACAATGACAATCATGCACGATTTTGCAGGAATTGGGATGCTGACTGGACGGACTAAATAAAGGCCAACACGTGCACCTTTCACGCCTACACTTGCGGAAGATTGCACAAGCATACGTATCAGGGAGTTAAGCAAAAATGGTCTGTCCAACGTCCGATTCCTGTTGTTTGTTTTTGGCTTTTGAATTGACTGATAAACTGACAATGACCACAAACGCGTGTTTTCCTCAGGTAACAAAGTACGGTCTGTCATGATAAGCCTGCACATGTTGCTTTCGCCGAACAAAAACACAGGTCTTTCTCTGCAAATCTTTTTGCTTTAGTGTCGAGAAAGTGCACCCCATGCACAATGGGGACACCATCCTGTCCTTCGAACCTTGATGTGGCTTCTGTGAAGCTGTGCAAAAGCAGCAAAAAGGACTGCTCACGTCCCTCCTTTCCACAGAACGACGCCAAAAACACATTGCACATGTATTGTGTAAATTGTGTAAAGTTCAAGTCTTTCAGGCTGGTGTGACAACCACGGTCAGATTTTGACTGTGTTTGTTTGACTTTTTTGGAAATCACAAAGATCATCCCGTAAGCTTTTCCGTGGCGTTTCTGACCACTATGCAAGCCCTTGTGTGACCGGTCATCGTTTGGATGAGAATTTGGTGAAAGCTTCATGGGCTGCAAAATTGAGACGCCTGAAAAGCCACCGCAAGAACAAATACGGATTTCTTTGCACGAACAAGAACTCGCGATCCATCATGAGCGAGTCTGTCAAAGTGTGGAAAGACGTCGACAAGATCACAGGACAAAGCTGTGTTCATGCCTCACTTCTCAGTTAATGCACAACTCGTGTCGCTTATTAACGTCCCTGCAGTCACATGACAGACTCAATGGAGCACTCGCGTCTTCAAGTGATTTTCAGTCCCTATCAGGTTTCTCGAGCACGTAATGCTCTTCTAAGATGTGTCATCACACTGAAAGTGTTTCATAAACCTCGTGCGAAAAGGGTAGACGTCCAAATTTGCAATCTCTACACGTGCGTCCGAGGTCTGTGTTTGAACCAGAAATGTTTCCAACACGAGACAACCGAACACAGACTTGCGTTGGACCCAACCACCTGCAGTTGTTCGTGCGTTCGTGCGAGCAAAGACTGACATGAATTGAGAATTCCTCTCATGGACAGTGGGCGAGTCTCATTCGATCTGCTTCACGGTCGATTTCGTCCGCTGATGGAGTCATGCAGCCTGGTGCTTCCAGTTGGAATGATGTGCATTTGCTCTGCAGTATTCTCCATGTCAGCTGACCTTAGTTTAAACTAGAAAATCAGCATTGTATGGAACGTTTGCTGGCTTCGAAGGGTCAGGAGACATGCAGTTTTGAATCCTGAACCTATTGGTCCACGCAGTGGTTGTGCACACAAGAGAATGGAGCGATCATTTCGACGGGGACATGGACGGATCAGGTGACGGCAACAGAGAAGGAGAGCACTTCAACTCCTCACGCAGTTCCCTACATGCGTTCATGTAGAGAGGCTGCGCGAAAGGACAAGTCCGGAGCCTGTGGCCTTGATACAAATTTTCACCACAGCCAAGCGCGTTGTGTGAATGTGAATATGTGTTTGATCATCGAGAATGATGAGCTTCAGAAACAAATTGCTCAAAAACGACAAGCAGACGTGCGTCTCAAAAATCTTCCGCTTGTGTCAAAAAAGGATCTTTCTGGTGCAAGTTTCCAAAATTCCAGGTTTGCTTTTTTTTGCAAAATGGAGAAAAACCCAAAGACGGAAATTTGAACGCGCTTGGCGGCTGCAGTTCTACTCATCGCTGCACCTCAAACTTCCATTGCTGGTTGATAGCTCAAAAACCACAGGTTTTCAGCCGTTAAAAGTTACGACCTGAGTGGGCCAAGTTGGACATCATTAGATGTAATGAATTGGACAAGTTTTCTGTCTGTGTTGGATTCATTAGGGGTAATGACCCGCGTTATCGCACCGGCTCTGTCTGCAGGTTAACCTCCTGGGATTACGTGCTGAGATCCCCCAGTGGACACCGATTCCTCAGTGGCTCTCGACACAAGGAACGAACTGTTGACAGAATTGTCGCTTGACACCTGTTGAAGTTGTACCCGTGATATTTTTCATAACTCTCGTACAAAGCAAGGAAGGATGTCTTTCGCTCTGTGCACTAATGCGTTTGACAGTAACATGCACAGCATGGAGTTTGAGCACCAAGGTCCAGTTGTACAAAAATGAATGTGTGTGTGGGGGGGGGGGGCAGAATACGCTCGTACATCGCACAAGGAAGAAACGTGACCGTGGCCAAGTCAGTTGAAATGTCTGCTCGACAGAACAGCTGTTTGGCCTTCCTCGTGAACATTGTGCTTCTTCACCGTGATGTGTGCGACTCAAGGAGAAACACGGTCTTGGTTCGACTTTGGTTCGGATCAATGGGCTGTGTGTGTCACTGGTATTTTAAGAACTCCGAACGTGATCGTGTTTTTTGCTCTGCTGAACGAACAGGTCAAGTCACTGAAAGGAACATTTTCCAAATCACCAGATAGTTCAGGTGACGCCTTCCTCTCCATTAGGTGGGAAATCTTGTGTCGATGCCATTCACTCGATCGGTTGTCGAGGTATGTTGGCTCAACACGCTCATGAACACCGCCTGCCAGCTCAACGTGATGGAGTAGACCAGCTGAATATGACGGTGTCAAATGAATGAAGGACTGTCTCATTACCATATCACAGTGTTGTTCCCAGCCTGTCCCTTTGCTTTGTGCCCCAACAAGACAAATGGCTGGGAGGTTGCAGAGCTTG
>JAAUXT010023711.1_pt1 | contig 19385 bp, 19 predicted proteins | sample 7278171 | NCBI WGS metagenome assembly JAAUXT01 (sample SAMN14350112, study PRJNA611818) | marine sediment metagenome | isolation source: surface marine sediment (1.8m) | place: French Polynesia: Moorea | collected 2018-08 | reverse complement strand
TACAAACATCAACCGCCCCGCCCCCGGGCTTTTCGCCCCGCGGTGATAACACCATTGCTCAACATAAAACCCAACTTACCTACAACCAATAATAAAACACCCCCACCCCTCGTGTTCTTTGGTGGGGGGGGGGGGGGGAGAGTCTACTCCAAGGGGGTCACCTCAAGTAGAGGAATGCTCCAGTATCCGACCACCAAGATCGATCTGCTCCAATCATTGCCTGATCTTAGAATCTTTGACTCTGAGTTTCTCAGCCCCTGTCTCTCTCAGAGAGAAGCTGCTTAACTAAAAGAGAGCCCAGAAAAAGGGCTCTCTTTTGGTATAAGCAGCTTCTCTCTGAGAGAGACAGAACTGGTTGAAATTGAGGGTGGTCTGAGATCTGCTCCAGAATCCGACCACCTTCAGGTTTTTTCCCATTGGGAATACATTGGGAGGTGGTCGGATACTGGAGCTGGTAAGATACTGGAGCTGGTCGGATACTGGATCAATGCTCTAAATGTTGTGTAACCCCCTTGGAGTAGATGTTGTGTAACGGGGGTCATGCAGCATCTACTGTGATGACCACCTTGGAGTAGATGTGTACCCCCTCCCCCTTAATTGTCAGACTGCATCTACTCTGAGGGGACCAACTTGAGCAGATGTTGTGTGACTGGAGAAGGGGGGGGGTCACGCAGCATCTACTCTGAGGTGACCACCTTGGAGTAGATGTTGTTTGGAGTACGAGGTCCGTCCACGAATACCCCGCTTCTACCGCGATATCTCGGAAACTTTTTGGACATTTTGGTTTGGATTTTGAACAGTTCTTCTTGTGTGTCTTGCCAACAACTTGTGGCCCAATTCTGTGTGCAGCGACAAACTCTGACTATTTGCCGATCAATTAGAGACAGACAGTTGAGTCATTTGTTGCGGTTGGATCAACAACATGTCTCTACTGTTCTGGATTTCGGTTTTTTCCATCCTTGTGTTGCCTGCTGTGCAAAGGAAAAGTGCCAAAGAAGAACAGAGGTGCAATGTTAAGTTCCTGGCTGCAGCTGGTCGCACACCAATCCAATATTGGCGTTCTCTTCAAGCAGTTTATGGGAACGATTGCATGTCTCAGACACAAGTTAGAGTTTGGCACCGGCAGTTCCGTGGTGGTGACATGGATGTCTCTGACAAGCCCAGGACAGGGAGAAAGCGATCTGTGAGAACACCTGCCAATGTCAGAAGAGTCCAGGACACACTCAACAAGGACAGGCGTGGATCAGTTCGTGATTTGGCCAACGAAATTGGAATCAAAAAGTCATCACTGCACAAAATTCTGACCAAAGATCTCCACTTCAACAAAGTCAGTGCCAAGTTTGTGCCGAGGATACTGACGCAAGAACAGAAGGACTTCCGTGTGTCAATGTGTCAAATCAACCTGGACAGACTGAAGAATGACCGGTATCTGTTGGAGAAAATTATTTGTAGTGATAAGAGTTCAATTCCCATCTTTGATCCAGAAACAAAACAGAGCTCCTGTCAGTGGAAACTGCCCGGTGAACCACGCCCCACAAAGGCTCTCCGCGGACGTGCCAAGAGGAGTTCCATGCTCACTGCTTTTTTTGATGGATACGGAGTGATTCACCAGGAGTTTGCCCCGCCCAGAACAACCATTAGATCTGAGGAATATTGTGAGATCTTGGACAGACTGAAGGAGGACATCAGGCGCAAACGCCCAGGCATGTGGAAAGGTGGAAGAGATGGAAACACAGACCGTGACTTTGTTCTGCAGCATGACAATGCCTCCTGCCACACCTCAGTTTTGACCCTTGCAAAAATAGGCGAATCAGGCATCGATCTCTTGAGTCATCCCCCTTATTCACCAGATCTCGTGCCTGCAGACTATTTCCTTTTTCCACACTTGAAAAGCTTTCTCAGAGGTCGCGAGTTCCGCAACATTCCTGCTCTGCAAGCTGAAGTCCGACATCTTCTCCTGGCCATGGAACCAGAACTGTTCAAATCTGCAATCCTGGACATGCCCCGAAGGTGGCTCAAGTGCATCCACAACAACGGGGAATACTTCGAGGGCCACCATGTGGATGTGGAAGACGAATATGAACAGCTGGACATCACCTGGGAAAGCAGTGATGAAGAGACAGAATCGGACACAGACTCTGATGAGTAACTGATTGCCGTCGCGGCTGTGGAACCACATTTTGTTTGCCCTCGGACTGACAAATTTCTGTACATAATCATGTTGTTACATTGCTCATGGCTGTAGCAGAAACCATAGTTTGCCTCCATTAAATTTGGTTCAAATGCAAATATTTTTGATGCCTGAAATCGCGGTAGAAGCGGGGTATTCGTGGACGGACCTCGTAGATGTTGGATGACCAGCAAGTTATCCACACAATGTCATCAGTTTTGTTTTATCGTGCAACGTACTGACACGTGTTTGCTGCAGTAATTGTTTGCCACTGTTTATTTTTGCCAACCAAACGTAACGTACAATGAATGGATGTCCTGCCCAAATGAAATACTCTTGCTGCACTGACATGAGCAGCTCAAGCACAGTGAGCAACAAAGATCAAGAAAGGAAGAGGAATTTGGACGAACTATTTGGCAACAATTTTCCAAAAGTTCACACATTCTGTGTGAATTTCACCATCCTAGTTTACGAACATCAGTCAGAGCGAAACAGTCAAGAGCTAAACAAACATTTTCTCACACGTAGCACCATCAAATTTGAGAGTTCACGCAACTGCATTGTACACTGTCATTCGTGCAAGTATTTTGCACACTGCAGCCACCGTAAATTCACACCTGCAGATGTACGAAGCTGCTCCTTCACCAAAATCGAATTCTAAGTTGCACGGTTATGTTTCAGTCAACCACAAAACGGATCAACATGATCTCTGTTGGTTACAGTACTTTCGCCAAACATAATATACAAGACAATTGCAAATTATGTACACAAAATTCACAATTCCAGTTGAAAGCCTTGAAACACTGGCACTGCCGGCGACCTGACGAGAGCAAAGTCGGTTTGGTTGACTCAACAGCCATCTGGTGCTCACATTTGTGTCAGAGTTGGCGTTGCTGACAATGCCAGTTGGCAGTGTCCGAACTGACAAACGCTTTTCGATTCAACAAGGTTGACGCCGAGAACTCACCGCCAGCTGCATGGAGAAGTCGAAATATCACGCACAAAGAACACGAGGAGCGGAAGACACTCGCGACTCTTTGGATCCAGATGACACGGATGTCTTGAATACACTTCGCCCTCAATGTCATTTGGTCCGTGCCTGATTTGCCAAACGTTTTACTCTTTGGCTGATTCTCAAGACTTTCAAGTTGGAGAAGGGGGGGGGGGGGACCGGACAAACTTTTGGTCAAAGTCTCAAGGTGGCTTCATATAGAGCTGCGGCATGCATCATGCGTTTTGCGGCATCATTGACGCTTGTTTCCGCATTAAGAATCGGATTCCATCGATTATCTGCAGCAAGCTACCTGCGTCACATTGGGTGTCATGTTAAATTTTTGCACCACCCACGAGTTTTGTCGCAAAAATGCAAGACGCAACGAAAATCTAAGTTCTATATGAAGTCGCCTTCAACTGTTTTCCCCCAACAAGCGGGTAGGGGAGTCTTGGCGAGTGGCCCACAAAAGAATGCGGAGAAAAATTGGCTTTGCGCTTGAAGCTCATGAAATTTACAAAAGTGTCAAGCTTCAAAAACACTCCGTCCTGTACACAAAAGATCTCAGCACCGTTACATGGTGAACTACACTTCCACTGGAATATCGGGTCAAAGAACTTTGACACACGCCTGCACATCTGGTCAGAGCAACACACTCAGATTCACGAACATACAAGCTTATTTGCTGACGATAAATTACTCGACGCTTCATCGCAAATGCTGTGGCAAGTCGAGGCCAAAACAATGATCCATCTCGTGTTATTCTGACTTGCAGTTGCACCGACAGAACAATTCCTCTCCCCTTCTGAACATTAATTTTAACAACATTGCGGTCACAAAGCCTCGCGCGAAAGTAAAAGTTGACAAAATCTCTGATGGTCGTTGCGACAATCCAGATGAAAAGAGAAATGGTCTTGACGGGAAGTTGAGCCACAAATACTGAAGGGTATCGCGTTTGTGTGACAACGTGAAATTTGAGAGATTCAGCACACGATTCTTTTGCCTTTGATGCACTTACTCAACCAACATCTTCGAGATTCAGACCGAAAGAAACATTCTCAGAGAGTTTCACAAACGAAAGGTCATCTTTTGCAAGTGTGTGCACTCGCCTTTCCACCATAGCCTTGGTATTGGCTTGCCACCAAAAAATTTCATGATGACTGCGTTTGAAGCTTCATCTTGAACGCACTGTGCACAGCAGCAAGGCGTACCAGTAGCAATTGATTCACGCACGCTCAATTTGCCAAACAAGAATTATACCAAGGACTGGGTGAAATTGACAATTGGTGAAAGACTAGATACATCTGTCGAAGCAGTTTACTGTGTCCACGCACCACGCATCTGGGAGTCCAGCGCCCTGTTTCGCACACAAACAAATTATTCTCCACTTTTTACCCGATTGTCACTGCTACTACTTGTGAACTGGATTTCCTTTCACGGGGTGAGGCACAAAAACGCGTGATGTGAGGGAAAGAAATCAAAAGTGTCTCTCCCCTGGGCACAACAATGGATCCACGCGGGACTGAAAATCAGTCCAATGTGCCCCGGGCAGCTGAAGTCTAGCTCACACCCAGTACTTGTTTTCGTGCAATACTGGGTTTGTCGTTCGACAGTGCTGCAGAAGTTCAGGGTCTATTGACTCCCAATCAAACTTGACCTGACGCTTCATAGTGCCTCCAGGAGTCTTCAGTTCAGCGTCTTCGTCGTCAGGCAGAGGAGTCACTTTGCACAGGGGAACAGTTCGATCTGAGTAATCCTCGATGGAGGCCTGAGGGGACGGCTGCTTCTGTTTGCCTGCATGTTTGGGAGGTAGTCCCGGGTCCCTGGGGGTTGCCTCCACCTGGTGCAACCTGGACTCGCCCTGCCGACTGGGCGACGGCGACCTTGAGCGGGACTGGGACCCGGGCAGGCTCCCGGACGCGGAGTCACTTGTTATGTTGATTTTGGGGATGCGGGGTCCACCGTTGAGCATAGCAGATCTCTCAGAGTCCTCCTCGCTCCCCTCCTCGTGCGTGGGAAGCGGCCGATCGCTCGGCTCTATCTGCATGTGCGGCGGCTGGGCGTGCGCGAGCGGCGTGCGCGAGTCCTCCTTTGCAGCCTCCATCTGCTGCAGCTGTTTCTGCCGCCGACGTCTGCGAAGGCACTTTGTGATGATAAGGACCAGAATGGCGATGACGGTGACAGCGGAGACGAGGATGATGATGATGAGGTGGTCTCGACTTATCCTGGTCTTTTGATCGTTCACCTCCTTGTTCGATCCTATGGTGGGAGGAGTATAACCCTCCGTGGTCTTTTCTGGTTTGGCTGTTTTTGGCACTATGCTTTGCCCCTCACCCTCTTCTCCCCCGTCCGTCGGTTCGGCCTTGCTCGGCACAATATTGATGTGGTACACGCCTTTGGCAGGTTGAACGTTGTCGGCGGTCAGCAAGTAGGTGAAGCTGTCCTTCATTTCCCTGTCGGGTCCGTCTCTGTTGGGCACGTACTTGATGAGGCCCTCAACGATGTCCTGGTGCGTGAAACTTTTCACTTTCTTTCTCTTCGATTCCCTCTTGGTTTTTCGCTTGTGTGTGTCACGTTTGTCTTTGTGGTGTCGGTACAACTTCTCCACCACAAGCAAATCCACATGTCGCTTGACTCGACCAGGCTGAATTCTGACCAGCTTGCCGTACTTGGGGTCAGCCAGGATGGTGTAGTTGGGGTTGGATCCGGTGATGGACGCCAACTCTCCGGCGTCGAGGTCATTGGTGGTGAGGACGAGCTCCTCGCCGCCCGGGGCCGACGCCGGGTTTTGCTTCACTTTGGGCACCACAGTGATGTTGATCTTCTGGTTCGTCAACATGTTCTGACTGTCGTACAGGATGAACTCAAACGAATCCCAGTAGCTGCTCAGGTCAGTTTGGATGTACGTCACTTTCCCGTCCTCCACATTCTGGTGACTGAACTGGTACACCATGCTGTCGTGCATGTACAGTTGACCAAACATGGGCGGTGCAGTGATGTTGTAAATCACCTTCGACACTCTGCCGTTCGTAACGACGCCAAAGTTGTCCACCGTCACAAACGTTGATGATCTTCCCTGCTCAATCTTGATGTCGCTAGTGTTGACCAGTTCGAGCGTGAGCGGCTGCACGAGTACGTTCACCACCTTGAAGAACGGGTCGAACTTGCCGTCCGAGATGCGTAGGTAGAAGGCGCCGGACTCCATGCTGCCGTCCTGTATGAACAGCACCTTCTGCTCGTTGATGTCGCGCTGCGTGAACGCGTCGATCGGCACGTCGGGGTCGGACGCCATGACGATGTACCCGTTGTTGGGCGGGTTCACGATCTGGTAGGTGAGGCCCTCCGGAGGCGTGTCCGGGTCGGTCGTCAGCAGGTGGTCGCGTGTGATGTTGGCCGTGAAGCCCTGCACGAGCTTCAGCTCGGGGAACTTGGTCTGCACAGTGAACTCCTGGTCGTTCATCGGAAGGATCGTGATGTTGAACACGTTGCTGAAGCGCGAGGCCGGGTCGCTCTTTTGCCCATCCAAACCACTTGAAACATCAACCTGAAAGCAAAGAAGATTTCCTTGCTCTGAAAACTTCCTGCTGACCCATTCCACGACGAGCAATCTCAACGCCTGGGTCACGCCAAAGTGACTGTTAGCGCACGCACCTGTACTTGATACTCGAAGGCGTCCCACAGCGAGTCGGAGTGGTCGTGCTCGTAGATGACCTTGCCCTTGTTCACGTCGCGCTGCGTGAAGCTGCTGCCCTCCGTCACGTTCTCATTGTCGAGCGTCAGTGTGCCGTGCATGGGCAGCGCCGACAGCACAAAGCGCACTTCCGGGTTGCGCAGTCCGGCGTCGCGCATCTTCCGCTTGAGCAGCCCGGAGTCGAGCGACTCGGGCAGCAGTGGCGCCATCCCACCTTCCTCAACCTGAACAAACATTTCACGATCAGCATAGAGCACGTCAAAACTGTTCTAAATCGAGTCCATTACCATGTGACGACCACACAACATGCCACGAGGCCCTTTGCAGCTTCCAACTTTTGTGCGAAGCGGGCTGCTGAAATCTGGGTAAAGTGGAACGTTGCTCCTGGATGGGAAAACCTCACCTCGAGGCGACCAGTGTGCACGAGCTGGTCTCTGTTGCCGTCGTTGACGTTCTCGTATGACACGGAGATGGAGAAGGTCTGCTCCTTCACACTCTTCGCATACGCTGTCGACACCTGTGAAATCAACAGTGTCAATCAAGCGAGCCGACAAATATGGATGAGAGTGTTTTGACATTTAGCAGGCAATGGAATTTCGTGTGTCTCTTCGACAACACCCCATGTTTCGTTTCTTTAGAAAATTAGGCAATTGATGCGCTACACTCACCTCGAACTCGAACGAGTCCTGTTCGACCCACTTGGACAGGGTACTCGTGAAGTGGTAGGCGATCGAACCGACGTCCACGTCGCGCTGTGTGAACGAGTTGGCCTCGATCTGCGTGCCATTGCTCGTCACCCACACGAGGCGACCGTTGCGCGGCTGCGTGATGATGGTGTGAACGATCGGCTGCGTCTGGTTGTCGTCGTTGGTCTTGGCGAGCAGGTGCTCGGTGATGACGGGCTGCAGGATCCCCGGGTACACCTCGAGCGGCCGGTTGTTGGCCAGTTCGAGCACGAGGGGGCGTGCCTTGATGTGGAAAGTCTGCTTCTTGGCGTAGTTGACCCCGTCGTTCACTTGAAACTCGAACTCACCTTCGTCTGGGTCTGGAATGTTGAACATTTTGACAATAAGCCGGGGTGAACGTGTGTGTCTGCAGCGGGTGTCGATATCTTTTGCCACTGAGCAGCTGAAAATTCCCGTTCAAACACATTTCCTTATTTCGCGAAGGTTGGACTCGAAACTCGTCCTTCCTTTTCAAAACTGACAAAATCGATCAGAATTTCACAACTACCTCTGTTGATTTGGGACATTTTTTGGGAAGATCCAAGCTATACTTGTTAGGAAGCAAGTTGGACGTACACGTATGTACAAATCGTTTTGCAAACCTGAACACACAACATTTCGTTCCATGTCAGGGCACACAAAATTTCGGTTCTGCTCTGTACATCATGGGCCACAAAACAAAAGTGCCATAAAATTAACAAAACAAACTCAAAAGCTGATGTGCAAAAAGAGAGAAACAAACTGATAGAGTCTCAAAGGGGACAACGAACTATCAGGGACACTTGGCAGGCAAACATGGACATCTGCTTTGTGATCGAGACAAACGAAACACGAATACGAATCAGAAGCCAACTGAAGAAGACACTTGGCAAGTAAGCCACACTCCGCCACTAAATCTGAAGTTCATTCAGTCTTTCATTTGTATGCAAATACTGAAACGGTACTTTCCAGTATCTCCCATGTCTACCCTACTGCCCGACACTTCACCAAAAAATGTGAAACAAACCAGATGATTATTTCACAAGACGACAAGAACAGTTGAAATTTTACGATCTGCAATGGTACAAACTGAAATCTCGACAACCACTTTCTTGATCTACCACAAAGTAGATCTGTTCACAACCATTAACAGATGATAAAATTTCTGTGAACGCATACTTGTCGCAAAACAGACAAAATATGAACAAAATGTTTGAACTCAAAAAGTTCATCAAAGCAAAACGTTTCTTTGGAATATTCAAAGAAAATCATCAATCAAATTGAATATGTTGGAAGAGGGAAATTGTCCAAAACCTGACGAGGTTGAATTGTCTAAAATACCCAAGAACGTGATCTCGAAGAACAAATTTTAGCAGGGCAATCAAAATGAAAAAAAGGCTGCGAAAAGTGGCAACAAGGGGTAATTTGAGCTGACAGTGCATTTGGAATCAGTTTACGAGACAATTCGCATGTTCCAATGAACGGACGTCGTTCCTCTGACCCACTCGTGGACTCTAACGATTCTACTTGGGCTGTGTTGGCCACTTCCAAATCCACATGTGCAGCTCCATGAAGTCTGAACTCAACACCAGAACGTACCTCTGTGGACGAACACAACGTCCCCACGGTTGATGTGCGCCTGAGTGAAGTTTTGTATGGTTCTGTCGAAGTTCATCTTGAGCGCCAAGTCGCCGTTACTGGGATTGGAGATGACGTACATGAGTTCCTCGGCCGTCGAGTCTAGATCTACCGCCTGTAGATGATCTGACGTGATCGGTGACACAGAACCTGTCAACACAAGGCAAAGCTACTGTGATGGAGAATACTGTGTTTTCGTAAGAGAACTGTGTATCCTCGTCACAACACTTGCTTGAGGGTCACTTTTTTCTGCACAACCCGCACACTCACCGGTCCACACGTGCAGTGGGTTGTTGACAACGACCCTGGGCGGCTGGTCGTTGGTCGGAATCACCTCGATGTTGATGGTGTGCGGGTTGCTCTGCTTGTCTCCGCGACCAGACTTGGCCATGATGGCAAAGTTGTCCGTGAGCGTGTCGCTGCCATTGTGCACGTAATAGATAAAATCGCTCTGGAAAAACAACAGGTCAGAGATCATAGAGCTGGCTGGTGCCTGAATTTTTTTTGATGATTGCAACAATTTTTTGAAAATGAGACTGGGCATTACAATTTGCAATTCCTAAACAGGGGAGAAGGGGGTGTCTGATTTCCGCTCCCCACAAAAAGACAAACTGCGAAACTCGGGATAGCTCTGCAGCATCTGGGTCCCACGACGTCGCGATACCTGGAGCTGGAGCTGCGTGAAGCGCAGGACGGGTAGCCCGGGGTGGGCGCGCGACTCCACCCAGCCGTTCATCGGCTCCTTCACGATCAGGAAGCTCAGCGGGTCGCCCACGAAGTGCTTACTCTCAACCCGGATTATGTCATCTGAAAATGGGGCAAACGAGTCCCTGAGTGTTTGTTTGCACGCTGGAGTTGAGCAACAACAAAATCTGTGGCACAAAACACCAGCGTTCATCGCTCAAACACACATTCTACCTGTGAGAAGTTTGTGGTTTCCTTCCATGACTGCGAAGTCTCTGATTTGCAGAGGAATCACTTTGGGTATCACTTCGATCACGAACTCGAGTCCGTGCAGCGATTGGATGCCGTTCGTCACATCGAACATGAACGTGTCCGACCCGGAGCCCCTCTTGGTGTGCTTGTACCTGCAACAAACCACCGCGTTGTAAAAATGGATCTGAATCAAATGTTACAAGCTTCTTGTGACACTTGATTCGATGTTGTTTACGTGAGCGACAAAGAACACGATGACAATCTCAGTTGACTCATGTCGGTTCCATCACAGAATTGGGCCGTTGTGCCTACATGAGGAGTCCCTGGTTGACATCGGCCTGAGTGAACATGCGCAGATTTTCTCCGTCGAGCCCGTCGCGGATCATGAGCATGCCGAACTGCGGGTGGTGCGAGATGGTGTACTGGATCTCGATCGGCTGCGTCTCCGGGTGCGACACCTGCCACGAGAGGCAACAAACCTGCGTTCAGACTGCAACGTCAACAGACGTTCACCACTTCTGTAAATTGGACTGAAGTTGTCTTTGTTGGCATCTATGTTCTTTGAAGCGCCCTGCAAGCAACGAGCAGAGCACGGCTGATTCATCGAGCACAGCGCCTCGCGCACCTGCAGGTCCTGGTCGCTGATGACAACGGTGGCCGTCTCGTCGACGGTGATGACGTTGTTGTTGATGACGTGCGGCGGGTCGGTGTGCGACTCGGAGAGCACGCGCACCTTGAGCTCGCCGTCGAGCGAGATGGTCTCGACGCGCACCGTGAGGCGCACCGAGTCCTGGAAGTTGACGCCGCCGGCGTGTTCGTACTGTATCGCGCCGCTCTTCATGTCCGCCAGCGTGAACCTGCCAACAAGTCAGCCTTCAGTGGAGAACAGCGGCAATCAATTCCCTTCATCTTCACGCACAACGGCGAAACGCTGTAGTTGCACAATTTCAACTGTTGCCAATTTTGTTAGTGCCCTTCGTGAAATTACTTTGGCCTGGTGTTTTGGGCAATGGATTGTCGCAGATGAAATTAACCTCGGTGTTGTCGCAATATCCAGTCCAAATGCTGAGAACCGACGCCCCTTACCCCAAAGAACACAAGTCTTTTTGGGCAGCGTATCCTGCACAAGGTGCTCAACTGACATTTCAACCTTTGGATGAAGAACAGCATAGTCCATTTCTGCACTGCTTGGGAGTGGACGTCTTGATTTTTCACCTCAACAATAGCACCGGGAACGAATTGGTCCTCGGGATGTGGAGCTGAAACAAACCCAACGCCTCACCTGCTCCTCTCCTGGTTGTTCTTCTTGATCTTGCCGTACATGGGCTGCGTGTTGACGATGAAGCGCACGTCGCGGTCCTCCACGTCCAGGTTCGTCTCGATGCTCAGGTTGGACGGCGTGATGGGCGTCATGTGGCCGCGCTGCACCGCGATGCCCGTGTTGTTGGAGAAGCGGATGTAGGGCTCACTCGCCTGCACCTCGAACAGCCCCATCACGTAGTACTGCTCGTCCGTCACCTGCGGCATCACCACAAATCGACATTTGTTTTTTCGCTGTGCATTCGTGGTAATGTCAACCAACATCTTTTTTCGCGGAGAGAAGCACTGCTGCTTTACCTGGATGACGGCCCTGCCGTAGTCAGCGCCTTTGTGCAGGAAGTAGAGATTTCCCTCCTCCAGGTCCCGCTGATAAAACTCATTGACGGGCCAAGAGTGGTTGCCCGCCTTCACAACCTGCAACAGGAAAAGGAAACAAGGATCAAATTTTGCTCACCAGACAAAAGTGATTTGTCGCTTTTGAAAACAAGCAACTTCAACCAACAACGAAGTGGATGGGGCTACTTGCCTGACCATTCGGTATGTCTCTCAGTGAATATCTCAGTTCGGAGCTGTCGAAGTCGACATCCGGGTCCATGTACATGATATCGTCCGTCGTGATCACTCTTCCTCTGTTCGCGACCACGTTCAACACCTTCTCCACCGCTCTCTTCGGGACGTTGTCATTTCTCAGCAAAATTTTGATGTCAAAAGTTCCTGCAGGCAAAAAGCAATTTTGAGTTCACTATTTCCGAAGAACTTTTTGTCAACATGCTGAAGTCTTGACGCTGAAGCGATCACGGCTGATTGCAGCTGCGCCTGCGCACCTGAGAACTCGGAGATTTCCTGCACGAGGAAGTTGGGCTCCTCGATGATGGGCGTCGCCATGAAGGTGAATGCGTCCTCGTCGTGCTCGCTGTCGTCGTGCTGATACACAACGCGCCTCGTCTTGATGTCCGCGTTCGTGAAGCTACTGATGTTCGCCTGAAGTGCAAAGGACGTCACGTTCCACACGCGCGAGAGACAGCAAATGCGTCAATTTCGAATTTGTTTTTGTTTGGGCACAAATCACAACGTTCAATGATTGGCACTGGACAGTTTGTGCACGAGCTGAGTACAAATGCAAGGCCTTTCAGGACTGATTCGCACCTCTTCCCTCTGTCCCGACGTCGGGTCGATGAGATGCAGAGCCCCGTGCTGAGGTCCACTGATAATGGTGTAGCGGAACTCCTTGAAGCTGGCTGTCTCCATGTACAGCTCGTCCTTCTTGATCGCCTTGCTTCCGCCCTCAAGGACATCCGCTAAACCATTATTGATGAACATCACCTCGCCCTTCTGGTCCGGAACGTATCTACCAAAGAATTCAGGAAAAGGTGAACGTTTTTCTTCAGCACTTTCCCCTCTGCAGAATCACTGCACACATGAATCAACCACTTTCAGAGAGCAAGTTCGAGCGCTCCGGGTCTTGTGGAAGAATAATGGATGAGAAGCATGACGCGTTGTCTTGACCTGACGGAGAACTCGTGCACGATGGTCTGGTCTCCAGGGACGGTCACTCTGAAGAGGAAGCTGTCCCGGATCTCTTCGAACAGCGCCTTGTGCAGTCGGTACATCATCTTGTTCTTGTTCACGTCGTCCTGCAAAGACACGTTTCTGCCATGTCTTCACTTTGTAAAAGTGGGTTTGAAATGCAAAGCCACCTTTTCACTTCCGGCTGTCCCACTGTGCGAGAATTTTGGACGAATTCCATGTGATTACCTGAGTGAAGTTCGCGTTTGCCCCGAGCCGTCGTTTCTTCTGCTGGTTGTTCCTTTCTTCCAGTCGGACAATATTTCCTTCATTTGGTGGTGTAACGATCGTGTACACTGCAAGGAAACGAAGCCTCCCTCACTCACAAGATTCTCAGGGAAACGGTTCAGAACTTCGAGTCAGTGAGTGAAGCGGTGCGGAGCCGAGGGCGTCGGTGCTCACCGATGTTCCTGGCGGCGTGATCCCCGACGGAGCTGAGCGCCTTGAGGTGCTCGCGCGTGATCCTCGCGTCGCGGACGCCGGAGAGAACGAGCTCCGTGTTGCGCTGCACCACCACCTCCGACGCGTGCAGCCGGATCCTGCCCACACAACATCCGGAGTTAGGTCAATGCAATTTGGGCATGAAACAGGAAAGAGCGTTCCGACACGGGAGAATGCAGAGACATGTGCATCAAAGTTCTTAGGAGTGGAGGCGGGAAGTTGCTTTTTCACTTGACGGATCGAAGCAATCCACAATCGGATGCAATTTCAGAAGGGAAACAATTTTTGCCAAACGCCACGGCAAAGAAATTGCGCAAAGGAGCTTTCAACCAATTTGAAGCACGCTTCAACTTGGTATTTCTATTTATTCTCAAATTCTCCGAAAATCTGATCGAATTGGCCGCGTATCGCAAAAGGTGAGCCCAAAACAGGTATCATCGAGCCCAAAGTTGTGCCTGGCATATCACTGAATTGGTCGGGGTGTCAAGATAGCGACTGGCCGGGTTCGTGCACAAATCTGTAGATCCTCTACACACAACAGTCTCTGCGCAACTCACTTGAAGGTGTACTCCTGCGTCTCCACGTCCATCGCCACCACTTTGAACTTGAAGTAGTCCTCGATGTGAGCGGGCGCCACCTGGCCGTAGTGCACGTAGCGCAGCCGACTCTTGTCGATGTGGCGCTGAGCGAACGTCGTCGACACGATCCACTGGTTGTCGGCGTACTGCTGCCGCTGGATCTCTCCGTGATACGGTGGGTCCGTCACCTGGCAACGTTCTCGCGTACATCAGAGCATATAAGACTGAAAAGCCGGAACAGTCTGTGGTTGCGATCGGAAATCTCCCAAATCAATACATTTCCGGAAGGATTGAAATTTTCACAGCTGGGTTTTCCTATTCTGTCCGCACTCGGCGCAGAAAAAGCACTTGAGGTACAGGAACGGAGAAACCAGATCGCTGACATTGAACTGCACTTATGGATCGTGCACACATCAGGGAGGTTATGCACGACCTTTCAGTCAAAAGTTGCGCCGTCAAGTGGTGCTACCTGACAGGCCGTACCACGGAAACTGCATAACGTCATCCGTTTGTGCGCTCTTTTCGACGCTGGCGTTCGCGCGACATGATTCTCAAACGTCGTGCATGATCTCCCTGTTTTAACTCTCTGAACAACACATTCCGCAGCGGCTCGAATGGCCACCTGTCTGATGCGTACGAAACCAAACTTCGCAACACAGGATATTTTCGTCACGAACCCCGACAAAAATACACATGTCCGCACCTCGTATCTGATGTCAATGTCTTGGTTCGGCGCGTTGCTCACAAATGTCAAGTTGTCTCTCAGGATCAGTTTCGTGGCCCCTGGATGGATCACCAGCCCTGAGAGATACCGGCACAAACACTGAGCTGGATGAGGAAGTTCGAGAAAGTTGAATACACACTTTTTTTTTCTGGCTTCTTTGCACTGAAGACAGAACGAAGCTTCAGAATCACGCACAAGTTCGTGGCACCGCTTGACCCTGAAACACTCGTCTCCCTTCTTTGAGCACATCTGGCAAGCAAGCAACAACCTTGCGTGCCGTGTTCCGTCTTGCAACAACGTGTCTACGTGCAGACAACGAGGCGCAACAGGAAGCGGAGCTTCACCTGTGTTTCCCTGCAGCGTCAGTGTGAGCGGCACGGCCTTCACGTACAGGATGTGCGGGTCGCTGATGTCCTTCCCGTCCGACACTTGAATACGGATCTCCACCTCCAGAGCCCCTCTGAAATACACCGCACCGACCGCGATTGCGTTTCATGTTCAATCTAGCGTGTCGACAGCTTCGTGGAGCTTTCAACGCAAAAATTACTTCGGAGAGATTTCCAAATTCCACGCGGCAGCGGACTACACAGGAAGCGTACAGGTTCAGCAGACGCCTTCCGGACAATACATTTCGACCATCAGTTCACGAAAACTGAACAAGGCCAACTGACCTGTGCACATATTTGATCTTCCCTTCGTTCACGTCGCTCTGCGTGAACGACGTGATGCGCGCGCGCACACCCAAGTTGTCCTTGATCTCGAAGTACCCGATGTCGAAGCCTTTCGAGTACTGGATGGAGTACTCGAGCGACTCGGGAGGGTCGTCGCGGTCCTGCGCTTTCAGTATGCGCTGATTTACCCTGACCTGCAAGGACGGAACAAATCGCGGCTACCGCTGCGCTCAATTTGCCAGTCTCTCTTCAGTGCTTCACGTCCGGGTTGTGAATTCCAAAACGATACTTTGTGGCTGGCAAAGCAATGAAGTCGCATTTATTTGCACTCGGTGAAAGCCATGTTGTTCAACGGTGGATCCCTGCGATCTCTCACCTGGGTGTTGGCGACCATGACGAGCGTGTCGTCCTCGGGGAGGCGGATGGTCGGCTTGTCGTTCCACGGCGCCACCTTGACGATGACGGTAAAGCCGTAGTTCTGCCGCAGTTTGCGCGGGAGGCGCGGGTCGGCGTCCAGGATGAAGCGCAGCTCGAGGCCGAGGCTGTCCATCGTCGCCTCGCTGCCGTCGTGCACGTATGCGACGCGCCCCTCTTGCAGGTCGTACAGCGTGAACACGTTGTTCTCGCGCCGCTGCGATGTCTCGATGCTCAGTTCGCCCCTCTCAGGGTTGTTCACCACGAAAAAGACGATGGACGTCTCCCTGATGTCCAGCTGCTCGTAGTCGAACAGCACTTCGATGTGGTTCGACGTGAGGACCGCCCGGCCCCCTTCCCGCACCACGATGTCTTGCACAGCGACGACGTCATTCACAGGCACACTGGTCGACCCACCCGTCTCACTCGGGTTCTTCTCACAATGAGGCGCTGCTCTATCACAAATGCACTTGTAACTGTAAAATCCTTGCTCCACACACTGCGCGTCCCGTATGCACGGATTGCTGAGGCACGGGTAGGTCCACACGCACTCCGGCGTCAAGCCGCGCGTCACTTGGACGTCGCGGAAGCCGACGAGTTGTCCGTTGAGATTGATGTTCTGCATGCAGCCGACCAGCGAGCCGGCCGCCGCGTTCTCCCCAGCCAGGGACGCCAGACCCTGGTCAATCGCTTTGGCACGAGATTGCAAACTTATCCCTCCAACGAAGCAATAACCGTCCAAATCCAAAAAGGAGTTGTCTCCAAAGTTGGTGCGCGTCTCGGTGCGGTGTCCGTCGATGGAGACGCGGATCACGGCGTGTTCGATGACGACCTCCACCTGATGCCAGCGTCCGTTGTTGAGTCTGCGCTCCGACGTCACCTCCGTGTACCCGTTCCCTTTGTTGACGGTGATCTTGAGCCGCCCGTGCACCAGTTCGATTGAAAACAGATCGAGGCTCGGCGTCTCGCCCGTGTTGTAGAGAAGCAGCGCCGTGCGACTGCGAGTCCTCAAGTCAAAAGACACGCGACCCTCGCGCCTCGCTTGTAAAGACGCAAACGCCGCGAAGGAAGAATTGGTTGTGAAACTAATGGGTTGCTGAGAAGTAGCACCGAATTCGGAGGAGCAGTCCCACGACACCCCGTACACGTCCAGGGGGTCGTTCTGCTGCTTGGCACTGTGGATAATATTGATAGAATTGAACTGCACGCGCCGCAGGCAGCCGCGATATGTGATGAAGTTGCCGTAGAAAACGTCCGTGAAGGCACCGATGCCGCCCAGGAAAACCCCGCGGTTGATGTTGAGCTCGAAGAAGCGACCAGGCGTCTCCGTGTTGGTCGTGTACAACCCGTCGATCGTGAGCTGCACCTGCAACAAAAAACTTCGTTTGAACTAAAGTGCATTTGTTCCGCCACCGAAGTGACATCCGCACTCCAAAAGTTGCATCTCTCTGCAGACAATGCAAATGCGAAAAATCTCGCTGGACGCGCGACTCTTGTTTCTGAAGTCGCAGCGCGCACACGTCACCTCGTCCGAGTTCCTGACGAGGTGGATGTGGTGCCAGTTCCAGTCGGCGAACGTGACGCCGGGCGGAGAGCCGAGCACAGCCTCGCCCGACCCCAGGTCGAGGCGCACGCGCACCATGCCGCCGCGCAGCTCGACGATGCAGTAGTCCGGGCTGCCCGCCGCCAGCAGCAGCAGCCCGTCGGTGCGCGCCGTGCGGAACGACAGCTGGATGTCCGTCTCCGAACTCGCGTCCTCGAACGGCACCCGCACGTAGCTGTCTCCGAAGAACGACGCTGCAGAGCAAAGCAAACATTTCAAACAAAGAAGCAAATTTCTGAGATCCAGCGGCGATTCTGTCTGAGGCCATAGTCACAACAATAAACACCACAAAATGAAACTTTTCGCTCCTGGAATTTGTCGCTGCCCAACACCAGACAGAAAAGGAACGAAGTTGATTGCGACAGTCCTTTTCGAGATGGGAAACAGACGTCATTCGAGATTTCCAGTATGAGTACTGGGCCACATGGACAGAGAGTCAGAACATTGGGTCAGATTCACTGTGAACGAAAAGAACCACTGAACGAAGTGAGTCGCCGCTTGGTCGATGTTCAGTCCGAGACACAGAGCCAACGAGAACTACGAGCTCGTTCAACTGGGTCTCTTCTCTGCTGTTCGAGACAGATCAGTTTTGACGAATTGTCAGGCTCATTTTCACGCCGATCTGATGTCCCACCATTTCTATTCCAAATTCTCTTGCAAAATGAAATCTTGTGAATTCAAGTCAGTTGGAATGAAACTGCAAGCGTCAAAACACGAAACGGTTGCAGTGTCTTTGGGAAGGAAGGTTTGAGAACGAATGGGATGAACAGGCTGCAAAAAATCAACAAAAAACACAATGCCATACAAAAATGTGGAAGGATCACGCAGTGGAAGCCAAACGGCGAAGGAAGCGATGTAATATTTGGCAAGATCTGCGACTCATAACTGTTAGGGAATGTGGTTCAGAGTTTCTACCAATCCACGGTTTGACGTGCAATTGCTCTTTGGCAAATTCAGACATCTGTGACAACGCAAGCCAACACAGGGGATCTACAAAGATGCCTCTTTTTGGCACAAATGTCAACCAAAAGCGAATCAGAACAAAGCAACTCTTCAAACGGTGCTCATACCTTCAGGCCATCTCCTGTCTGGAAAAGTAACACATCAAGTTTTCAAAAGCGTTTCAGAAGCAAAGCAAAACGTGTGCAAAACTGGCAAAATGTTTTTGATCAAATGCACAAATGTGGTAGGTTTTGTTTTTGCAAAGAGGACTGAATGTCTGTGAAAGGATAATGGATGTGCGAGAACAACTTTCTGCAAAAGCAGCCGCACAAGCGGCGACAAAGCTGGACAAACGAAACGCTGGACTCTCCAGGGGGCTGTTCTATTTGCGCTCGGTGCTCGTTTCTGCACCGAAAAATCGCAGCACCGCTGTTCTATTTGTGTCAATGCCGAGCTGTCGGTGTTTGTCTGTGGTACCGAAATGCAAAGCAAACAGGTGCTCTGCATTTGGCATTTATTTGCACTGTTTTCAATCAATTTCTTGTTTTTTCACATTTTTCTGACAAGGAGCAGTCTTTCTGTGATACAGAATTATGTCAACATTGCGTGTGATTGGTCAGGAATTTGGGCGGCAACTGTCATCTGCAAAAAAAAATGTCGTCTGCCGAGGAAGAAGTGAGTTGTTGTTGTTTTGTTTTTTTTTTGTGTGAAATCTGTGTATAAAGAAATATAAATCTGTTGTAGGAAGTATTCGTGGTATCTGTGAAGGTCTTAGATCTGAAAATTCTCATCCATTGCCTGCCAGCTGAGGTTGAACGGATATCAAACATGAAGAAAAAACAGGGCAAGTTTGTTTATTCTCGCAAAATTCTGGCCCCCCCAACCACCTGATTTGGACTTGTAAATTTTCTATGTCATGTTATGTTTGATATGGGGTGGTTTCATGGCTGATTAGAGCAGAATCCGAATTTTGCAAGCACATTGTCATTTTGTGTC
>JAAUXT010129300.1_pt1 | contig 19389 bp, 17 predicted proteins | sample 7278171 | NCBI WGS metagenome assembly JAAUXT01 (sample SAMN14350112, study PRJNA611818) | marine sediment metagenome | isolation source: surface marine sediment (1.8m) | place: French Polynesia: Moorea | collected 2018-08 | reverse complement strand
CACCACACTCCTCCCCCACCAGGGGGGGAGGAGTGTGGTGTGACACACCAGCTGTGAATTTGAACCACCTCGGTACAGTTGGCAGCACTGTTCATTCAATAAATACAGAGATTCGCGCCACCGTGGCCAGTCTCACCTGAGATACCCAACTGATCGTTTGTGATATCACTACATTTGGTGCTTGAGAACAGCTTGTCCGATAGTGTCAGCCCTCAAGGAGGTGACGCTTGACTTTATCCGAGAAGATAATTGCAGAAACATGTCGTGAGTTCATTTTATCAAGTTGGATCCCAATGATTATTGATTTGAACAGCATGTCCGACCCGCTTCACCGGTTTCCACATTGTCGTAAAATGCCGGTGTCAGAAAATGGTTCTCATCGTAAACAAACATGGCCGCGCCCATCTGCAAACGACACTGACTGCAACAAATGTCGTGTTCACGAGACAATACGCACACTCAGACATTGCTACACGTGTGTAAACTGCACATATACAAAACCAAACATTTCTGTGGATGTTTGTGAGAGAAGTTTCTATTTTTAGCCGAGATGACATGAATTTGAAGCTTGGACACTGAGTGCTCGTGACACCACTATGGAGAACGAGCCCATCCTGTGCTTCCAGCACTGTCAGAAAGGTCAGCAGATCCACATTCCAACACAGCGGACTTCATTTGGCATTCCTAGATTCCTTGCAAAAACTTGAGCATTTTTTTTCGCACAGGGACGAACATCACTTGCCTGCAGATGCCAAAGACTTGTCCCCTGTGCAACGAAGCTGTGGACGTCACTCCGATGGAAATCCCTCCGTTCCGTCTGCCGTCGCCCTTCGCTGACAGCAAAGAGAAACCGTTCTCTGTTCTGGTGAAGCCAACGCAAGGGTCTTTCCTGAGGTGAGAACAGTTCTGCTGCTGCATCAGCTCCGTTCTGTCTCCGGGGTCAGGGTGGCGTCCAAACCGAAGTCTCTCTGATAAATGTGGTTGACGCGTGCGGGGATTGGGCGCGTTCGATTTACGCGTGCGGCTGACCGGCGGCCAAGTGGCGCCACTTCGTCCCTGGCTTGGGGACGGGGCAATCAACGATTTGATCTCACTCGGCCAGCCAGCACACGTAAATCGAACGCGCCCATATTGTCTCTTTGAACCATTTCAGAGACTACAAGAATTCGATGGATCTTCACATTGGCATCACCGACTCCAAAGGTAAATCCGTCTGCAGGACAGTCGGCCCGCCAATCACACATCCGGTTCCGCTCACCATCGTGGAGGACGCTCGCGAGGCTTGAGCGCGCTGTGACGTCACGTGCTTGCAGGGTACGTGTACGACTATGACGTCACTGGAGTTCACCGGAACCACGACGGCTGGCCGCAGTGCGTCGCAATTTCCCTGGTGAATGGGCGTGACCTTGGGCGAGACGCTGGGCGTGACGCCCGACGTGGGCGGGACCCGGCCTTCACGTACATGTGGGACGCCAAACTGCACGAGTTTACACTGCAGTCAGACTGGATGCCAGACAAGTGAGTACGTGGTTCGTCCACGAATTTCCCGTTTCTTTTCGCAAAACTGGGGCCAGATTCACCACACCAACTGGTGAGGCCAGATTCACCACACCAACTGGTGAGGCCAGGTTCACCACACCAACTGGTGAGGTCAGGTTCACCACACCAACTGGTGAGGCCAGATTCACCACACCATCTGGTGAGGTCAGATTCACCACACCAACTTGTGAGGTCAGATTTGTGCGTCAAGCGCGATTCAACGGAAATCAGTCGACGTCGTGCTTGACGCGACGTCAAAACGTGGTTGCTTCCTTGTCTTGGGAGTTTGACGACCTGACGTGGAATGTGACGTTCCATCCCCTTGCGCTGCAGGTACAACGCTGAGAAACACAACTGCTATGACTTCGTGCTGGGGTTCCTTCACCACATGGGCCTGGAGGACGAGCAGCCGCACATCGCCGACCGTCAGCAGTTCTGCACACACAAGGTGCTGCCCGCTACCAGTCAGGCCGCCAAATACATCGCCCTCTACCGGAAACTGCTGGACAGTCACGTGTCAGTGCAACAACCGGCTTCCTACAGCACTGACTTGTGATTTTGACCCGTTTACACGAGCTTGACACGAATGGGAAGGAAAGGGCATTTTCAGACTGCCGTTTGGGCATGATCGTGTGGTGCACATGAGCAGTTTTGTTGACCGGCGGATTTGCCGCGCGCTCGTTCACGAGGCACGTGCGAAAGCCGGCTGCCTCGTCCGGCTGAGTGTGACGTGACACGTGAATCGGATTTCTGTCCACATTTGACCTTCCTGCGACTGTGTTCGGAGGAAAACGAGAACCAGGTCTTGCTTTTGTTGCCAAATTTATGCGTTCTCGCGAGTGGCCAATTTCGCACGTTCGCCACTCCCCCCCCCCCCGCCGAAACAACTGCACTGAAAATATTCGCTGTTGTGGGTTTCGAGTGCACTTGTACCCATTGCACTGATTTGTGATATCAACACCGGATTGAGGCAAACCAAAGCGAAATGGAACCGCGGATCCTGGATCACCGTTGTAACGAAAGCGATCGAATTGCGGTGAACAAAAACAACTTTGTCACGCAATGAAACCTATGGAAACTGCAGCACAACTACGGACAGCACAACAGCTTCAGTTGCCAGGCAACAGTGACGTAACGAGACTCGCCCGAGGCGTGCAACGATCGGTGCGCTGAAACGAAACACGACACACAGCTCCACCAAAGCAAGTTTTTATTCGCTATCAAAAAATGGCGCCACCCCGTGGCACCCAAAGCTGAAATAAACTGCAGAGACAAAAATAAAATGATGTGGTTGCCTTGACACTGGAACGCGCCGTGCATTGCGTCTCTGTGACGTTTGTGTGCTGCAGGTGGCCAAGACGTAATGCACGACGCATGCCCAGAGCAGACACGAAAACATGATGTCCAGGTGAGATTCAGCTTTATGAACTTGTCAACTCCACCTGGGTCTAAATTTGCACGTGCGGCGAGGCGCCAGAAGTGGCATCACAGATAGAGGCAAAGTGGCGCCGGACACTGACTGTGGGCGTTGTTCACGTTGAGTGGCAAAGAAACGGCCACCAGTGTGCGCCATGTCTACCTTTCAATGCTTTGTTGAATCTTCATCAAGACACTCTTGTCCACACTTTTCTTCATCCAGTCTTCTTCACTCTGTCCATCATCACTTTCTTCTTCATTCCCCTCTTCCTCACATTTTAGTCTCACTTCCCTTTCACTCTGTCCATCCTCACAAAATTTCATTCGTCACTTTCTTCTTCACTTTGTCCATCCTCATCACCTTCCATACTCTCCAGTCCTATCGTTTCCTCCTCCCCAGCATCTTCTTTTCGTTTCGCTGCAAATCCAAGAGACACGTGTTGCATTCACATTTCAAACACTGCGCATGCGCATCACACGTAAAGTTGATTGACAGCGCACGCCCTCCAGCGGAACCTGGATTCCCCAACGCCAAGACGATGAGCGCTCGACGGACCCTGCCCGACTGACTTGCGAGACGCCGCAAAAACTCGTCCAGTGTGGATGACACCCCCGGCTTGTTCTGGGAAACCCCAACAACAGGGCTCCGAATTGAGCACAAGCGTGTGCCTGAATAGTCAGCCCCCCAACTCGCCCTTCGGGAAGCGACCAAATGCGACTTTCACACGCGAGAAGGGAATTCGGGCCAGAACAAAATGTTACAATCACAGAAAGCCCTTCAGAATTTTGTGCCAAATTTTCGAGAGGTATTGTTTGTGCGCCATTCTGACGCACGACGGGACGCCTGATGCGGACGCGGTGGTTTGTGGGTGACGCGACGCGCGACGATGTGTCGCGATGCGTGACGGTGGGGGTGGGAGGGGTAAAGCGCATCAAGAGGCGAGATTCTTACGTGGCTTCAGCTTGACTTGCTGCGGGACGATAGGCTCTTGGTGCGAGTCGTCGAGACGCGTGAAGCTGCCGTCGTTCTGCCACACCGTCTCCATGACGATGCGAAACTCCGCCATCTGGTGGCCGAACAACTTCTGCAACAGCATGACGAGTGGTGTTTTTTCCCCACATTGAACCAGTTCTTGACTTCGATTTTTGAATGCGGTCACTATCTCTCGACGGCAACCGTTCCGACACTGTCGGTGACCAGTAGCAAGGCCACCAAGAGTAAACGCAAACACACCCCGGATACGCAACCACTCCCTTGAGAGAAGTCAGAAAGAATTCTGCACGTACCAGAACCCTGCACTGCTCCGGTGTCAGCGTCTGCCCCTTTTTGCAGACCTCGTGGTCTCGTAGCAACGTGATGACACCTGCAACAGAAACCACCTTCCTGAAATATTGGGCAGACAGACAGAATGGGCCACCTTCACGTCACCTCCGATACAAATGCGAACGCCAACGCGAACAACGTTGGCGCATGCGCACCTCTCTGTAGACTGGTTGGTAGCCCGAGTTGCCGGAGGTGCGGTTCGAGCGCGTGAGAGAAGGCCTCGAGGGGACCCTGCTCCAGCAGCACCGTCTGCGTCGCGACGTTTCCCGCGCGCGCGTAGTCCGGCGCGCTGAACGCACTGAAGTACCTGCAGCAGAACGTGTGCGGAAACCCTCAGAACGAACTGACAGAATACACTTGGCTGCTGCTGGCTGAAGCACAAAACTGTGGAAGAGATTTCAATTCAACTCGAGCCACAGCTATGTGCACAAGCTCCATGTGTACAAGCTCCGACACAGTTGCCAGCGTCAATACTTTCGCCGAACAAACTGCTTGTGGAACAGGCATCAATAGGTTCTGTTTGACCCAAATAGTTCCCAACTCGCACTGAGAGCGACACTCCATTCACTTCACATATTCTACATGTCGCTTTGGAGAAGGGAGGGTCGGCTTGGGGGCGCCATGCGCTGCGTTTGTACCACGACGAGAACGCAAGAGATGCGACACTTGACCCACCCACAACAAGCCTTACTTGAGAACTTCTTCGCGTGTCTGGTTGGTGAAGAGGAGGCCGCGCTGGCCGCTCAGCTGCCGCGCCACCTGGTGGAGATTTTCCCGGTACTCGTCCTCGGCGCCCCGACCCAGCGCCATCATCATCACCTTGTTCTTCCCCAGGAAAAATCTGAGGAGAAAAACAGCAAATCTGAGATGTCCAGAATCTCAATGCAACATTCCAAGTCCCTGTGGGAAGTTCTGGATGTCTTTGAGTTTTGTGGGTCGTCACTGCTTGTGTTTTCCCAGATAAAAACCATTTGCGCCTCACCGGCTGTGGTTCCAGTCGAGTCGGATGTCCTTGAACAAACTGTTGCGCATGTTGTGAACTGTGAATGTGAATACCCGCGCGTACTTGTCGACTGTGTCCCGAACCTGCAATTTCACACGGAGAAAAAAATATTTGTTGAAAATCATTTGAGACGCACAGCAGCCAAATGACAACTCCAAGAGAAATGCTGAGTTGCAGTTTGGAGACGTTTGCTGAAGTCCAGTCTGAATTCTACTCACATCTTGAACAAGTTTCTGCTTCAGCTCCAACCCTTTCTTCTTCGTCTGTGTCAAGGACACTGCAACGAAAAACGGACAGTGATTGCGCTGGATTCTAGTTCACACAGTTCTGAATCAACCCACACGCTCACGCCAATCTTGACCACGAGTGAAATGTGAAGACATAAATGCTTCAGATCCAGATCTGTTGTGGGCACGAGGAGGTACGACAGTGACCAACAAACAGAACGTGTTTCGCAATTCCGCCGAAATTCAAAGACTCCATCCCACCCCGTAGTTTGCACCACAACAGACACAAACGGTCGTCAACTGAGACTGCTGATTCAAGACTCCTCACGTCAAGTCAAAAGTGAATCCAGAACGTCCAAAAATCACGAAAGATAAATCCCGACACACAGGCAGCGAAATTCCCAGAACATGAAATCCAAACTGCATATATTGGTCGTTGTAAGACAAAGATCGCAGCCTTCCGTTTTTATACCCCTACCTTTCTTATCTCTCTTGGATTTTGGCATTTTCCACTCATTCACAACTTGTTTTCACTCTGCACGTGTACGGCTTTCTATCCGTGACATCACCCTGTCACATGATTGTCACGTGACGGATCGGCGATCCAGAACGCACTTGTTTACGGCGTAAAACAAGACCAAAGTGAAAGCTAATTTGTGCAAAATGTGAAGAATTTGTCATGATGTGCGGAACTTTTATTTGTGAATGTTCGTTGTCTGGTTTCAGTGCAGAGAAGGACGAAAGAGACTGGAAGGCAACTTCTCCCGGTGATGTCACGGTCCCTGTTCTCCAGCAGTTCAACCCGTGGAAAGTAGGTGCGGTGTGAAGCGGTGTAAAGGACGCCGCCACTATTGGAAAAATAGTTCCGCAAAGTAAAGTCTCTTCTTCGCTGTAACTTTTCCAGTCCACTTCTGCAAAACCTAGTTGAACTGAAAGGGTTAAGAGTTGGCGTAGAACCGGCAGACAGTGACGAACAAAGAACGTTTTTAGTTTTCGGAGTAGGAAGTGACTGCGCATGCGTCAGTCTAGGGTGCGTTCGTTTCATGCTCCGAGCTACTTCGAGCACTTCAATTTACATTGAGCCCAACGGGAAACGGGTGACGAAAACGAACAGCACCTAGATCTATCCGAACCGGGCGGCCATCTGCAAAAGCCTTCATTTAATTCGCGTTGTTCGAGGTAAAATCAAGTCATGGCTGCGTCTAAGGAGGAGTTGGTGCAGCGTGCGAAACTCGCTGAACAAGCGGAGAGGTACGATGACATGGCGGACGCAATGAAACAAGTGACTGAGCTGGGCGAAGAACTGTCAAATGAGGAAAGAAACCTTCTATCAGTCGCCTACAAAAACGTGGTTGGTGCGAGGCGTTCCTCTTGGAGAGTGATATCCAGTATTGAACAAAAGACGGACAACAATGAGAGGAAACAGGGAATGGCCAAGGGCTACCGGGAAAAGGTGGAGGGCGAGCTGAAAGACATCTGCGAGAAGGTGTTGGTAAGAAAGTCCTCCATTTTCTTCGTTCAGAAATTCCACATCCTTGTCAGTTCGAACAATCGTGAATCATCACAGCCAAGTCTTCTGTGTCAAGTAACAGTTACAATCAGAGAGATCAATCGCAGAAGATAGTAAATTGCTCAATTTTTGCGAGAGAAACGTTGTCTTGGCGGCGATCTTCGATGAAACTTGACGTGCAATTTTCTAGGTCAAAATGCCGGCTGGAGCCTTTTTGCTCCCGTCTTATCATGTTATCATGTTCATTCGTGACCTTTTGAACCCAACAAATGTGCCATGTTCTGGTGCTGGAACGATTTGACTGCAGTGGGCGATTCACAGGGGTTGACTCCAAGGCTTGTTTGTTGCCTGTCATTCTAGAAGCCTCCAAGTTCACCGGAAATGATCTAATGTCTCTGACATTCCGATTACTCGCCCATCCATTCAGGCCCACATCATCAGCAAACTCCGTCTGCGCACTTCCTGTTCGCAAAGCTTTTGGTCTCGGACAAGGTGAAAGAAGAATGACCTTGTTTCACTTGCTGTGAGAAAATGCAGTGCCCAAAGATGTTGAAAATTGCTCCGTTGCGACGAGAACAGAGGCCCCGCCCCTCTCTGATCAGGAAAATACCTCTGTGGGTTCAGAAGCATTGCTGGAATTTGTGCATGCATTGACCCAAGTGCATGTTCGTGCTCTGGCTTCTGTCAGTGTGATGTGTACTCGTACATTGCTTCAGCTCCAGAACGTTGCCTTGGAAGGCAGGTGGGCACGAGGAAAATGACGTTCAATGTGGCTTCGATGAGTCACGTCACACAGCAAACATTGAACACTGCCAGTCTGATAAGCTCAACTCTCACGTGCGAGCAGTGTGCAAGTTCCTTCGTGGTGTCTAGGTCTTTGCAAATGGTTTTTGATTGACGCGAATATTCTTTTCTTTGTAGAAATTGTTAGACAAGCATTTGATTCCCAAAGCGGAGAAAAGTAGCAAAGAATCTCTGGAGAAGAAACACGGCAATGATCCGGAGAAGGCGAAGTGCGACCCCGACTTCAACAAATGCGTTGAGAGCCATGTGTTTTATCGAAAAATGATGGGAGATTACTATAGGTATCTGGCCGAAGTCACGTCAGACAAGAAGACTTCTGGAAGCGACAAGGATAAGAAAGGTGTCAAAACTAACCAAGAGTCGTCACCGTTTTGATATTCTCTGCACACAGCCACAGTTTCTGACCAATTTTTGCACTTTGTAGAAATGACTTCCTTGCAGTATTTATCAGTGTTTCAATTCATGCAAAGGTCATGACCATTTGTTTGTGTAAATTTGATCTTTTGTCTGGTGTGTTTTTCATTTCAAAGTTCATTGTTGTGGTCAAAGTTTTCAAAATTGGTGTCATTGGACACGTTCACGTGCACAATACTGCAAATCGAAGTCAACACTCGTTCTTTGGCTTTTTTCGGAAAAAAAGCAAGGCAGAAGGTGAAGGGTGCTGCGGTTTGTCGTGGATCTTACGTGGGAGTAGGGGAGGCCAAACGTGATTCTCTTGTATTCACTGGAATCTTTCCTTTGCAGTTGCCAGGCTTTGAAATTCACTGTTGAAATCTGTTTCTGGTTTAGGCAGTCCCTTTTCTCACGCTGAATATTCGGGTGGCGCTGATCACTGCTTCTAAAATCCTCCTCTCAAAGTTGACGACTTCGCTCGTTTCTCTCTCTTCCTCCTCTTGCATACTCGTATTTGCACTAACAAAACTTTGATCATTTTGTTCACGTTTCGTTACAGGGATTGTTAAATAAGTTCTTGATAGACAAAGCCAGTTTGGCAGAGAGTAAAGTGTTCTATCTCAAGATGAAGGGAGACTATTATCGGTATCTAGCCGAGGTCGCTAGTGCCGACAGAAATGGTAGGTACCAGTGGTCCCACCACCGTCATAGGTTGCTGCTGCCTCAACATTTCGCACAGTTGTACGGACTTCGGGCCTGGTTCAGAATGAGAAAGAGAAAAGAGTCGTCAGTCCAGAATCCAAATCTACTTGTTCTTGTGTCCCAAGTCGTGCGAAGTGTTGTTGGGCTTTCGTATTGTTGAAGTTTGGTGACAGAATTGAGAGTTATGTTTTGCTGAAGCCTTGACCTTTTGTGTGCGCTAGGGAACCTCCCAGGTGAGGCTGAGTTTATGTGGGTTGAGAGGGAAGAAGGTCTTCACCACCACCAGTTACTTCATTTTCTCCAACAGTCTCAAAATTAACGTTGTTCACAAAATTTGACTAACACTGTTGTGTTCAAGGTGAAGATTTTGTGGGATAATCACTGACAGACTGGATTTTGAAAATTGCTTTTGCACTGAGCGGCTCTGTGAAGGCATTTGGACAAATCTCGTCACGAGGAACTTGGAAGCCTCCCGAGAATGTCTTGTGGGTTTTCCACCTCAAAACCAAACTTCAGCAACTTTGAGTTAGAGTTTAGTTCGTAAGCAACAACGAGCATTTCGACTTGTTTGGTTGCGGCATGGAACGAAAACGCAGCTTGCAGTGAGTGGCCCTTTACCCCCGCCCCAGAGCTCCCCATGATGTGCATGCGTGTCCCGCAGTCTAAAGGCTGATATGAGGGTCACCATGACCTCAGCACGATGCTGTTTGTGGCGGAAAAGTAAAGGGACTGAAACACCCCTCCTGATGCAGTGTCGCATGGCCGAATTTGGTTGATCTTCACTCCGCTCTTTGCTTGGGTTGTGTCTGCAGACATCAACAGTGGAGCCTGTAACTTCTCCCACGAGCAAACTAACTCACCACGTTCGATCTGCTTCTAACACGCACCTCGCCTCTCTTTACTGACTCTCGCCCGTGATTCGCTGACCTACGCGTCACGTCACCGAATCACGGGCGTCGTTGTTATTTTCTTTTGACGCTTTTGAGTTGTTTGTGAACGCTAAGTCCTGTGGCAACGGAATGCAGCGAAATCGAAATAGTCTCGCGATAAATAATTATTGAGAATACACATCAGTTCCGTGCAATTGTCGCAAAATTTTCATCAAGTGATGCGTTTGGCATCATGTCAAATTGTTCTGCTAAACAAAACAAGACTCGGAAATATGAGTGGAATGTGTGACGTGTTGTGTGCAATGTTTTGTTGTTCGTTTTCAGACGTGGTGGCGGAATCGAAGAAAGCGTACGAGGAGGCGTTCGAAATTGCCAAGTCAAAGATGCAGCCAACACATCCCATCCGGCTCGGCCTCGCGCTGAACTTCTCAGTATTCTTCTACGAAATTATGAACAACCCAGAGGAAGCCTGCCACCTAGCGAAACAGGTGAGCAACACTCGTATATTCAGTGGGCGTGTTCCATTTGCCGTCCGGCCAGCCGGGGCCAAGTCGCGCGGCTTTGCCCCCGAGTTGGAGATAGGGCCAAGTGGGGCGAAGTCGGGCATTTGGGCTCACTCGGCTCGCCCGCAACGTGTGCTGTATCCACCCGTGTGTAAGTCGCATCAAATATAAGACGCACCCCAACTTTTACCCAGGGCAGCCAGGTCCACCACACCGACTGGTTGGAGGAACCCAGAACTTTCACGCGATATTTTGGGGTTAAAAAAAGTGCGCGTCACACCTCGGGGGTGACGGTAAATGGAACACGGCCAGTGTGTCACGTGTCGCCGAGCAAGTTGAAAAGCAGAGACTGGTGACGACTGGACATTTGACGCAACGCGCGACTCCGTGTGTGTTTGCAGGCCTTCGATGACGCGATAGCGGAGTTGGACACGTTGAATGAAGATTCGTACAAGGACAGCACCCTCATCATGCAGCTGCTGAGAGACAACCTCACCGTGAGTTCTCTTCAACTCGTGCAGAAGCGGCTCGAGACAGACACTTGTTTTGTCCAGTTGAAATATACTTGAGCCTGTTGTAAAGAGGCGAGTGCTTGGAGCGGAGCGTTGTGGAGTCAGCGTCACAACGTCGCGTTTGTTACGTTGCAGTTGTGGACGTCGGACAACCAGGGCGAAGCGGACGATCAACCGGGCGACGCCGACGCGGGCAACTGAGCGGCGCCGCGCGGCTCGTCGCTCCCTAGCAACAACCAACAAACTCATCGCCATCATCGTCATGACAACGTGGCACGACAACTACTACCTGTCGAACTTCTCGAAGCCCCAGCAGTTCGTTTTCCACTCATCAAAAGAAGGGAAGGGAACTGATTTCCTCGGTGATGAACTAAACCAGAGCCGACTCCATCGTGGACGAAACGAGAAAACCAGCGGCCGAGCGACAAAATTGAAATCAAGTCTTTGAAGCTTGGCTCGTTTATTTTGTTTTGTTTGTTTTCTATCATCATCAAGCTACTAATGCTATCATTCACATCAGGAGTTTTTTGCGCCGGGAGACACGAAGTGCGGTTACGTGTTGACCTGTTCTCGTCTTGCTCACGCAACTGCGGTCTCTTGTGACCTTTGTGTCCCGTCAGCAAGTTTCTCTCAAAACACCCGAATCCCAAAGTCATGCCACCTCAACATTCAATCAACAAAAATGTTCCTCCAATTTCGTTTGAGTTGACCAGTAGTTTATGCTCAAAAGGAAGTTGTGCACAGTGAGCTACGGTTGGTGATTTTGTGTTCGACGCCCCCGTTGCTCTGAACAGGTTCTGTTCCTGAAGCGACGCAGGCAAGCAAAGGAAACGATAACCTTCAAACTACACAGTGATATTCGTTGTTCTAGAAACACTCGGTTTCCATTGGCGGTGCGTTACTAATTTTGACGTGTGCGTGCGAGATATGATTTGTAAGAAGCCAAACAGTTGCCTTGTTACCCGAGTCCTGTACTACTGCCGTAGCGCCGCAACGAGGCTTCTTCTCCAGCTGTTGTCATGGACATAGCGCCTCCTGTTGGTTACCATGGTTACTGCACTATTGTGGGTGTGTTGACGACGTTCATTGTTTGTCCGGATTGGACGATTCCTGGTTCCGAAACGGCGGCAAAAGTCGAAAGAACCCGAAGCGTAACAAGCAAAGCGATAGGGATCTCTCTCTTTTTCCTCACCAAGCTAAGTCTATTCGAGCTCTACACCTCTGGGATGCTTTGTACCACATTTATATCGTGACCTTTTGTTGTACTGCAAAAGAAGAAAAGGATGAGTATGGCCCAGTGAACTGAGTACAAGCTTTGAATATCAGTCCTCCAGCAGCGGCGTTGTTCGCTTGTCGAGAACAACATCTTTCCTGTTCGTGCTGACTTCGAGATGAGTTGATCATATCGTCACAGTTTTGTTCTGTGGACATTTGCGCGCCGAGAAAAAAAGGGTTTTCCAGTGTTTCACGCGACTTCAGGTTCTTCTGTTCAGAAAAACAAACAGGAAAAATTCGTGCGAGATTTTGGATTGGTAGTCGTAGCTTTCTGTATGGGAAGAAGTGACGAAAAGGATTTGCTATTGAAGAACTATGTTTGCTGTAGTTTCCAATAAAAATCTTAGCTGGTTTCATTATTTCATCGCATCGTTCGTGTGATCGTCAATGTTTCGAACATTTCATTCGTTTTCGTTTGTTTTCTCGCTTCATCATCAAATGCTAAACACCTAACATTTTCTCGTGGTACCAGACAATTCGAGGAAAAAAGAAACTTGCGTTGCGTTGCGTTGGCCAAGAAAATAACGTTTCAGTGGAATCCGTGTTGAAACATGTTCGTTGGGCGATTTGATTTTGTGTTAAATGTTCAAATAGAAAAACAGTGTCACACCTTGTAACCCCTTATTTTGGACAAATACAAAGTCGTTTGACAATTTGTATGTAACCTTATTTTGTACTTGCAGTACTGGTAAAGTAAATACTTCCGTTTCAATGAGCGAAATTCAGTGTTCGTTGGTCGTGAGCCATTTTGTGAACATTTTCTGCCAAGTAACGTGTCTTGCATTGAAGACGCCTCACAATGTTGCTTTGGTAGACAGCGAGTGAGAAATTCGTGACTGCTCAGTTTTGAAGTCTCCCCCACTGCTTGAAGCGTGCGTGACGTGCGTTTGAACATCTGGTAAAAAAAAATCACAGAAATAAAATTTCTGAAATGTGTTCCACTGGAAACGGATTTTCTACAGTTGACGCGAAAACGCAGCTAAAATGCCCCAAACCGAGCAACTGCCCGAGAACCAAACCAGAAAGGCGCAAAATGAACTTTTGGTCAGGGGCGTGGGTGGGGGTGCTCTGTATCGTAGGACGTAAACCCTTGTGGTTGTTTTGCGCGCAGAATCGAACAACCCACATAACCTGGAAGAGCTCCCGAGGACGGAACTGCAGCAGCGGCCCGTTAGCTCAGTTGGTTAGAGCGCCGTGCTGATAACGCGGAGGTCGTGGGTTCGACCCCCATGCGGGCCACAACGAAATTTTTTTTTTTTTTTGCCCTTTTTGCTTTCATTCGGTGCTATTACTCGCGGTGCAAAATGTGTAAATTGGGTGTAAAATCAGAGTGTTCAGCCGCCAACAAGACCAATCCAGTTGACTTTTTCCCTGTCGGAGTTGGTCTCCTCGAGTTCGTCCCAAGACGACGGCTTTCACTTGACGCGACAAAACCACGGAGAATTTCCCACCATTTCGAGGCAGTGCGTATATTTTCAGCACACGGACATGTATAATTGTATTCGCTCAACAGAGTTATCACAAACATTGAGGACATAGATCTGACAAGATCGTTCGTCTTGTGCCGTATCCACACCAAACACACGTTTCCACTTTTGGTCATGGTTCAAAATTTCTCACCAGCACGAAACGAAAACATGAGATTCCTCCCCAAAAACGTCAAATGCAGCAAAAGGCTTTCAGCCAACACACAAGCACTCGGTAAAATAGCTGTGAGACGCACAGGCAAAGACAAGAAAAGCATTCGACTAGTTGCACCATGAAATCTCGCCAAAAATGCCGACGACACTTGTGAGAGACCCGTAAGTTCAGCCCAAAATATCGTGGTCAACATGTTAAAATGTTTCAGAAAGCACGCACGCACGCACGCACGCACACACACACACACACACAAACACACAATGTCGCACATGACAGGGAAACACGTGTTGTACGATTTGCACATCAACGGTTTCGTCGTTCGTTTCTTGTCAGAGAACGGTTTCGTCCCATTTACGCGTGCGGCCAGCGAGTGCGTCAGAATGGCTGACTTCGCCCTGTCTCCAAACGCAAGGGTGAAGTCGCGCAACTTCGTCGCCGGCTGAAGCCGGACGTGTATTTGGAACACACGGTGGGCGCGTTCTATTTGCGCGTGCGGCTTGGCCGCCGGCGAATTGGCGCCACTTCGCCCTGGGGAAGGGGCGAAGTCAGCCATTTTGGCTCACTCGGCTGGCCGCAACGCGTGAATGGAACACGCCCAAGGATTCGCAACACCAACAAAATCGGCTTCTTGCACAACGAATCGCAACACAACACACACTGAGCCCCCGCTTCACACTGGACGCGCCAGTCGTTGCGTCGCGTCCAGTGTGGGGCGGGGGGGGGGTGTGTGACGACGCACAGATGACATGTATGACGTCACTTGTAAACGGACATCAGAACCACATCAGCGCATGCGCAAGGACAAAAATACCGCACAGAAATACAGCACCATTTTGCGCGTAAAATGTTCAGTCCATTTTTGGCAGCCAGTCTGTGCCTTCCACGATTGAACTGCACACGCACTGCTTGGAAAAGTTAAAATTCGTTTCTCTGCAACAGATGTTTTGTCTCACCACAACGCCTTTTTTCAGCTGAGAAATCCAACTGTGGTTGCCGTTTTGTGACCCTGACACTGCGTCGCGTGGTGTGGTGCGACACAGGTCACAGCCACAACGACCAAAATCGAACAGAAACGTTTTACGCGTCCACCACACCTCTCTGCACGCGGTACCGCACACACTACGCATGCGCGTACAGAGAGACAGCGTGAACGTGTCGACGGGTTTGTGTCTTGCACGGTGCGGTAACCTGTGCGTGCATCGTCAGCAAAGCGTTGCAGGAGGATCCCACCAGAAGGGTTCCGACCTCCAGGGAACCAGCGAGCTGCCGACGACGTCAACATAGCAGAGTTTGGCAAGAAGACCTGCACCGGTGTGACAAAATGAGGAGACATGGGCCCACCCAACCTGAAATGGCCAAACACCCTGTGTCTCCTGGTTTCAGGTCTGACCTGAAATGGCCAGACACCCCCAGAAAATGCCGCTCAGAGCCTTGTTGAGTGTTTGGCCATTTCAGGTGGGACTTGAAATGGCTGGACACCTGTGTCTTATCGTTTTGAGGTCTGGCCATTTCGGTACACCGGGGTGTTGGGGGTTCGTCCCCTGGTTGGCGCTAACAGCTGCATGCCAGTTCTTGTCCAATGTTTTGGTTCAGTTTCTGTCTCAGCAGAACGGTTCTTGTGAGACTTGCGTTGCGCACGACCAAAGAGGGCGCATGTCCAAATTCGTCCGTGTGTCGTTGTCTCACCCTGGCACCACCTCAAACTCGGTCCAGCAGTCGCGTCGTCTTGGGGAATCCCCTGCGTCAGAGCCGAGTGCGAGAGCTGAGCTCACACTGCCCCCTGGTGTCAGAGCTGGGCTCAGGCTGCCCCCTGGTGTCAGAGCTGGGCCCAGGCTGCCCCCTGGTGTCAGAGCTGTAGGCTCAGGCTGTCCCCTGGTGTCAGAGCTGGGTGCTGGCCGTGTCTGTCCGTGCGGCGGGGGGCCATCGCTGCTGCACAGTCACAAACTGCTCCAGACTGTTGAGGTAGGCGTCGGTGTCCAAAGATGTCAGCTCGTCCATCGGGTCCTGAAAAACAACGACATGACAGAAACGTTTTCTTCCCGCGTAGCTGTTTTAGTTCCAGCCCTTGAGCTGAGAAACAGCCATGTCGGCTCCACATGTGTTGCAGATAAATTGGAGTAAAATTTTGCGTTTACAGTCAAACAAACGTCAACAAAAAGACGACGCCAAAACCGGCCAATCGCGTGTCTGGACACTGCATTTCCAACTGACGTCATGACGTCACAGGGACGGGTCTGTGGGCGCGTCCTACTTTCCCCGCGGAATTCCGCACCTTGGTCGGCTCGAACTGGCAGTTGATGTAGCTGAGTGTGATGCTGTCGTCGAACAGCCCTGTGTAGTGCCCCGTCTTCTTGGGCGATAATTGCACCTTCCTCCGTTGTTTGTAGCAGAAGCAGAGCATCAACAGACCTGAAACAGACACCAAGGCGTCAGTTTCCGCGCAGTGAACGGTGCGACGCAGAAAGAAAATCACATCACCATGGCAACGTCTTCACACCACCGCATGGAAGGACTCAGACACAAGCGCAACTTTCCAACAAGACCTTCAATATCACACCGCTTAAGCCATAGTTCGCACCTGTAATGTATGCATTCGCCCACCCGAATTCTGGAAGCCCAAACAACCAACCAGAATGATAAAGTCCAAACAATTTTGGGTGGTGGTGGTCTGGTGGGGCTGTAACTTGGTCCCACAGTTTTGGAAACCTGACTCAAAATGACAAAGTCCAAAATTTTCAGGTGGTGATTGGGGGGGGGGGCAGATTGGCCATGTCCAGGTCAAACTGACAAAGTCCAGAAGAGTTTTGGGAGCTGGTGGTACGAAGGAACGGGGGGAGGGGGGGCGCGAGATCCGGTCCACAACATCCGCGCCAAAACCACCATCAGCGCCACCTGCTGCTTGTGTGCAACATGGCGTCGGACGCTCACCGAACGCGACGACGGCAGCGAGGCAGCCGAGCACGATGCCGGCGATGGTGCCGTCCGAGAGCAGCGAGTCCTTCTCACCAGGGGGCGGCCCGAGCTGCGTCACGTTGCCCCACACGTCGTCACCCGGAACCTGGCGACGGAACGCGCAACACGTGTCAGATAGAAAGGGAGGGTTTGTCTCCCTTGTCGGGGAAAACAAACTGTGTCAGTTGAATGGAAGGACGCCTTCCTGTTCTTAAAGTGCACACACACACACACACACACACATACACACACACGAGGATCATCCAAGTTCTGGAGGCCCTTTACACACACGCACACCCACATGCACGCACACATACACACACACACGCACAGCGACTCTCCAGTTGTTGAGCTCCATTCATAAACCCAGCACACACGCGCGCGCGCACACACAAACCCCTCACACACACACACACACACACACACACACACACAGACTCTGCAACATCTACAGCCCTTCGCAGAACCACGTTTTCCTCTCCGTGAACCATCGAGAGATCAGTGCCTCACAACCGGAAGGTGGAACACAACTTGTGAAGAAACCCGTCGCAGAAGGTGTCAGCACCTTGGTCAGCGTATCCGGAGACGCTTCGATGGGAGAATCCGTGATGACGTCAGCTGGCGCTGCCGTGGCAACCAGAACGCCGTCGGACGCAGCCGTCGAGTTGAAATGGTCGGGAAGGGGCGCTGTCGGCGCCGCCGTGGCGTAAAGAGGTGCGCTCACCACGGCAGTCGTGATAGAAGCGAGGTCAAGTGAGAGTGAAGTGGAATGTGTGAAAAACCTGCAAAAAGGTGCACAAGCGTGTGTTCTTCAAGGCAAAACTACCCCAGATACACTCATAATCTACAAAGTACTGTACAAGTGAGATGACCGACGTTGCAAAAGTCTACGTATGTTCAGGACTGTGTACACACGTTGTGGCTGGGAGTCTCTCACCTTGGAATGCCTGCAGTTTGAGAAGCGTGGCCTGAGTCTGTAGTGCTCAAGTTCCGCACTGCCATATCGGAAGAACTGAATCCATCTGAAGACTGGGGTGTCACGTGTGCAGTTTCTGCAGGGACCACTTCTGGGGCGGAGGCCACAGATTCAGCAGTTCTCAACTCCAGAGCGGAAGAGTTTGAACTGGTAGAAGACTTTAGTTGCACGTTTTGGCGCGTGGGGGTGACCTCTGTGTCCGAAGAGGACACACCTCCTGGATGCGCAGTGACGCTTGGCTCCACAATCGAACCTTCCGTTGAAGATTCGTTTGTGGCGGTGAAAACTCGCGAAGTGTTCCGAGCCTTAGCGTTCCCTGCAGCACCAACGCTGTCAGTTTCCATGGATACATTGGTCGGGTGTCCACCAGGAGACACCGTAGCAGGTGATATGTGGATATCCTCCATTATCGCCCGGGTCAGACTCTCCTCTATTGTCGTCCGGGTGAGAGGACCTTCAGTCGTCGCGGTGGCGCCGTCCTGCCCCCTGGTGTCCGGGAGGAGCAGCAACGCGACGCACACCGCCACTGACAACATGTCTGGGGTTCGTTCTGAAGAACAACATCGAAGCATCAACACCAACCCAAGATTTTTCAGTTTCAAAATGAAGGTGTCAAAATCGCTTCCGTTTTCTGTCAAACGTCACACAAAGCAAAACAAACGTGATTTGGAGACAACACCATGTCTTCCAGTTTCAAACATTGATTTGAGACAATCTATGAAGACAACATGGAACTGACCTGCACCGTCCTGGACACAAAGACATGACTCGTAATTTCTCACGAATCGCGCGGGACTTTTGTCTGTTGGTCGCGTGGGAAGAAGCCAAATCGCGCTGACTAATGTCAACAAAACGAACAACGGCCGCCACAGTCAGTCCGCACTGAATTTTGAGTTTTGTATTTTTGCATCTTTATTCTGAAATATATCAACACAAACAAAAATACCAACAATACACAAAAATACAAAAAGAATTTTTGTATACAACAAAAGTCCTCGAAAAGTTCAAAATATAAGCTGTTTGTTTTCAGAGTTCATCCTTCAGTGCGGTCTTCAACTTCCGGCGTAAATTTCGCCGAGAAAGAAGTGAAAATGGCTTTGGCCAAATACTTACCCCTGTTGAGAAGTAATCTGGGTCAGTGTGCTCTTACGTTACTCTTGCATACGTTCGAAATTTCTTGCAATGTATAAATTTTGCATCGGTTGCTTGAAAATTGCAAAAACAGTTCACAAATGTTGACCTTCAGTCTTGGGATGCAAAGGGCAGGGTTGAAAACAGCCCACAAAACCTGTCGCCTGTGAGAACAAGACTTATCTCTGTTGCCGCTCGCGCCTTGACCTCTGAACGCCAGGACGCAAACGACCCTTGTGTTTCTTGTGACTTCCAGCGCAGGGACGAGGCACGAACTGCGCCGCCATCTTCGTCAGAAACGAAACGACAACTGCGAAGAAGGATGAGCCGCCACCGGCCGCCGCCGCCGCCCCGAAGAAAAAGAAGAAGGAAAAGAAACCAGAAAAGGTACAAAAATTGGTTGATTCCGTTGCAACTGAAGCGACGTGTCCTGCGAATGACGCAGTGCTTGTGTTGTGGCGTTGCTGGGTGACTGCTCGCTGTGGAGTGACATGGGTACTACTCACCTATTGGTCGTGTGCCAGGCGCCAGACGAGCCTGTTAAAAATGTTGTGGGGCAGCGGCCCCAAAGAGAAGTATCTCACGACGGCT
>JAAUXT010036197.1_pt1 | contig 19389 bp, 21 predicted proteins | sample 7278171 | NCBI WGS metagenome assembly JAAUXT01 (sample SAMN14350112, study PRJNA611818) | marine sediment metagenome | isolation source: surface marine sediment (1.8m) | place: French Polynesia: Moorea | collected 2018-08 | reverse complement strand
TTGTCGGGTATGATTTGAAGGCACAATCGATCAGCATTGAGCATCCGTGTGTCGAATGTGTATGACAGAAGAAGACTATTCTGTGTAATAATAGCTCGGTTAATGCATATGCATTACGCGGTAGTGGAGTGCAAATGCCCGGATTGAAGGAAGCGGCAGCAAGTGTGTAGTGAGTACTCAAGGCGCAGAGTGCGATCTCCTCTGGTGGACCTAACAGCATGGCACAAAAACGTCTGTGTTGGTTATCGGACTGCCACACCAAACTCGGTAGACTGTCACAGACGTGTGACAGCCAGACTATTTGAGATAAGGACAATTCATACGCGAGTTACGACATATCTACTTGCTGGTTTCACACAGAAAAGGACAGAACACTATTGTTCCAAACCTTCTACATGATGTAATCAAACCCCCACACTGGCTTGGTCAAACAAACTCATCATGTAGAATTGCCAACACATGCCAGATCATGTTTATTGTCGGAACAGTACAAAGACTAGAATGGAACAACCCCAAGCTGCTTACAGGACAGCTTCATCACCAGAACCACTTCAGGGTAGCTCCCAGGTGAAGCTGTACCACAGCTTCAAACAGGGTTGGGGGGAAGGTTCAATTTCGGGTGAAAACATACAATTTCACACATAACACAGGTTTGCAGGATGCCCTCCCCGAGCACTCGTGCCATCACAGCATTGTTGCAAAGTTTCTTTTCTGGACTTTTCTGTCTCTTGTGAAGTTTGATTCTCTCTGCTAAGCAGATGGCAAATGAGCCACACGAAGTTTGCAACAGTTGTGTGAGCAGTTTCCCAATTGCTTTATGATTACAGTTATATTCCTCTGTGAAGCAATTATTTCCAAGCAGATGCTGGAAGAACTGAAAGCCAATTGCACTTTTGTCTGGCTGTCGCGCAATCTGTTCTTGTGCCTCACACTAGAAATTTCATCTCTGATCTCACAAAGAAGAAATTTCATTTGTTCCGACTGATTTGTTTCCTGGGTGAGCAGAAACATTTGTCTTGCAATAAACTGGGATCTGACTCAGGTGAGTGTTCATCACAGACACCAGGGAAGCCCTGCTGTTGTGTACAATCAGTATCTGATTTGTTTGGTTTCTTTTCTGTGAAGACAACACGTTGCATTTCATATCCACTTGCATTCCCTGCTACAATGCACAAGTTCACAGGCTAAATTCACCTGCATGACACATTAATTAGTTCTCAAGGTGGCTAGAAGAACACATTGATAAAAGTTGGCAGAGTTGACCTTCTTGTTTGCTCCAGGCACCATATTTTGTGCAGCATTCTTCTGTTGACTTTGCATTTGTACCCTTATTGTAGGCCCACAATTACAAGTCATGTTCTGTCAGAGATGCAGCCTTCCACAGTACCCTTTTTCTGGTTCCAACCAGTCAGAAAAACAGCTGTGTTCCTTTCACAGTGAAAATGAAGAAGTTCACGATGTTCCTGTTGGTGGTGGTGCTGGTGCTGGGAGCTGCAGCCATGGTCCAGGGAAACCAGGATGGTGGCAGCCCATCTGGTAGAGCAGCAGTTTGGGCATCATTTGAAGCTGATGAGGCTCAGGCTGCAAGTGCAGCTGAAAAAGAAGGCCATGTTGGGAGAAATGGTCAGAGAGCTGCAAGAGGACCTGGGGACCAAGCAGGGGGAGGTCCGAAACCTGGCCGCTAGAGGACAGCACTGCCTGAGGTGATGAATCCATCATGTTGTGCTGTTTGTCTTCATCTGAAAAGCTCCTGGACACAAAGTTTCCACGGGATCAACAAGAAAGGATGAAGGCAGCCTCCAGTACCAAAACATTATTGATACGGACACCTGAGACTTTGGATGTAATTTGTTTTGCAGAAATGGAGCGAAGAAACATGGACAACGACCTGAGAGAAACACAACATGGAAACATGTATTGAAAAGAAACTCTTGAAGCACCAAAAATTGGTTTTGTTATTTTGCTCACACAAAAACATGACAGCTTTCATGGCACACAGGCAATGACGTTCCTCTGTGAAATCTTGTAAAATGTTTGTTCACTTGAAATGCTCTCAGTACATCATGAACCATAGTTTACAGGGATGAAGGCAGTTTGATCTTGAGATATCCCTTTTACTTGGTCTCTCCTCCCGATTGTACACTCAAAACTACATGATTTCAATTCAATGATGAGAATATCATCAGGAACCAAAAACCAGTGATGGGAACAAAATCGCAGATAACTTCAGTTTTCAGTGATTTGCGCGGCCGGGTACCGGTCCAGCTCGAACACAATAGGCTTCCTCTTCCAAAAGTTGTGTACAGCAGTTTCTCCATGAAAATGGTGCTCAATTGTGTTCATATATAGTCTGTAGATTTGTTCTTGGTCAAGGCCAAGGTGCCAGGAAGGAAATTTATCAAAATTGCCTCTTTGTGATTTGGCAGTACTCCAGTTTTACCCTTGCCTGAGACTTTTGACATTTCAGGCCAAATGGGGGCAGTTGTTTGAACTCAAGGTGCAAATCACACGAGTTTCTGGAACTATTTTTTGTGCTGACAAATGTGTTCTTCTGTAGGTTAGCTTGACTTATTCTGAGAGAGTCCGTCAGTTGCTTTCCCTAAAATGTTGCTTGAGATACTGCAAAAATTAGCGTTCATTACACGGTGTTAGAGGTCAAGTGCACCCACCTCCAAACCTGGAGGGCAGTTTGGCTGAAAGTTCAGGGGTGCTGCACCACCACACACTGCAAGCGTTCTTGTTTTTCTTTGATAATGGTTCTAGTTTCATGGGAGGCCTACAACCCGTGTTTGGTGGTTAGTGTTTTGTTGCCAGTAGAATTTTTCCACAGTTTCATTTTCATTTTCAGATATCCTTCTCTCTGCAAAGCAGATGGCAACAACTTGTGTTGATCAGCCACATAAAGAAAATGGGCAGCAGTTGCATCGGGTTTCAGCATTGCTTTAAGCTCCAACTATTGTATCATTCTGCAAAACAATTATTTTCCCAGCAGCTGCGGCAAGAACTCAAAAATCAATTGCATTTCTGTTTTACTATTTGACAATTCTGTTCTTTAATCTCACTGAAGAAAACTTGATTCCTTATTTGACAAGAAACAGTCTGTTTGTTCCAAGCAAAGAATTCGATTCTTTGCTAAGCAGAACCATTTGCCATCTAGCAAGGGATTTGGAAACCAAGTGAGTCTTCTTGGCGGACCCAATGGAATTATGCTCTGTTGAGTGCTTCTGATTGTGTATACTTCAAATAACATAAATTGTTTTTTGTATGTGAGGCATGTTGCTTGTTGTTGTGTCAGAGAACGCCATCAAGAAAAGCTCACAGAGTTCAAGGCATTTTGAACTGGAAAGATCCTTGTGTTGTGGTCTCCATGGAGCTATTTTTCTCCAGTTCTATTTCTACTATTCCCTGTTCATTTGACCACATCCTGGTCTCTACAAAGCACATGCCAACAGCTTGTGTTGATCAGCCACAAAGGAAAGTGTGCAGCAGTTGCATCAACAGTTCTCAAAATTGCTTCACAATTTAATTACCCATTATATTCTGCTGTAAAGCAATTATTTTCAAAGCACATGCTGCAAGAACTCTGAATCAATTGCACTTCAGTCTCTCTGACAGACAAATCTGTTCATTTGCCTGACCGCTGAAAACTTGACTCCTGATTTGACAAAGAACTGTTTCTTCATGCAGATTTGAAACTTTGCTGAGCAGAACCATTTGCAATCCAGCAAGTGTGTGGAAACCAAGTGAGGTGAGTCTTCATGATGGACACTGTTCTGTAAAATGCTTGTGATTGTGTCACATTGTTTAAAATGAAAAACAGAACTTGCATTTGTCATTGTGTAATGTTTTGCCTGTGCTATGACACATTCTTCCAGACCAGAAGGTCATGACAAGAACACAATTTTGAAAGAAGTGAGGGCGGAATTCCTTTGAATGTTTTTAGGCGCCAATATTTTGTGCATGCAATGCCTTCTTCCACTGCCTTTCATTTTGCGTCAATATTGGCAGTTCCCTCCACGGCAAATAAAGTTCCCCCAAAAGTAACTGATGCAGCCTCCCACAGAGGGCTTGTCTGCAAATTAAGTTTTCACATTCCACAGGAAAAATGAAGAAGTTCTTGCTGTTCCTGTTGGTGCTTGTGGTCCTAGACGCTGCAACTGGGGCAGAAGATGCAGCAGCTGCTGAGGCTCAGGCTGTAGGTGCAGCTGAGGCCGGAATGGGAGGAGAAGCAGGAGGAAACAACATCAGAGCTGCAGGAAGAGAGCAGTGTGCAGGAGGGAGGTGTGGTAGATCAGCTGCAGGAGGGGAGCAGTGTGTGGGAGGGAGGTGTGGGAGTTCAGCTTCAGGAGGAGATCAGTGTGTAGGTGGGAGGTGTGGGAGATCAGCTGCAGGAGGAGAGCAGTGTGCAGGAGGGAGGTGTGGGAGATCAGCTTCAGGAGGAGAGCAGTGTGTAGGAGGGAGGTGTGGGAGATCAGCTTCAGGAGGAGAGCAGTGTGTAGGAGGGAGGTGTGGGAGATCAGCTGCAGAGAAGGACCCAGCAAAAAGAGCAAAAGCACCTCCAGGAGGGTAGAAAGGAGGCTGAGACAGAGCAAGAAATTGATGGAACACTGGTCAGTGTTATTTTTGTTTTCTATAAACTTATTATTTTCCTTTGCTGGATGTCTTTGGCTCAAAAATGGGCTACAAAATGCAATGCCACCCAGAAATCCATAACCACTCAGATACTACTGCTCTGTTGTAAAAATAAGACATCAATGGCTGATCATTTACAACATTTGTGATTTTTTCAGGAAAAGGACGATCAACATTGCCAATCATAGGCTTGCCAGCAAAAGTCTGCATTTTCTTTTTTTTTTCCTGGTTGAAGAAATACATGAAGAATTCTAAAGAGCAGATTTCTGTGGTTTCTTCTTGTGCCAGATGCATTTAGAGTCTATAAATGTCAGCATCAAATCAGAACCTGATGTTACTTGTCTTGCCAGATGTGCACATTTATCAAAAGGCATAAATGTACAACTCTCGGAATGTTTCTTTCCTCTTTGGGCAAGCAAATGAAAGTCGCCCTTGTCCCAACTGGCTGAGTTGTTTCAACTGCCTTTGTTCTGTCTCACATTTTCCGTTCACAACTGCAAGAAGATCACGTGAGAGTTGGTCAGTTACATTATGATCTCATGAAAACCACATGTCCTCACCGTGAGGAAGACATTTCAATATTATACTGGGCAATTTCTTCTGCTTCCACTGCTGCTTCAGAAGACAAATAACAGCCATGTCCTGATATCTCCATGTTTCAATTCCAGATTCATACTACATGGCTCAAAATGGTGTTCGGAGGAGGAGCAGGAGAAACAGGAGCATAATATAAGAGCAGGAACCGGACACAAACACAGAATAGAGAGTTTTAGATGCAACCCGTGCGAGGCCCCCTCCGGTCCCATCCTACGTGCCCAAATACATGGCAAAAAACGTGGCAACTGACCTTTTGGAACAAAATTTTCTACCTGTTAAAAGTTTCTTTTCTTCTCAAAATTTGAAATAAATATGCAAAAGAGGAATAATGGCAAAATACCTCCCAAAAGAGTGACATTGGCAAAGTATTTTTCTCATGAGACAGCCACGGAAAAGGCCTACATGGCAGTTTGGTTTGCCACGTAAAATGGCACGTTTTCTGGCACCGGGCGTAGAAAATGTGATTCCCACTTGTTGCGTCTAAAACTCCTTAATAGCAAAATCCTGTGAAACCGCAGCAGGTGAAGAAGGAGGAAGAGGGCGGGAGGGGATGTGTGTTGATGCACAGGGCATATCTGCACAGAAAAATAATTCTGTCCAAAACAGATGGAAGACTTTTTCAATGACGAGGACTGAAATCACTGTCCACCCGAGACCAAAATTAAAGTGAGAAGGAACTTTTTTTTGTGGCTGATGCTGGTGAGCACGACTTTTGCCCAGCACCTTTTCAGATGACTGATAGGCCAAGGTGACAAACAGGTGCATGTCTGTTGTTGAGCTGATTTTTTTTGTTTTATTGTGTGTCCTGATCCTTCCACAAATAGTCATCCTGAAAGAACGTAGGTGTTTGATTCACACACAATTTTGTTTGTTTATTGCAGATTGAAAATTTAAACTCAGGACTTTGATTCATGTGAGAATTGTGTGCGTGAGTTCAACACTGTTTCTCAGCTTCAACAGCACCTCTAGTGATACATCTTGCCTCAGCTAGGTGAAGACCAAAGAGGTGAGTGAAAAACGTGGGTTTTTGGAGAGTTATGTTTGTTCCCCTTTTTTGTAAGAGTCCTGGCGCCTTGTGTCTTCAGTCTCCCGAGTTGTAATGACAGGCAAAACAAAACTTAGGTTATTTCAGCAAGGAGCAAAGATTGAAATTGCATTCTGTTCACCATTAAGGCAGCACACAGTTCAGTTCCAGTTGTCAGTGCTGTCTAAAATGAAGAGAGAAGCAAGGCCAAAAGAGGACTTCAAAACATGGAGATTGAGAAAACCACATGCGATCCACAAAGTGAAATGTTAGTTTGCACCCCCTGGCACAGCATTGGTGCCAATATGATCAAACAAACAAACAACAGAAATGGAATAGTCTGAGGAGTACTCTCTTTTGAGACCAGGTCCCATGATGTATGTATACTTTGAGAACACCACCCGTAGACACTGAAAATTGGGTCACTTTCTGACCCGCAAATGACCGCGGGTCGATAGGTATGGAAGAACACACTAAACGATCTACAAGATCGATCCGTTTGATCATCTGGAAAAAAAATGGATGATCATGTCAAAGTGTACAAACCTCAAATGGATTTCTGTTGGTAGTCGCCTTGTTTCCATTTTCTGACCAGTGTGTGACCTCAAATGTTTCCCACCTTCCACAGCAGAATGAAGAGGTTCCTGCTGCTGCTCCTGCTACTTTTGCTGGTGGTGGTGATAGGAGATTTAGCCACGGACCATGGAAACCCAAGTGACCATGGAAGGAGTGGCAGAGCCGAAGTTTGGGCAGCAGATGTAGGTGGTCAGACTCAGGCTGGAGGTGCAGTTGAGTCAGGCAGGGCAGGAAAGGCAGGAGGAAAATACGTCAGACCTGTGACACCAGGAGGAGGAGGAGGAAGAGGCAGAGCAGAAGCAGGCAAGGAACCTACAGATGGAGTACAAGGGCCTCCGGCAGGAGAGTAAGCAGGCAGATGATAAACTGCAGGTGCAGGAAAATGGCAGAAGACTGGTCAGTTTTTTCTCTTTCAGTCAATGTTTGTTCTGGAGGATATGATTTGCCTTTGCACACTTCCTTTTGCCACCTCAGACACAGACCAAGAATCACTACTGAAAATGTCTTTTTTTTTCTTTCAGATTACCATCAATGTTCTGTGGCTGTGACCACTTGGTTTCCAAGATGTGTTTGTTTCCTGATAAAATAACAATCCTGAAGAATTCTGAAGAGAACAAGTCTGTTGTTTTCTCTTCCACTAGATGAGAATAAAATAAACACATGTCAGCATCAAATCAAATACATCTGTTCAAATATGGGGGGGGGGGCAGTTGTGTCTCTGTATGAACCAGGAGGTGGTGTGGGAGGAAGATGTCACAGAAAGCTTGCAGGGAAGACTGCCGAAAAAGCAGGAGGAGGAATTTACGGGGGGGAGGGAGGTACTGAGCCATGGGTGCTGTGTTTGGAAAATGACAAGGTGTGAAGGCTCATGTCTGCTTTGTAAATCTTTTGTTCTGACAGATTGGACACAATGTGGTTGCTTCAGCCTCCACACAAGTCCACTGTGAGGTTCTGTGCATCTCAGATGATTAAAAAATTAGTTTTCCAAAAGTTGCAAAAGCTTTGGCCTTTGTGTGCCCTTGTGGTTGAGGAAACTTATTTGATGAAATAAATTGGTTGTGTCTTGGAATTCTGGAACATTATCCCTGTTCTTAAACAGTGGGAAGGTCTGCATTGAAACACAAAAACACATCAAATATTTGCAATTTCTGAAAAAATAACGGCCTGAAAGCCACAATATATTTTTTTCTGAACAAAATAACACAATTTGACATGAAATTGTTTGCACGTAACATCTGTCTTGCTGAAAGCACTTTTGTAGAATTGGTTTCATCATGACAAACTGAAACAGCAAATGTTTTGCAGACACACAGATGAGAGAGAACTCTTCTCTTGAGAGAAAGACAAATACTGCACATCACTTTCCACTCCAGACCAAGATGGAAATGAGGGCCATTGTTTGGTGGATAATGATGGTGATGGTCGTTCTGAGCCAGCATCGTCCGCCAGGGCGAAGTCAGCGCAGAAAAGCTGGTTCATCGGAACCTTCCCACAAAGCGGGGAATGGCGGTTCAGTGGTGATCCAGGATCCTGACGGGGGATTGTGGATTCAACGTGGGGGTTTAGCAGATCTCGGAAGGCATCAAGGAGGGGGTATGAAGACATGACATCACCACAGGGACCTGGGCACCGTCCTGGTGGAGCAGGAGCTGGGATAGGAGCTGGAGCAGGAGCTGGGACAGGAGCTGGGATAAGAGCTGCGACAGGAGCTGTGGCAGGAGCTGGGACAGGAGCTGGGGCAGGAGCTGGAGGAGGACCTGGAGCAGGAGGTGGAGCAGGAGCTGGGACAGGAGCTGGGATAGGAGCTGGGACAGGGGCTGGGATAGGAGCTGGGACAGGGGCTGGGACAGGAACTGGGATAGGAGCTGGGACAGGGGCTGGGACAGGAGCTGGGACAGGGGCTGGGACAGGAGCTGGGATAGGAGCTGGGACAGGGGCTGGGACAGGAGCTGGGACAGGAGCTGGGATAGGAGCTGGGACAGGGGCTGGGACAGGAGCTGGGACAGGAGCTGGAGCAGGAGCTGGGACAGGAGCTGGGACAGGAGCTGGAGGAGGACCTGGAGCAGGAGGTGGAGCAGGAGCTGGGACAGGAGCTGGGATAAGAGCTGGGACAGGGGCTGGGACAGGAGCTGGGATAGAAGCTGGGACAGGAGCTGGGACAGGAGCTGGAGCAGGAGCTGGAGCAGGAGCAGGAGCTGGGATAGGAGCTGGGACAGGAGCTGGGACAGGAGCTGGAGCAGGAGCTGGGACAGGAGCTGGGACAGGAGCTGGAGCAGGAAGATGGGGCGCAGAGGATACAGCTTCAGTTGGACCTGGTCAAATTCACGGAGGAGGCAATTGTTGTCCTTGAAGGACGTCAGCTCCAGAAGGACCTGGACATGATCCTGGAGTTGGAGATTGTTGTCCTGCAGGGGAGGCAGGTATAACTGGTGGAGGAGACGGACATAATCAATGAAGAAAGGAGCTCCATTCTGCATGGACTGAAGGTACAGGTGAACCCGGACATGGGATTGAGGATGAAGATGAATATTTATCCATGTTTTGTCTGTGAGTGCAACAAAAGTTTTCTTTGAAATTTGAACACACTTTTTCACCTTTGATAAATGGTCTCTTTGATTGCGCACAACTTTGGAACAAGTTATGTGAATCTGATTTGCAAGGACACCTGTCTCACTGAATGTAATTCTGCATTATTTATTGTACATTGTATGCAACAGCAGCACAAAAACAATGATGCTCAAGGCAGACAGCTATTCAGTGAAGGCACAAGCTTTTTCCAAAAACAGACGGAAGATGAAAACTTTGGTTTTGTTGCTGACGTTGGGAGCTGTGGCTGTGGCGCAGAAAGCCCCTCCTGGACGATACAAACGGGGAGAGGATGAATCACCCTCAAGGGACTTGAGCCTCCCTGCGTCCTCTCCATTGGAGGGTTATGCAGGAGGGGAGACAGTTCTGCAGGGGAGACAGCACCCTGGGGAGGAGAAATGGGGGGAGGACGCAGACGCAGAGATGAGGAAACATCCCACAGATCTCCCATGTTGGAACGCCCTGGAGTTGCAGCAGGAATTTCACACCGAGATGGAGAAGAGCTGAGATCCACCTCAGGGAAAGAAACAGCAGAAGTGAAGAAAAGGGACAAGGCAGCACGTCCAGTGGAAGGATTGGGAAGACGTCGCAGGGACCTGGTGAGGGAAGCTGCCCTGGCAGCAGGAAGAGCAGAAGAATAGGGGACAGAGACACCAGGAAGAACTTGGAAGTGATCAGAATGCTGAGATGAAGAAAACTGCCGGAGGCAAATTTTGAACTTGTAATGATTCAGATAATACAAAAGTACGAGGTCGATCTCATAAGTATCCGTTAAATGGCTTAAAATTTGCATTTTGCTGCCCAAAAACAAGTTATATAAAATAGGCTACCTTCATTTTGTTCTTTTCTATGCCAGAGATTCTTTCATAAAGGTAAAATTGGAAACTTCTTTGCAAAGTAAGGAAAGTAGTTAGGTTTCTTTTGTGAATGTTTGGAAGGTTGGCTAAGAATAAAGTCAAGGGGAAGAGTCTGCTTCAAGTGTCAAGTTATACTTTATCCAAAGAACCTTGTTAAAGGGTAAATTTTAAAATTCATACCAATAAAATAGTCAAAGCTTGATAGAAGGCACTATTTGTTAATAATTTTTTGGCAATTTGTGTTGTGAAAAAAACAAAATTTTGCAACTGTATGTTATAGGAGGAAAGTAGCTCTGCCACAAGAATTGTTTCCAGGAATTTTGAAGATGATTTTCAGTTCATTTGATCCCCATAACGGATACTTTTGAGATGGACCTTGTATATTTGTGTTTCATGGAAGTTGAAGCCTGTTTTGTAATGTTTATTTGCAAGTTAAAACAGGGATTTTGAACATTGACAACAAGTTTTGTACCATTCTTACAACATTCTTCGTTTTCAGAAATATTTGTGATGAAAAAAATTGTTGAACATTGTCCAAAGGATGCAGCTGATCAAAACAAGGCTGCTTTACAGATCACCCAGTACAACAGTCAGTGGTATTATGCCTGTGTCACAGCTTTCATGTTGTGGCATAACACCACAAGAGCTAAACAGTGACATTTGTATTGATTGTGCTCCATAGGGTTGATGGATTTATTTTTTATCTGTGTGATAAGATCTATTGTTTCAATACACACTTTCAGAGGGGCTATGCCCCTCGGTTCTGAACAGCAGTTACGTCACCATCTTGAGATGGACTTTTTCCAGTCCATGCCTGAGGTCAAAAATTTAGAAATTGTTTGAGGTCAGATCAAAGGCTCCGATAAAATTTGTGTCTGTGAGCAGGGGGTCCCACCAGCTGAAATTTCGAAGTTCACAAAAATCTCATCATCAGCTTTGCAAGTATTTGTCTTCAAAAATCCACATCTTGTGAAGCCGAAAGAGGTCAGTGGAAAAGGGGCTCTGAGGAGAGTGATATGTTTTCTCCTTTTGTTGTGAGTTCTACAATGCATTTTGTCTTGGACTGACAGTATTCTCCATGAGAAGGAAAAGGTTTTACCAGGAGACACATGAGCAAGCAAACAAGTATATTATTTGACATTTATCAGTTTGAAATGGTGGAAATACATCTGTCAGATCTTAAACTGCTGTTGATTTATTTTTTTTCTTTTCTATTGTTGCACTTTCGCCAGCACTCTTGGTTGACCAAGTCTGACCTGCGCTCTTTCAAGTCCTGTTTTGTTTTTTGTGTGGCTCATTCTCTGTGAATCAAAATCCAGCTCTTCTGCATTGGGTGCGTTATGTTTGCTCTTGCTCTCACAAACTCTCTCATATTCTGTCTCTTTTGTCCATCTAACCTTTTATCCATCTTGCTCTCTATGTCTTTCTCTCTCTGCTTGTGTCTGCTACTGTTCTCTGTCTCAGTGTTATCTGTTCTCTGTTTGCACCCGATATATCAGTGAATTACATTCTCTTTCTGCTTCATCTGTTTTGTTTTTGTTTGTGGTCTTTTCTCACCACTCCCTCCCAGTCTATTCCGGACATTCTCTGTCTTTTGTTCGCCCCACTTGAATTTTCAGGGACTGTAAAATCAACGTCAAGAGAATCTTGAGACAACGTGACAACATTTAGAGAAAAATGGGCTGTACTGCATCTTGATGTTATGAGACTGAGATACTTTTTTTAAAAAAATGAGATGATTTCACAAACATGTTTGCCCACTGGTGAATGTATGTTTGAGTCAAAATTAGTTGTTTGATGACACGATCTCATCCTTCCACAAACGATCTGTGTCCAGAATGCAGCAGTTTGCTGGATACAAAATTGTGTTTGTTTTTTTGGCGCATTCACAAATGTGAACATTGTGTTTCTGAAAACATCTTTACGTTACAAATCTGTTCTTTTCATGTTGTACAAAACTGCAATCACATACCTGTTCTTGTCAAGTTATCTCGTGAAGACTTACGGTATTACTTTTTGTCTGACAACATTCTATCTGTTGCACTTAACAAAAATAAAGCACAAAAATTGATGCAGCCACGGATGCAAGTATCGCACCCAAAACACCAAAATTAGAGCAAGTTTTTTGTGCTTTCCTCCTCCTTTGTCTTTTTCTATCATCTTTACTCATTACCACCTGTCAAGCCATGGGTTCATTTTTTTTGTTTTGCATGGTAGGCAAGGCAGCCTATAAAAGAAGCTATATGGTGCAGCAAGAGAAAGGTCATGGATCAGAAAGCAGTGAAGCAGGTGCATGGAAACTAACATTGTAGAGCCGAATCTCCTCCAGTAGCACCTACAGCTGTGACCAAATGCTGTTGTGTAGTTGTGGGTCCTGGAACCGTGGACTTGTTTTTTCAGTCGCATAAGGTGCGACTAGTATTGTCAGTATGTGTCTGTCTGTGACATGTGACCCGGAGGAACCCCCCCCCTGTCAGCAGTTAGGTCATGCCAGGTTTAGGGCCAGAGCACTCAATACATTCTGATTGGCTGAAAGGCTTCAATAGGGCCTTGAATCAGTATAAGTATCATTTGTGTGCTGGCAGCCGAGGAGGTAACATCTCATTTGGGCTCTTGAGAGCAGCCATTTTGGTTTTCTTATATGGGGGCAGCCATTATACCTGCATGGGGGCTGCCATTTTGTTTTGTGGCTCTACTACAGATCTCAGATTATATGGATATAGGGCTGCCATTTTGTTTTACAGTTTTTGGCTCTGCTACGGATTTCTTCACCTGCGGCCTGAGTGACATGTGACCTCTTGGTCAACTTGTTTTTGTCTACATCTCACAGGGAAATTTACTCTTGTCACTGGACACTCAGCACGCAGGACCTATACGCTCGTGGGACTCTAATAGTTGCAAAATCAAAGGATAGAACAACAGCATAGCTCGCTCTGACCAGAAGACACCATGACAACAAATGGGCAAAGGATAAAAAAATCACACACCAGATATTTGCGCAAATCCAAATATTCTATAACATCTGTTTGCATGACTGGAACAAACACTTCAGTATCAGTGGTGTGTGCAGCAAACTACATATCATCACAGTGCAAAAGATGAAGTGCACACTCTTCAACATTGTGAGTTCAACCTGGTCAATGGTGCGAGGGAATAGCACCAGTACACAATGAGAAGCTGTAGATATTTGCAGGATGCCCTCCCCCCATGCTCATGTGATCAGATCATTTGGCACCAATATATTTTGCCACACTTTCTGACACAGCTTGAAACGCACACACTTTGTGAAACAGATGGCAAAACCTCATGTTAATCAGCGACACAAATAACCCTCCACGTGCTTCTGTTGTTTTTACACTCGTTCTGCTGCTGTAAAATAATTATCCTCAAAGCAGATGATACCCGAATCAATCTCATTTCTGTCTTCCAATTCTTTTTTCTCCTGTCCACTGTTTTGACAAAGCACAAGGTCTGTTAGTTTGAACATATTTGGCTCATTTGCATCAGACCAAGCCTGGTGAGTATTCATGAGTGAAACAAGGTAATTTTATTCTGTACAATGCAGGTGATTATTTGGCTTTGCTTTTTTCAAAAAAAATTTCTCCATGGAGCTCCATGTGATATCAGAAGCTACCCAAACACAGTACACAGTGACCAAAACAGGGTGACCTGAACACAATGATGCAAACACAAACCAAGCAGATGCACAAATTATCAATTTCAATACACAAATATGTTACTTTGATCAATAGAATGCACCCAAATTATCCAAACATTGCAACTTGTAATGCAATTGGGCATAAAACTTCCCTTCTGCTTTGCCAAGTGCTGAACACATTCTTGCCGCCTGGATTGTCGCTGTGAAGGCAAGCATAGATTTCCCAAGCAGACTGAAGAACACATCATTGAAAGAAGTGTGGTTGTGAATTATTTGTCTTTCTGCAGGCACCAACACAATGTGCACTTCCTTCTTCCATGATATTTTCATTTGCTTCCATATATTGCCAGCCGCCCCCCTCCTTTCAAACTTTGGTTGCCTCAGGTTCAAAAAATACAACTTGACAAATTGCACTTGCTTCTGGTTCTCAGTATTCTGTCCACTTTCATCTTTTCACCTTCCACAGGGAAAATGAAGTATCTGCTGTTCCTGGTACTGCTTCTGGTCTTGGAAGATGCAGCTGGGGCACCACCTCCAACAGCTGCTGAGCCCCAGTTGCAAGTGCAGCTGAGGCAGGAATGGGAGGAGAAGCAAGAGGAAAAAACAACAGAGCTGCAGAGACACAAGGAGGAGCTGGGCAGTGTGTGGGAGGGAGATGTGGAAGGTCAGCTGCAGACAAATTTGGGAGAGGGGAGCAGTGTGTAGGAGAGAGATCTGCAGCAGAGAAGGAGCCTGCAGAAAGAGCAAAAGCACCTGCAACACAATAGGGAGGATGCAGGTGTTGAGCACGAAATTGATGTAACTCTGGTCAGTGTTCTATTTTCTTGAAGAAGTTTGCTCTCCTCTGATGAAAAAGTTTGGCTTAGAAATTGGGCCACAGAACCACATGGCAAACAGAATCCTCTGTCTCAGATTTAATAAGGGTCACTTACAACTGTTCTTTTGTACCCAAAACAAGAAAACATGTCATATTATTTGGGACACTTGTACTATTCTTTCAGCAAAAATGACCTTCAACATTATCAAAATGAGGCTTGTCAGCATTGGTCTACACTTTCACTTTTTCTCTGTGTGAAGAAATATCCTGATGACTTCTGAAGGGCCTAGTTCTGTAGTTTTTTCTTGTGCCAGATGCACTTGGAGTCAAGAAATGTCAGCATCAAATCAAAACCGGATGTTACTTGTCTTGCCAGATGTGCACATTGATGAGAAAGCAAAACCTTGATCTGTCACCCTCAGAATGTTTCCTTTTTAGCTGAAAAAGAACTACAAAGTTGCCCATGTCCAAGCTGGTATTTAGCGTTGCTAAGTTGTTTCAACCTGAAAAAACTATGTTCTCACATGCTACTCAGATGTCAACTTAAATAAGAGTTGGTTTGTACAAATCCACACGAACCAGACACAACATCTTGACTTAGTTCAGTGCGCTTCACACAGGTGCACACATTTGTCAATCCTCACCATTGCAATGCAGAAACCCTGACTGAAACAAGCACCAAACAAAGTCAGTCAATCACCCCAAGTTCATTTATTACCAGCAACTTGTATGAAAGGACAATGAAATTGTTACACATCCAAGATTTAGAACTGCCTCTAAAGCCAGAGTACACCTTCATTCAAAATCATAAGGCCTGATACATACAAATTGAAAGCAAAATTTGCAAACACGTTGCTGGCACCCAACTGGTTGGAAAAATAGTTGGACCTCATTCGTGACTGATCTTCCATCTTCAGGTGTTTGCTTGTCATCAAAAATGCCATTTGAAAATGTATGACTGAAGAATAACTTAATTGTCACTGTTTCCAATGTGTTTTTCAAGAGTACGTTTTGGAAATTTTAATTTTAATTGTCTATTTGCGCTCTCAATTCTCTGAACATTGTTCTTTGGCTGGCAGCAACATGGAAGTGGGACCTGGACATGGACCTGGATGAGGTGATTGTACATCCCAACTGGAGATAAAAACTGGAGGAGAACTTGGACATGGAATTGGTGGACAGTGACAACAACATTTTCAATGGGCAGAGGGGAAAGAATGCAGTTCTGCAGAGATTGCAGCTCTAGCAGGCGAAATGTACAGAGACAGGGGTTCTCAAGGAGGGAACATAATGCTTTGGAAAACACCTTATATTTTACCTTTCTCTGACGTTTTGGTTTTGTATTGAACAAGTAAATTTGAATTCTTTCTCTCCTAGTCAGACTTCAATGACATTTGTGTGCTATGACATCACAGTCCTGTGATTTAACTCAAGGAAGGGGTAAAAATTGTCAAATGTGCCACAAATGAACAGTGTCTGTTCCTTGGTGTTTAGTTACAAGGTTTCATTGACTCTGAATAAATCAAGAGGGAATTCAGTTGACAAACCAATCTGGTTCCATCTGACCCAGATTTAACTTGCTGGTGAACAACCTCCTCATTACTATTTCTGGGATTTACTGGACTGACTTACTGACTGACACAGGGTAGGAATGAGTATCTCACACAAACCTCCGGAACAACATAACAAGAAACAAAGTTCCATGCTCCAAAGACAGATGATGATTTTTTTTCTGAAAATAAACAAGCACACACACACACAAAGAGGCAAACGAACAGAGAATAACAAGCAGCGTGGTCATGTTTTGAGTCATTCTGAAAGAATTTCGCACTAAATTGACACAAGTTTTGCTGTGGAATTTTCCATTGTTTTCTTTCATTGGCAGCAGCTTGGGACCAAATCACAATGACCTGATTTCCAAGAGCATCTGCCTCTCTGAATGCTGTTCTGTAAAGAAAAAAGCACATTTACTGCACCAGCAGTACGAACAATTAATCAAGAAAACAGCCATCTAAGGGAAGACCAAGCTTTGTGCCGTGACGGAAAGAAAAAGTTGCCTTATCTTTTACCAAAGAAGAGCACAGAACGTGTTGGTGACCACCATGATGAAAACCTTGGTTTTGTTGGTGATTCTGGGAGTTTTGGCTCAAGCACAGAGACCCCCTCATGGACGAAACAAGCGACATGAGCTAGATTCACCCACCGGAGACGCAGGACTTGAAGCAACATTTTCAGGCTGGGCTGGAGAAGAGATAAGATCCGCCTCATGGGAAGAAACAGCAGAAGCGATGAAGAGAATGGATGATGCATCACGTCCGAACGGAGGAGGATTGGGACGCCGTCGCAGGGAAGCGGCCCTGGGAACAAGAAGAGCAGAAGAATAGGGGACAGAGACGCCATGAATAACTGAATGAACATGGACGTCATAGCCTGGAGTACTACAATGAAGAAATATGTGCTGGACAAAGCATGAACTTGTGGTGTTTTTGCTGCCACAAGAATAAATCTGTTTCCTGCAGCTTGAAACTTGTATTAAACTTTTAATTTCAAACCAAACAAGGATTTTGGACATTGACAAACAGGTTTGTCCAAACAAAAGAGATAGAATTATTCTTGTCCACAAATGTGGCAGAAAAATAAGTAGCATTGTTATCATTCTCCAATGATTGCAACTGGGAAGAAAACAACTTTCAGTTGTGCACTCTCTTATGGCTTTGGTCAGACCTGCAGTTCTGTCCGAAAGGGTGCAGTCCCAAAGAGTTCAATGTGCAACTGCATCTCCATCAGGAAAGTAAGCTTTGTTCTGTCTCCAAACTCTACTTGTGCTTTTCTGCACAGGCGAACTTTCCTCATCCTCAAATGTAGTAGAATTGAGGGTGGCCAGTTCAACACAAATGTAATTGGGTTCAGGTCAGTCAGTTGTCAAATCGGTTTCGTGGAGTTTGGACGTGTTCAACAATTGGCGCTGCAAGAAACAACAAGTCATTTGACTTTCTCTGACATTGAGCGTTGTAGAGAGATAATAGGGAGCGGTTTGTTCTTTATTGTTTGGTTGTTTCAATTGAAGGGGAGTTGTCTTGTTTTTCCCTGTTCAGCGCAGCCATCTTGGATTTGGTTGAACTTGATTTTTCTGCCTTGAAATCAATTGATTGCTAAATTCTCATGTGCTGTTCAGATGCCAGCTTCACTAAGAGCTGTTCTGTACAAATCCACACAAACCAGACACAGAATCGTCCGCGTAAATAAATCTGCAACAATGAGGACAAAGGAGATCAGCCCAAATATTTTCTGACCAGCAGAGCTCTTGGAAGAAAACACAACGAATTCTGACACACATTTTTGTGAACTACATCAAGAGCTAGAGACCACCTCAATTCAAAACAAGAGAATCAGTGCTCATTTTGTTTTGACAATCAATCAGAAAAGCAATTGATACTCGAAACCCCATTTTGAACTGAATAACATGCTGAAAACAGTTGTTTCTTGACAGGAGTGAATGGACATTAGGAATGTGTCTTATCCCGTTTTGCTTTGTTTTTCAAGGGTAGAACAACCATTTCTTCCTGTTTGACCTTTTTGCACTCAGGGTTGCAAAGGTTGAGTTCCCACAGGAGTCACATTGCAATAACGTCTTTTCAGACACCTTTCGTATGAGGTCAACATCAAAGATCTCATTTGATTAGCAGCTCAGAAATGGCTATTCTTGTCTACACAGGGCAAGAATGTGGACAGGACTGGCAAGACAACTGGCCTGACATGCCATAAACCGTGTGTGTGAACATTTCATATCATGAGGACGGATTGTCCCAGACCACCACCAGTGGCCACTGGCCAAACCAAATGTGGTATGTGGGGGTGTGAAAACAGGACATGGCAGGCAAGATACCTGGCCTGATTTTTACCATTTGGTGTGAATTGATAAACCATCGGGGATCGATTGTTCTACTCTGGCCAACTTTGCGAAGGAGGCAGGGATGACACAGGACAGGACAGGAAAGTCATACACCATATCCATGCACATTGATATACCTTGAAAACCTATTGTCCAAGCCAACATCAGTGGCGATCTGGCCAAATTTACTCTACAAGGGTGAGGGATAGGACGGGACAGGCCAAGAGGTGTTGGATACCCTTTTCAAGATGGCTGACACACCGACACATTCCTGGTGGCACACAACTGAGTGCACCTAGCTCCTGATTCTGGAAAAGTGCACAGTTTACTTGTCAACAATTTCTTGAGTCAGAAAATCTGTCTTTTTTCTTGAAGTTATCTGCTTTCAATGGGCTCTCAAACCCAAGTCTGGTTTCAAAAAAGTGGGAATTTTTGTCACTCTTTTTACTTTTATAGACTAGAATTCTGTAGAACAGGGCAGTTACATCTGCAAGCTGCATGTCACGTGTATGTTTTGTGGCTGAGAAGCATGCTGCTGAAATAGCCCATTGCAAAACAAAGGACTAGAAAATGAGTTCATTTTCAATATTTTTGTTGCATTTGTCAGAAAACAAAATTACTGATTTTCTTTTCAATTTTTTGTTTACTTATCTGGATTGAGTGATTTTCAAATATCTATCAATCCAAATATCCAAGTTCTGTATGCAGGTATTTCTCAGGTTATGGATTTGGACATATGCCTGCAAATGA
>JAAUXT010101308.1_pt1 | contig 19390 bp, 18 predicted proteins | sample 7278171 | NCBI WGS metagenome assembly JAAUXT01 (sample SAMN14350112, study PRJNA611818) | marine sediment metagenome | isolation source: surface marine sediment (1.8m) | place: French Polynesia: Moorea | collected 2018-08 | reverse complement strand
ACCCTTGCATTGCTGAATAGCCCCTGCACTGCTTAATAACCCCTGCACTGCTGAATAACCCCTGCACTGATGAATAACCCCTGCATTGCTGAATAACCCCTGCACTGCTGAATAACCCCTGCACTGATGAATAACCCCTGCACTGATGAATAAACCCTGCACTGATGAATAACCCCTGCATTGCTAAATAACGCCTGCACCACTTGGTCTCTTTCACTCTCTTGAACAAACACTACATACTGTACTGAGGAACTCTAAATCACTCAGTGAATGTACTCACCTTGAAAATGAGTTCAAATACAGAAACTTTTGCACAAAGTAGCAGGATCACCAAATATTTGCTGAAACTGTGTTTGGGAATGAGTCCAAATAACCAGCCAAAACAAAGCAAAATCCTTGAAAACCAGCTGGACAAGGGAATTTTTTTCACAGCAATTCCTTTGGATATTATCACCAATTGTTTGATAAAAGCTGGCAAAAGATCCAGATCTAAATCTGGGTGGAGCCACTGTACCCGTAAACTCAGTCCAGGTAAAATCACAAATGGGTGGATTCTATCCAAAATGCTTGGTTTAATTCACAAATTGCAATCAAATAAAGTGACAGAGCCACTCAGAGTAGAACACAACTGGGAGCCAATGTTTCAAAACTAAAGCTCTGTTGATGTAGTTTTGTTGCACAGCAGTAGAGTTCAAGAGTCAAATGAGTGGTCAGATGAGCTTTTCACCTGTATGCACTGAGGTGAAATTTCCCAGGTGTGTCCAGCTTCTGTTCTGATTTGGGGCACAAAACATGACAAACCCTCCAGCCAAATGTTCTCTTCCTTGTGAATTTTGCAAAATCCTCATCAAAGCCCAGGCGCCGAATTCCCAAAAAGACATTCCCATGCAACTCTGACCACACAGCGGTTTTGCGGAAATAGTTCACAGCCTCCTCTCCGAAAACATGGGGGAAATGTGGGAGCATGAGTTTGGTTCAGCAATGTCTTCCACACATAATTTGCCCAACAAAAACTCAGGGGAACTCATCCACAACTTCTCTGCAACAACAGCATCAGCAGTTACAATTGTGATAGCAGGAGTATACCAATCAGAGGTGGTGGTGCTGGCTCTGGTGGTGCCACCTGGCAACAAAAACAGCAAGAATACTGTATTTCTGGGGAGGGGGGAGAGGGAAGCAATGATACACTGGTTTTCGCTGACAGGAACAGTGATGACACTTGTTGTGTGAGTGATCAGTTGACTGTAATGTTCTGATCAGTTCAACACACTGTCCATTGAGCAAAGCCAACTCAGGGGCTGTGGTTTCTGCTGTTGTGCAGGTGTGGGTGCAGTCTCCCTGCTTGTAGTGCAGGTCCCACCTGTCCATGTGGAAGGGAAAAGAATCCATGTATTTGAAGCCATACTGCTCAGCTGTGCTTTTCAGATAGTGGTTGCTAAGGTGTTCTAAGTGGGTTGTCCTATTTGCACAACCATTGCTTTGAGTATTCTTCTCTCCCCTGCTGCAGTATCCATCATTTCCCACAAAGTGTTGAGGCAGAGTGCTTCTCAGTATCACCTGCTTCTCAGTATCACCGGCTTCTCAGTATCACCGGCTTCTCAGGAAATTTTGTTACTTCTGTTCCCAACATTTCTGCTGCATTTGTCAGTGTGTCAGAAAAGATTTATCTTTGACTGGTGTTACAGGAAGGCATGTTGAAAATGATGATGTCACTCCCACCACATATCTGAGAAGAGCAGGTGCTCTTGGGCTATGATGGTACATGTTCCTCACACACAGTCATGATCCAGGTTTTAATATTTTTTGCATCCAGTCATTCACTCCAGGGTCCAACAGTTTTGGAAACGCTCTTCAAAAATATTGGAATTCATGAAATCCCCAGTGGACTGAAACAGCTGGCACATAATGGAATCTCCAACAAAAAGTGCTTGTTTGTTCTGTGTCTTTTTTCAAAAAATCAATTGTTGCTTCCACTGATACATATTTTTGTGCAAAATTCAAAGTTTTCGAGTAAAAGATGTTTTTGAATATTTTGAAACAGCAGGGAAAAATAAGTTTCAAAACAGAAGGCTGGTGGACCTGGACACCTGACTCCTATGTCACAAAGTCTCTGAATTGTGTTGGGGTCATTTGGGTTTCCAAGTGACTCTTTCTTGGGAGATTGATAATTTGTTTCTTCCTGTTCATGGTTCGTATGCTCCAGTGAGGGTGCTGATCAGGCCATACTGTGGGAGGAGGGTTCCCCCGAAAAGAAGTTCTGTTGCATCTGTGCAGTTCAATGTTGAGGTTGAGAGAAGAAGCATCACAATCTTCTTGTTTCACATCATGTTCAATCCAAAGCAAAAAGAGTCACAGTTGGCAGCAGAAAACCAGGGTCCTGCTTTGGATAAGTTTGTTAAACAGGTTCACACTTGTGAACTGTGGACAATGAAACCTCAGGACTTTGACAATGAAAGTGCATCTCAATAATACTCTGATCGTCTATGTCTCTGGTTCTTCTCAGGTGTATGAAGCGGTGGTGTGTTGTCAGACATTCAGGTTCTCAGGGGATTCAGACCACCACTGACCATGTCACCTTCAGGCAGATATGCAGTGAACAAAGATATTTATGAAGCAGAAATCACTGCTACTGCAAGCATTGCAATGTGCTGAGAAAACTGCACAATAAGGTATGCCAGTTGTTTTCCAACATGGTGCATTTGGTTGTTGTCCACCATTTTACATAGTTCTGTTGTCCCAGGAGTCATCATGACTTATTTTCTTTGGCAATGGAAATTGACATCAGCAGCACTCATCCTTTTGCTAATATTGTACTGAATGGAATCACAACTGGTTTTGCAGGGAGCTATTCTTGGAGCAACAAATGAACCATGAATCTTTCTGGTCAAAACAAAAAACAGCCTTAGTCAGTTTTGGCAATCTAACTATATTTTCTTGGGTGAATCCATTGTTGGGGGCTGAGCACCTTTGTGAGCAGCAACAATGAATTTTCATCCTGTTGTTACTGAAGAAAGGATTGTTTAGGTTGACAGGACCTGTTGTTTCAGACCTCTCATGCAACTTGATAAAATTCATGCACTGAGAGCTCAACTGATGATCAGTTCATTCCAATAAAATCACTTCAATTGGGTTTCTATGTGACACTCATTGCAGCAGATGAATTTCATGTGAACAAGACCTCACACTGCCAGAAGTAACTCAAGCTAAGACTTTTGTTTTTTCTTGCAACACTTGTAATGTCGTTCATCCAGGTGCAACAGAAATTGCAGGTTGGATACACTATGTGAAATGCATTCAAATAACTCTTCCTGTGCCACATCTCATTGTCCTCAACAAAGTTCGTTCTCATCATGGATCTCTCCTTCCCTTCCACTGCCAAACTGGGTCCCCTCTGCCTGTTCAGGTTTTCTGACATTGTGAGCCCTCTGCACAGTTGGCAGGAAGGTCATGCACCTCCTGAATGATGCACACAGGTCTGTTGTCTGCTGCACCTCCTGAATGATGCACACCTGTTGTCTGCTGCACCTCTCTTGACATATTTTCAAAACCTGCAAGAATTGCTTTGTGGTTTATTCTCATGCAGGCAGTTTTCTGTTATTTTCCTTGACAAAAATGGTTGATGTTGACTGCCATGTGGGACTATTTCAGTGGATATAGTAAATGCATAGTATATTCTCCTTTCAAATAGTGAGATGCACTGGTCCACCATGTCCTTGAGTAGTTACTGGCCATCATTGTTTGGTAATTTGATGAGGTTGGGCCATAAAGGGGCGCAATGAAAATTGAGCAACCATAGGGTGACCAAAACAAATCACCCATGGGCAGTGTCTGCCAAAGTATGTGTACAGCAGTCAAAATAAATTTCAAATTTGGATCTTTTGGGTCTTTTTGAATTTGTGTGGGTCAAGGAAAATACATAAGAATTTGTCAAGCTTGCATTTGTAGGTTTTCCTATGTAAATAGTTCAAATTTTTGGGCTGGCTAATTTTGAACATCACTGCACAAGGTTCTTCATATCTCAGAAATGTTTATTGATGAAATGTGGTATATTGATGAAGTTTGGACTTGTGTTATTTTTTTTTCATTTTCAAAAATGTGTACATGTTTTTCAGGTTAGGTACAATTTTAGGAGAACATTCAAAATAGCTATATTGGAGATATATGCATTGAGGTGACAGGTTTCAATGTACAGATAATTTTAGGTAGATTTGGGTACATTCTGATTGCTAAAAATGACAAATATTTTTTAAATTCATAGTTTGTGCATCTGGTTATTTGTGTTTGTCTGCTGTGTTCCAGTTGCTGTGTTTAGGTCACTGGGGTTTGGTCAATATGTTTTGATGGCTTCTCAAATCACTCAGAGCTCCATGGAGGTATTTTAGGTGATTTGAGGATGTTGCTCTGTTTAAAAATAGACATTTGGCAAAGATTTAGGCAAGCTTTGTGTGCAATCAGATGAGAAGTTTCAATATACAGGTGAATTGGGTAGATTTGGCTGTATTTCAAGTGATAGGTGATAAAAATAAATAGAAATTGAAATTGATAGTTTGCGCATCTGCTTGTCTGTGTTCAGGTCACTGTGTTTGGGTTGCTGTGTTTGTATTTCTCAAATCACTGGGAGCTGCATGGAGCTATTTTTCAGAATGCCACAGAAGCACACAATGTCTCTTTGGCTGCAATACTTTATTTGTTAATATTTCTCAACACTGTTCAAATTCAAACTTTTGACTTTCTGCTCACACCCTCTGTCATAAACTCCAAAACACAGATTTGTTGGGCATGTGGAAATCAGATCCAATGAAAATGTTCAGGAGCCCTGTGTTTTGAAGAATTTGTTACCACATTCCTCTGTGAGTAGTGGATGCTGAATACAAATTCAACATTCATGACAACACCACACTATTCTTAACAAAATTGTGTGAAAGTGTTCTTGAAGAGATTTGATGACTACAACTAGTACCATGGGGGTGTTGTCCTGAGGCTTTGGACAATCATGACTACACTGTGACTGAACTTCAACATTTCCACCAAAAGTGCATCACCTGTCACTCAAATGTGTTGTTCATTTTCAACATCACAAAAGTCAAAGACAATACTCTGATTTGTTTTTTTCAATCATCAACATGACAGAAAGCAGGTAATTATTTTCCAAATGAGACAAGTTGTCAATGATGTTGATCATATGGAAAGGTATTTGCTCCAGAAAATGTGTGCACACTGTCCTCGTCTAGATACCATGGCTCTCACCTTGATTATCAACATCATCTGGCTGGACATGGATGACAAGTTCCTCACTTGGTTTAACTTGGACCACTTGTTTCTTACCTGGTTGGACCCAGATCGCTTGAGGTCCTGTTTCAATTTGATGGCCTTGAGAGACAGTACTTTCGACAGACTCAGGAGCGACTGGACAGAACACACCTGAAGGAGTGGACACCCTTTCATCAAGATCAGGACTTGATGGCCCTGAATTTGACTCAGGGTGGATTTTCCTTGCCTGTGATTGAGCATGCCAGTTCTGGTTAAATTGCTGCACCTTCAGACCCGATTTCACTCCAGCACTCTGCACCTGTCTCTGAGAAATACCCTTTACCCTCATGGCTATCTTTAATGCTGCTTCAAAGAAAACAATAAACCCAATCAAAGAAATAACGAACAAAATCTCCATCAGTTCCAAGTTTCTCAGAATTTCAACCTGAGGACCCTGAAGACTGATTTCAGTGTAAAGGAAAGAGGCCTTCAGCATATTGATTGCTGCTACTCCACACAACAAAGTCAAGGAAAGTGTTTCTGCTTTGTTAGAAAATTTGTTCTTGAAAGGCTTGGTGTGTGTGTGGTGGACCAGAAATGCCATACACATTGCCAAACAGACACTAAGTTGGATCAGAGGGTTTGGTATCAGAATTGTTGCACTGATCAGAAGTCTTCTCAACATTAAAACACTTTCCCAATATTGGGTGCCTTCTTCAGATTCTCTGAAACCACCCATGAATCCATTGTATATCACCTGTTCCCCCTTCTCTGCATCATTGTCAGTCATGTCTTCAATGACTTGGTCTTTGTATGACAGATACAACCAGTACAAAATGACAGGCAATGGGAAGCATGAGGCTATGAAGAAGAAATGTCTTGAAATTCTCCTGCTTTTCAACAGTTTCATTCCAAAGTATGTCAAGAATGGATAGGGCAAAATATATGATAAGCAAAAAATGATCATCACAATCTGCCATTTGCTGTAGCACTGAACAGATCCATCATTGAACCACACATATTTGCCAGCAACCAATGTGCAGGTAAGGGAATAGAATATGATAGAAGTGAATCCCAAGTATGTGTACTTCATGATCTCAACCAAGCCATCAATGAGCTTCATTTTTAGCTTTGCTAGCTTGCCTGTGTTTATTACCAGCTGTCCTATGAGGTGTTCAATGAGATACACCAAAAGGAACATTATGTTCCAGCAAATGTAAATTGCAAAGAGAAAAACAAGTTTGAACATCATCTTGTCAGTTGTTGTCAAGTTTTCCAGCACACAAGTGTCATTTGAAATATTGGAAATTTCAAAGTTTAAAGCAAGTCTGACAAATGACTCAATGTTGGTGAAAAATTGGTCAATTTCTCTTGAGTGATCAAATGATACAGAGAGTCCCATTACTGCTTTGATTTGAACAAAATATGTCACAATCCCAAAGTAGCCCTTGTCAATGTAATAATGCACATCATCATTTCCTGGTGCTCTGGTGCTCTTGCACATTTTTTGTACCAAAAAATTTGGGATTGTAAAAATATCATTTTTAAAAGTGTACAACATAACATATATGATCAAAGCTAAGACAACAAGAGGCCACAACCAATGACTGTTGCAACTATCTCCTTCAATACACTGTGATGAAAGCATGGACAGGGAATAATCTTCCTCGCAGCTTCCACACAATACTCCTGATCTGTGGCTTGAGCATGGATCAAAACCCAGACAGTTTTCTCCTGTGCAGCAATAGTCTGCAGGACACTGATGAACAATAATTTCATTGTCTGCTCTGTATCCCCAAAAGTTGGGCTTCACATGGAAGTCATTTCCTGGACAGTTTGCTCCTGGTGGACATGGCTTGCACAAAAAGTCTGTGAGAGACAGGTCTGAACTTTGAACAGTGACATTTGGTTCACTAAAACTGTATGATATGTCAAAGTGTCCCTCTGATGCAACATATGAGGTAACTGGACATGATGTGCAACTGATCTGAAATTCTTTGGCCTGTTCCTCAATGAACCTTGAGTAAATAGTCACCTTGTACCAAGCATGACATGTCACATCCAGATTCAGTTGTTCAACTTTCCCTTCATGAGTCAGAATTTGCAGATGTAGCAATGATGGGGAGGTGTGTTTAAGTTCTCTAGCAAATACTGATGCATTGATTGAGATTTGTGAATAACCCAGGACAAACACCCCTTTGGGTGAATCATACATTACATCTGTAACTCTGAAGGTGGAGTTGGAGATTAATGTATCTAGGCAGCCACTTGACAGCCAGATTGCTCCACCACCATCAGTGGCCATGTTGTCTTCAAACAAGTTGCTCTCGATTTGGACTGAAAGCTTTTGGCAGTGGGTACCTGTGCTTGAGCTGTGAAAGCTAACTGCTCCACCTTGTGATACAAGGGGGCCTGTTCTATCCACCTTGTTCTTTCTAAATGTAGAATATTTGATCTTTACAAAATTAATTGAACCCAAAATACTTGAATCCCAAGGAAAGAATTCAACTGCAATTGCTCCTCCAGATCCCAGTTTTGTGTTGTTTAAGAATGTACAATTATAAATACCAACATTTATCCAAGAGTCAAGAAGCCCAGGGTCTGGATTTGTGAGCTTTAAGCCTCCAGTACTATCCTCTGCAATGCAATCTTTGAAGTCTAAACTCAGCCTGATTGATGAAATTTCCACAAGAGACACATCTGAAAAACTTGACCCAGAAAGATGTACAGTTTGAAATGTTGAGAGACAAACATTGTCTGTGTCAAACATAATTTCACTAGAATTATAAGATGTCTTCATTGATTCATAGGACAGCTGGGAAACTTTGATATAGGTTTTGGCAAAAAGAAATTCACATTCAGCCAATGCTACAGCAGTTGTGAGTGTGTTGTTCAAGATGAGGCCAAAAGCATTGTTTTCAGAGAGTTGGTTTTCAAATTTGGACCTAGAAAAATGCAGCATCATGTGGCCCAATTCATACTCTGTCTGTACCTGATCAGTAACCAATGTGTTCAGAAAAATAACCTCATTGAACACAACATGGACATTCCCAAGTCCTATTTTGATGTTGCTGAATGATATCTTTTCAAACTGAATGACAGGGTTGTTCTGAAATGACTTTGCAAATAGAAGTAAATCAGTCTGCAGGACACATAATCTTGAACAAGCAATGGTAATTGTCCAGGTTTGGAACAATTCTGAATTGATTTCAGGTAACTGAATCATCAAAGGGTCACCATCAGTTTTGTCCTGTGCTACTTGACGTCGGTTGCGATGCTGTGTGAGAGGATGTGTTTGAACTTCAAAGTATTTGTCAATATAGATGGTGTTTATCCAAAACATTCCCATTCTGACAATGTTGGTCAAGGCATATTTGATTGTTGAACATGTTTCCTCTGGCATAAGCAAGCAACTGATGTTGTCGTTGCTTTCTGTGCTGCTAACAGAAACATAATTTTTTGTGGGTGTGCCCCCTGAAACACAACAAAATTGTATGCAAAAATGGAAACAAGAAGATTGGAATTTTTTACTGACAAGAACAATCACCATGCAGCAACCTGACCTTTGCAAAACACAGTTTCCTCCATGTCAGCACAAGAGCAAATGTCAGGGCGCGGTAGACACAAGTTGCTGGGCCTGCACCAGAAGTGATTTGAATCACACATTTTGGGCCCATCTCTTTCCTGTGGTGTATTGCAATTGTGTTCATTGTTCTCCTGGCAACTGACATGACCCTTACAAATCCAGCTTTTGGGCAAGCATTCTTTCCTGTTGTTCTTCAAGGTGCATTCCATCATGTGGTCTCCCTTACAGATGCAGTTTTGTTCATCTGATCCTTTTGGACAATCAACTTTGCCATTGCACAACCAACTTATAGGAACACACTTTCTGGAATCTTCTGTGCACATCTGGAAATATGTCCATACAGGATTATTTTGCAAATGAAATTCATCTGAATCTCTTCTGACAATTTTCTTTCTTGTTTTTAAGATTCTCACCTTCATTGTGTAGATTCCATTGTAAGATCCAGGAACACAGGCATGATCACAAAGCTCATCTGATCCATCAGCACAGTCAAGTGTACCATCACACACCTTGTCATTCTGTGCACAGAATGGAGCCACATTTGCAAAGTATAACCAACAACACAAGAGCTGAGGAAGGAAAGTCTTTGCCTGCTTGAAGAAGAATAAACCATGATCACTGTATCCGGGAATGGTTCCCTGGATGGACATATATCTTCGCCGCACACTGTCACTAAACACAAGAAAACGAAATGGTAATTCTGAAAATTGCTCACCCTCACACATTTGTCATCCGCACATTTGACTAAACCTGCTACACAATTGTGATCATGGCAATTGTGTTCATCAGACCCATCATGAGGGCAATCCCTCTTTCCATCACAAACTTGTTCTATTTTCAGGCACCTGGGGTTGTTTCTGACGTCATGACATTTCCAGTCTCCCTGAAGACAGCTGAATGAAATCTGCTTTGAAGCTGTGGAAAAAAAAACAACAAATGTTTCTCCTGTTATTGACTACAATTGTCTGTTTGTTTCTGGGTACTGTAGATATTTTCTCTGGTTGACTATGGCTGGATGATGGGGACTAAAATCTCGCCAGGGAACTTTACTCCCAAATGAAGCTGAAATATTTGTGCAAAGTGGCTTGAGGTGGCTTGAGGTGTTAGTCAACTGTTTCTGAGCTTTTTGTTGTGAATTTTTTGTCCTTGCCCTCACCTTCAGGGTCATTATTCTGACAAAGCTCTGGCCATTCATCGACCCATCTGCACAATGACTGGAACCATCACACAGGCCCCAGGAAACAATGCACTCTCCATATTCCACACACTTCCAAGCATCTCCAGCACAGTGTTTTCTTGAGCAAGTTTCATTTGACTCATCTGAACCATCAATACAATGTTTGTTTCCATCACAGACCCATGCCTCAAAGATGCACTGCAGGTTGTTTACACATTTCCATGAACCATGAGGGCAGTTCCACCCCAAGCAAGTGTTATTGGATTCATCTGACTTGTCTGAACAATCTTCTTTGACATCACATACCTCTGTATCAAGAATGCACAATGATTTGTCAGGACATGCCCACTCTTCTTCAGTGCAGTTCCCACATGTCTCAATCCACTCATCAGACCAGTCATTGCAATCAACATGACCATCACAAATATCTTTGTCTCTGATACACATAATTCTGTCTGCACATTTCCAAAAGCCAGCACTGCAGTTTCTACTGCTGCAAGTCTCAAAAGTCTCGTCTGATCCATCAGCACAATGGTGATTTCCTTCACACACATCTTTTCCGGGGATGCACCTTGATGAACTTCCACACCTAAACCAGTTTCCATCTGATTGGTCATTGCAGTCAATTTTACCATCACAAAGCAATGCACCATCAATGCATTGTTTGTTGTCATCACATTTCCACCAGGTTTCAGTGCAGGTCCAGCCCTCACAGTTTTCTTCATCTGATGCACCCAACAAATCACTATGTCCATCACAAACTTTGGTGATCTGGATACAGATTCCTGCAAGTTAATGTCACAATCTACTTCTGAAACAATGATTACAAGCTGCCAGAAAAGATATTGTAACACTAAACTGCCACTGACAGTCATTGGAACAAATTTTGTTAGACAAAGAACCTGTCAACTTGCCATTTCTGATCATCTGTCCTTTGGGACATTTCCACATACTGGTGCAAAAATGCTCTGCATCATCAGAACAATCTGTACCACAATCACAGATTCCATCACAAACTTTGCTTTTCGGGATGCACTCTGTTTGTTTCAGACATATCCACTGCTCTCTCCCACATTTACAGTATGACTCATCAGTCCGGTCCACACAGTGATATCCATCACACAGTAAGGAAAATGGAAAAGTGGTTTGATCATGGTCACAAGTCCAGTTGCCTGTTTCACAAAGAAATTGTTTGGTAAGTTCTTCAACAAAGGCAAACATGCAACATCTTCATCCAAACATGGGTTTGTTTTTCTTGTTGGTTTCAACTCCAAAGATCAAGAGTCTCTCTTCTAATGACTTGATTGAGTCTTGCTTGTGGAGCAGTGATCATACTGAGTCTGAGAATGTTCTTTTCATCAAGTGTGCCAACAACAACACACAGTGCCAGGCCTTCCTTGAATTTGATGAACAACAAGCTATTTCAAGCACTCAAAATGCAAGAATATTGTAACTGCACATTTCCTGCAAGTTTGTGATTTTTAATTTGTTTGTTTGCAACTACACCTGTTCTGGGCTAATTCAAACTTCCTTTATTGAAATTCTTCCTTCGTTCTAGATTATTCATTGGACACAACGTGTGGTCTGTGCAATTAAATATATTTCAATGAGGACAATTCAAATTTAAAATTCAAACAATTACATAAACAAAAAAATCATTTTTTGAGACCAATTTGTACCTTTGTAATGTATTTTCCTTGCTTGGTTCAAAGTGTCAAAAAACAATTTTTGTCACAAGCAACAAACCACCCACTTTTCGTTGGGATTTGTATATGTGTTAAACATGGGCCACGAGACACATGCTGGACGCATTCCTCCTTTGGGTACAATGCCAAAAATAGTAAAATGGGCAATGTTCACAGGTGACACCATAATGAATTTCTTCCTGAATCACACACAGATGCATAGCTACTGATCTGAGCTTTAAGGGAGAAGAAATGGTGAGTAATTGAGATGAACAGTTTGCTGAGATATTAGCTGTCAACAGTTCTGGTAATATGTGAGACAATGTTGACACATTGCTCCATTAGGTTCTAGAAAATACAGCAAAATAGGAGACATGGGTCACTGGGCTGATTTGAAGTGTTTGAATTCACTGAGTCTTGGCTGGTATGAGACTCAGATCATTCAAAGAAATTGTTTGGGCATTTTTGACTTGCATTTTACCAGGACGGGGTGTATTGCTTCCATAAGAAAACATTTTGTGGTATTTCATTCAATTGGGACAAATTATAACAAACTCACTTCCACTGGAACTGAACCTGCCGTTTCACAAGAAAACATTGTGGTTTGAAAGCAGAAAGCACAATTCTCACCTTCAGCAAAAAGATGGGAAGCAATCTTCACTCTGGGAATGGCACATTCAGGCTGATCCAAACCACATGTGGCTGAACAGAACATGTGTTACACTTGACAGCATACACTTCCACGGGACAAATGTGAAAATGGATTTCAAATCCATTTCTTTTCAATCAACACCAACTATTTGCTTTTCCTGGTCCTTGTTTTGCTTTTTTGGTTTGGCTTGACAACTGCTTTTGGTTTGTTGTTATTTTTTCATCTGAACACTCTCACCAGATCTTGCTGTATCTTTTCTGTTTGGTTCACAATACACATACTTTGCCTGAACATTGAAGGCGGAAGTGGGCAAAGCAAGTAAAAGGCAAAAATGTTATTGCCATTTTTGCCACATCCACAAAGCAAATGGTGAGTTGAGTGCAGCAATCATGGCTGATCAAGCACAGGGGATGATTCACCAAGTGCATGCACACTGCCAGTGGGATGAACCACCGCCCTGAGCAAATGGATGTTGTGACTAGCACTCACCTTTTTCACAGATATAGGGCCAAAATGTCTCACAGCCATGATCATTCCAAAACCCATCTGGCAAAATCTGACCACAGTTCTCCCCAGTTCCTCCATCGGGCTGCCAGGGAGCTCGGCCCCAGTTCCTGAAGGCAGCTGAAAATATGTGCCTCTGATGTCAGACCGGACTCTTTATCCATTGACACAACACAAACATCAATTTTGCACTCACATGTGCTGCCATCTGTCCAGACCCAAGTACCCTCCTGCTCCTCATCAGTTAACCCAATCCAACCAGAAGGAGTCTCTTCATTTTTCCTCCTGTTTGAAAGAAGTTCTATCAAAAACCTGTCACATTTGTTCACGTGTACAGAAAGAAAAGATACCAGTTCAGGACATCCTCCCCACCCCATCCAACAACTCAATTTCAGCCTGAAACTGTGACAAGTAACACAGAAATATTGAATACAAAACTGCTGTCTGCACCTGAACAATGTCCAAGCAAAGCTATTTTCTGCATGATTGGCAACACTGACTAGGTGTGCTCCATATGCCTGGCATGCAGCTTCAGCTGTTGGCTGATTTGCAGCAGGGGTGTGATATTTGTAACAACTTCCGTCATAAATTTCAAAATCAGGTTGACAACGTGGAACTATGAACAAGAAAGCAAAATTAGTGCAAACTTGTTTTGTTTTACACACTTTACCGTCAAAAGCATGTCTACCCAATTTGGAAAATGAAAGAAAACTTTCCAAATTTCATAAGTTAGTGGGCACAGGGCATATGTACCTTCTGCTTCATCATCCTCGTGAGTTGGACAGTCCACTTTTCCATCATAAACCTTCTCCATGGGAATACAGCCGTCAATCAGAGCCAGACACTGAAACGCATCATCACTGCATGCAGCTGAAATCAAAAATACCTCCAGCGAGGTCGCGTGATTTGCAGCAATTATCGCCCATCACCAACCAAGATTCCAAATGAAGGTACTTTGAACAAAATTGCTCCTGCCGCATCATCCTAGAACTGAACCAAATCAACTGACCAAATATGTGCACAATTGAGGAACATCTTTATGAAAAAAGATGCTGTCCACAACATCTTGTCTACCATGCCTTATGTGTTTTGTGCTACCTGGTACCCTTGGGCAACCAGGTGCAAATCACGGAAAACTGCACAATAATCAAGCACCCCATGAAGTGTTTCTTTTGCCCAACTATTTTGTTAATGTTTGGATTATTTTGTGGCCTTTTAGGAGCAACATGACAAAATAGACTCTTTTATTTTTTTGTTTCAGCAAATCCCCTGCTCAGTAATGTTTGCAAAGACTTGCCTTTTTCACAAATATAATCGTAACTCCACCCGCAGGGAACATCCCTCCAAGGACCAAACTCGTACATGATGACACAGTTCGCAGTGGTTCCCTCATCTGGTTCGTTTGGATTCCAGAATATAAATGTAGCTGCAAAAAATGTGTGCAGGTCTCATATGTACTGAAGCTCTGGGTGTCCTGGAACCATAGTGCGTCACTTTGGACATAGTAGTGAGGTTTAGCAAATTGCAAACGCAGACGTAAGCGTGAATGTAGATGTACAATCTCACCCTGTGGGTGCGGTAAGTACACCCCAGGTACTTTGTATGTCTTCAGTTCTGTGTACTGTTTGTTCTACACTTGTTTTCAGTGCTTTATATTCAATTGTTTGAAAAACAAGAGAAAAAAACAAAAATAATTTCAGAAATTGAAAAAAAAATCTTGCTTTGAAATTGAACATTTGTTGGTGTGAAAGATCCCACAGGGTGAGACTCTATGTCTACGTCTACGCTCATGTCCACGTTTCCATATTGCGGAAGATGCCTGTAAGTGGAGGTGAACTTGCCATTGGTACCGTCCAACCAAACAAATGTGCCCTCCTCTTCTGTGTCAGTCAATCCGAGCCAAGCCCGCTCGCCCCTGCAGGAGAGAAGTAACACCAGATGGTTGGTGGACCCTGATTCTCAAGTTCTTGTCCACATTCTACATTTGGTGCTCAGTCTTACACAGCCTATATTAGCGAGTTTAAACACAACGTTTGAAGTTGAAAACATCAACCTCAACCTGGAATGTTTTTTGCATGCCTCGATTTTGCCATGTTTTGGGGGCAATTCTGCCTTTTCAAAAGGTTGTTTAACAAAATTCACCATAACTCAGGGTTTGTTGGTTTGAATTATTCTTTGTTAAAGTTGACACGGCGTTTGAAGTCTGGGCTCCAAACCGCCCTGTTTGAAAGTCCCTATTACCTGTACATTTGTCGGATGAACTCATTTTCATGAGCATCTGTGATGGAGACGAGGTTGGCGCCCTCAGCTTCACAGGCAGCTTGAGCTGCAGCCATTGTTGCCTCAGTGTGGGCGCGTCGGTAACATCTACCTCCATACTCTTCATAGGCTTGTGGACAAGCTTTGAAAAATATTGTAAAGCCTTTGTTTACGAGGCAAAAACATAAGTGTGCAAAGTACATCAGAAAAATGTGTAACAAAAACATTTTGAGCTTGAGGAGAACTTGCAAGAAACTTTGTTATTTGAATGGTGAAGTACTTGGTTTACCTGCACGGCTCATTGTAATAAACACCACTTCAACAAAGATTACAACCAGGTTTATCTTCATTCTCATTGTTGAAAATTATGACCTGCAAAGTAGACACTTTGTGTCAGCCAGAGAGTTGCAGAAAATAACAACAAACAATTCTTCACCAAAGTGAGACACAACCCATTTGTTGGGCTGGTCTTTTCACTCTCAATTGTGCTTCTCACTTTTCATTCCTTTGCATGTTTCCCAGACAAAATCCGGGCAAATTGATCTGTTGTCCTGACATTTAGTTTGAAAATTAGTTCAATATTTGTTGACAGTCAAATTGTAGCTGCAGAGCAAGTCTTCCTCCCCTTCAGAATTTATATGAACTACTCTGGGTGACAAAAACAGTAGCATTTGCTGAGATTTTTCACACATATTTGTTCACCCTGTATTTCAGGACAGGGATCCAAATTATGGAATTTTAGTGTCTTGTCTCAATAGATTGAACTGGGATGTACTCATAATAAATGAAGGAACAATGACACTCACACACAGAGTCCATCCCACCTGCAAGCCTTTGATGCATGCCATTCAGCCTATACACAAAAGCTCAAATGGCACAACACAAACATGAACAGAGACACACAAAGCGAATTGATTTTACACTGCAAAAACACAGGAGGCTTATTTCTGTTGCTGTCATGTTGGGTGGAAGATACGGCATATCTCCCACATCAGCGATCCAGATTTCACTGGAGTGTTGTGTCCTGTGAGATGACTTCTGAAGCCATGCACACTGGAGAGAAGCTGGAGCTCTCTTATCAGGCCAGTTCACAACCTCCTCTGATAGCTCATGCTTGACTCCTTCCAATGAGTTCTGGAGGTACTCATCAAAAGGGTCTAATAAACCAAGCCTTCACACATGCCACTGAGTGTGGGTTTTGCTTGTACAAGGCAGTCTCACCCAGAACCAAGGCTGAAATACTGCAAGGCAGTGAAGAACTACATCCACTGCCAGTTTGTGACAGAGTTGCCAGAGTGGAAGGGCTGCCACACACAACATTCAGGATTCCCTTCTCTCCTTGACAAAGCCAAACATTGATTTTGAGAAAAACAATCTCAGTTTTGCACAATAGAAAGGACCAGTGTAATAATCACAACATGCCCATTGCTTCTTCCTTGGTGTTTCTTGTGCTGGTGGTTCAGTTCTCCTTTTTGGTCATTTGCACTGTTGCAACCTGTTGCAACGGCCTAAAGCACATAAGGCATCCTGGACAAGATTCTGTAGACAGCACCTTTTCCAGGAAGATGTTGGTCCATTCAGCTCATATTTGGTCAGTTGATTTGGTTCAGTTCCAGGATGGTATGGCAAGAACAATTTTGTTCAAAGTTCCTTCCTTTGGAATCTTGGTTGGTGATGGGCGATAACTGAGTGCAAATCACGCAAGCTTCAGGGAGCTACTTTTGGAATAGCAGTTTGTGCCAGCAATGAAAGAACCAAAGAATGATCACCTCTGTCTCTCAAGGCTCCTTCAAAGAGGGGAAACCCATGCCTAACTTTATTTGAATTGTTTTTTGACAGTCAAATTTTCTTTCACAGCTGTGCCCTGGAAGTAACTGAGTACAATATTTGAATTTGTTGGAAAAGAAAGTTATTGACTGCAATCATCAAATAATCTGAGAAAGTGGAAAACCAAGTACAAGTAAAACAAGGGGTGCGAACAGATTTTCATTACTGCTGGGCAGAAGCTTCAAAACACGTCTTACTCAGTCGGACCAAACTGTTCAGTTTGTGATGTAAGGTGGAATTTGGACTGGCCACTCTTTACACGGCAATCTGTCCAATATTGCACACGCAACACATTTCAATCTATCTGGAGAAACAGTGTCTTGCACTTTGGTGTTTTTCTTGTTTTTTGTCTCCCAAATTGCCAAACAATGTGATAAAAGCAAACCAGAATACTTTGAGGGTTGCTGCAAACTTCACTTCATCAACTGTTTGTAGCTTTTTTGAGGAAAGTGAATTGTCATATTTAATTTCTTTCTTTGTAACAACAGTACATTGGTTCTATTGTTGTCATCTGACAATTCCCTTATTAGGAAGCATCTCTTTGCTTTTCTGGTTGATTGATTGTGCAGAGAGGCTTGTATTGTGAATTTGTTGACTCAAATGGTATCCTGACTGCTCTGTTGTTGTTTTGTGGCGTTTGTTTTTCATGCAGAGACCTTCATCAGCTCATCAACATTTCACAAGGTATTGTGCTGCTCTCAATGAAATTCCACAAACCCATCATGTTCTCCATTTGTTCATTGTGATTTCAAATGTGAGATTTGTTGACATCAACCTGAACCTGCAATTTGACAATTGGAAATGTTCAAGTGAGCCGCTCCTTGGAGTTCTTCTCAGGCCTCTTAGTGAGGTGGCGTTCTTTTATTTGGTCTGGAGTGATGGCGCGGCTCTCGAGCCATTTTTGTGTGTTCTCATTTTCTTCAAGCTTCACTCTGGAGTGAAGCAGTTAGCTCCAACTCTTGGAGGGTGTGAAGAAGTTGGCTGTCTTTGGTCTGAAAATGTGTTTCCTTTTCCTGACTTTTGATTTCATTTTTATACCAGAAGCAACTTGTTCTTCAAACAAATGATATAAAGCAGCAGAGATACATTGGCTTTGTAAGAATGACAACTTGAAGCTCGGACTATTCTCTCAACCTGAGCAAAAAAATCTTTCAACCAAAGTTCTGTTCTTTTTTGATGACTCCAACCAAAGCAAATGTCGGAGTTCGAGCGCTTGACACCGAAAACCTCGACCACAAAAAAGAATGGCACCCAACTGCCACACACAAACCGCGTCACACCCAGATGGTCTTGATTCGATGACTGGTACTCAGATGCAGCTTTGTTCATCTTTCCACAGGACAAAGACACAAACAGAAATCAAACAGTCAACATACAGTTGAAATCGATCAAACAATAAACCATCAAGCATCAATCAATCTGGTGTTCTTTGTTATCTCCAGGAACACTCGTTGTGTAAGTTTTTTGTGATGGTATTGCAGCCCTGATTCATAAGAACACCCCACCCATGTGGAGGTGCTGATCTCAATATCTCCATGTTGCGATACATTGAGAAATAAATCAAGGCATGCCTGTGCATGCCTGACCTGAGTGTTCGGTTACACGACAAAATGATCCTCTTGCCCTGCGGTGCTCTCAGACAGATATGGCTTCACTGCTCACAGGCAGCTTGTGCACCTCGAGTTGTTATGTATGGGTGTTCAGGCCAGCATCGTTCCGGTGTAACAGGACCAGACAACGACCAGGACCAGACAACGACCAGGACCAGACAACGACCAGGACCAGACAACGACCAGGACCAGACAATGACCTGGACCAGACAACGACCAGGACCAGACAACGACCAGGACCAGACAAGGACCACACAACGACGTCGGAAAAATAGTGCGGTCGTTGTCTGGTCCTGAGACACCGGAGTTGTTCAGCTGGCTGAACCTATTTGCATCTTTCATCAGGAGAGGGGAGCCGATCTCTCCTGTCTCCATAGACTGGGTGGCACAAGCCGATACACATATATGTGAAGGGTTGAGCTTCAAAGAAGGAAGCCCAGAGTGTGGGTGAGGTATGCATTTGTATACATCTGAAGCTGAGTGAATGTACAGCTTCAGAGGAGAGTGGGAAAGAATCATGGGTAATCGAACCATCAATCAAGGGTTCGATTAAGTGTGGTTCGATTACACAACAGGGTTTGTGGTGTCCTTCCTGTCTCTCCTGCCCATCACCCACAGAGCAGGACGGACAGGATGGGGTGGGACCAGGGACACCTTGCCTGACACACCAGATCCTGAGAGACACTAGACACCTGTAGGTGAAAGCTTTCATCAAGTGAACTGTACAAGTGTGACTCTGTATGTGACTGTGACTGTGACTCTGTATGTGACTGTGACTGTGACTCTGTATGTGACTGTGACTGTGACTCTGTATGTGACTGTGACTGTGACTCTGTATGT
>JAAUXT010140293.1_pt1 | contig 19395 bp, 21 predicted proteins | sample 7278171 | NCBI WGS metagenome assembly JAAUXT01 (sample SAMN14350112, study PRJNA611818) | marine sediment metagenome | isolation source: surface marine sediment (1.8m) | place: French Polynesia: Moorea | collected 2018-08 | reverse complement strand
CCCCCCCCCCCCCCCCCCCCCCCCCCCCCCCCCCGCCCCCCCCCCCCCCCCCCCCCCCCCCCCCCCCCCCCCCCCCGAGCCAGGGAAAAGCCGTGCAGGGTGGGTGGTGCGCATCTGTCCAGAATTTTGTCAACAGAGGCAATTCTGTTTGTAAAAACATCAGTGGATCGTGGCAAACGCGAGTCTCACAAAGATCAAAAGCTGAAAACTTGAACGTGGCTCGAAAACAATTTCTTCTTGTCCATCGCATCATTCGTTTTCCCCCTCCCCCTGGGCAACTGTTTCACCTTTCAAAGTTCTGTCAGACAATTAATTTGTGGCAGAATTCAAACCGTTTTTGGCCGCGGGGTGGCTGGGCGTGGGTGTGGGATTGAGGGATTTGGTGGCATTATCGCTCAGTCAGGTGGAGCCCACAATTACGGGCGCTGTGTGTGTTTGCGCACAGTTTTATCATTGATTAGAATCGGTGCGCCGATATTTACTCAGCTATGTACTCAGTAATGAAATGGGCTTTTATCCCGCCGCTCTGCTCGCCGGGTATGTGCTCGCTCTGGCGTATTGCGCACGTACTGACATTTAAAAGTGAAGGTTTGAGCCAGTACGGTCGTGCGTAGTGGTGGGGGTTGGTGAAGTCGCAGGGTGTGTCCCGTCGTGTGTGCGTGGACAAGAGCAGGAATGGTCCCGCTGGAGTTTGGGTCCTTGACTGTTGCGTCTACGTTTCTGGGGTGGTTTGATTTCGTGCAGTGAATTTGACAAGCATTGGCTGGGCGTGGTGGTTCCATCCAACCCAGAAACGTGTCCACCGTCGGTTTGGACTGAAAGGCGGAGGCGCCGGGTGGCGCATCCCCGCGCCCTGCTCTGCCCTGCACGGTGCGTCCGTCCTGGGCGGTGTCGTCGCTCTGGCTGCGGAGCGGAGGGTGTGGAGCGTTACGAGCCGATATGCATAATTGATGCGCTAATGTAGTGCGCGGCGCATTACGTACAGACACGGCTCTCCAGTTCATCTGCTCCTCCACTCAGCAGGTCGGGTCCCCCTCACCTGACACATCCCCCCGCACCACTCAGCAGGTCGGGTCCCCCGTACCTGACACATCCCCCTCACCACTCAGCAGGTCGGGTCCCCCGTACCTGACTTATCTGCCCCACACCAGGCGTGGGCGTGAGGCGAGATCTGCAGAGGCCTGTGATGAGAAAATGTGAAAACGATGGAGCTCAGTTAACGACCGGTGAAAATGCGGCAGAGTGTACGAGGAAAGTATATCGTGTGTCTTTTTGGACCTGCAGTCTTACCATGAGAACCTGCAGTGGTCTTGGGAGTTCGCTCAAAATCCTATGACCTGGGATGAAACTGAGCGACAGGTGTGGAGGTGTAATCGAGAGAAAGGCAATTGGTGAGATTTTGTCGCTTTGTCCCTTGCTGCGGCGAAGAATGCACGTGGAACGGAGGCTTCGTGTTCAGAGCCCAAGACCGCCGGCTCTGAGGAACCCGTATTTTCCTTCCGCTCCCTGTCCGCCACGGGTACGAGCAGGTGGAGCTGGGGCCGTTGTGACTTCGTGTGTTTGAATCAAGGGTTCGTGGTGACTGCGCCCGGCGCTTGGGGTGAGCGTCGCGTGGACGTTTCTGAAAATAGACCCACGATGCACTGCGCGCCTCGTGCCATTTGGGAGTTTCCTCTCCCTTCCCCATTCACCTGATGCATCCAGATATTTGACTGTTTTACACCAGATGCGCCACTCGCTGAGTCCCTGGCGACGTCAGTGGACACGTTAGCTTTGAGTGAGCACAGAGACCCTGCGTCCGTTCAGCAACGAAGCTATTCGATCCACAGGAATGTGATGCAGTACGCATCCATGTGAACAAGGCCTCCCCTCCCTTCCCACCCAATCCAGCTTCACTGAGCCGTGTGATGCTGTGAATTGCCGCTACCTGCTCGGTGCAAATTCGCTTTGTGCAGTTTCACGCTGAGTGAGCACGATATCAATAGATGCGCACGCTGCCCAGGCGGCGCGTAACAACCCGCGGTGTGTGCGCCGCCAATCGGCCGTGTGAGAGCAACGCGCGCTGCGCCTCGCAATCAAGCTGACTGCAACGAAAATGTGTAAAAATATTTGAAAAATGTGACGATGAGGTTCTGAGGCCAGGTTCACGCAGGATGCGTCACGCATTGAGGCAACTCAGTGAGAGTTTCGTCGCATTGGTTGGTGGTACCGGGAACGATCCGGTTGCGTTGTTCGCGAGTCAGAACGACCCTCGTTCGCGGTTGCAGAAGACGCTTCATGTGTTGTTTTCCGGAAGGTCAGGACAGGAGTTTCCCTCGTTGCGCAGTGAAGAAGCTGGGGACACGGTTTGAATGTGTTATGCCACCGGATGTGCTGAGTGTGTTGGAGCGTGCATCCGTTTCCACAGTTCTTGTGCAGATCAATGAGCACTGTGCGTGTGAACGCGGAGGGGAGGGGTGGACCCAGGAATTGGTCACGGTGGGCGGGCAGCTCAAGGGGGGGGGGCGATCAAGACTGATTCCAAACCGGGACAGGTTAAGTGCACCTGATGTCTGCACCTGAGGTCGCACAAGTCTTGGAGTAAGTGCACGAGAGTTCTTCCTGGGCCCTGGACCCGTCCTTGGGGTGTCCGGGTGTGCATTATGTAGCGAAGACGCTTCCGCGATGGTCAATTACACGGAGAAACGCGGAGCCGCGGCACACGAGGAGTTACAGGCCATTCCGCAGCGCACACACAGCGGCGGAATTGGGCTGCGGAGACGGAGTGATGAGAGGCCCCGGATCTATTATTCATGCTGATTGGGGCCTCGGTTCGTACACGATGCGGCGTGCATTGCGTTCCTGTCTCAGTCACTTGGCCCTGTGTCGCAGCGCCCAAGAGCGGGCGAAGACGCGTGACACATTGGACGGAAGCCTGGCCTGAAGACGCAAGTTGTTTGTTGAAAGGTGCGTGACCCCGTGTCTCCTGATCATGACGCAGCGTTTTGGCCAGTCAGGCAGGCAGGTCAGGTCGTATGAGATATGAAGGAGAAACTTTGGTGTTTGTGTCCGCATCAGACAAGATCTGCTGAGCAGCATTTCCTCGCGGTTCTTAGCGTCAGTGAAACGCTCGCGCAATGTTCTCAGCTTTGCTGTCGAGGTCAGTCCACGGCGCTTTCCGCTGAGTGACGCGCACGTGCAAGGACGGCGCAGCGCGATTCCGTTTGAATGAGCCGAGAGTGCGGCGTGAATAATTGAAGGCGTTTTGTTCACGCAACAGCGGCGCACGCTTCACTGCGCACGCGCGCGCGGCGGCGCAACAGGTCGATAGATGCGGCGCAAATCTGCAGGTTTGTTGAGAACCAGCGGGACGCGTCGCGCTAGGGAAAACCGAGACCTGAGATGAGGCTTGGACACACACGCTCGTTGCGTCGCCGCTCAAAGACGTTGTGATTGACAGGAAAAACTGTCAAAACGACACACCTTTCGGTCCAGCCTCAGTCTGAGGGTGTCACGTGTCCGGTCATGTGACCCGCAGTACGTCCAGCTGCGCCTGAGTCTGACCAACGACCGGGCACGCAAGAAGGGTTGCAAGAGATAGTGGTCGGGGGATGACTGGTCACTGTGAGTCTAGATTCGGAAGTCTTTCCACATTCTTGAGAGCGCAAATGGCACGCCTTGGCGTCTTGCTGCTCCCGAGACCTGAAAAGTTCGACTTAGTTTCTTGAGGCCCCTTTTCGAGCGCATCGCTTTCTGCGCAATCAGCATTCCTATCAGACAGGCGGCAAGAAACACTGAGACTTCCCAAACCCACTTTGCACCGACCCGACAGGCGGTGTGCTTCCCTTCACATATGGGCCACAAGAAAAAGTCAGAGGGAGAAGAAAAAAGTCAAGACCAGAGGAAAGAAAAGCATATCGCTCGCTGTCATAACATGTTTGCTGACGTGGCAGTATTTCTCGTCTTGAGTGAGGTTTGCGCTGATTCTGTGCTGACGCACATGTGGCTTTTCTCATTGATTGGGACTCTCGCTGTGCTTTTTGTGCTCCCGGTGTAAGACATTCCGTCTGCCCTTCATTTGCTTTGAGGACGAATAGAGCGCGATTAGTGTCAGTTTGCCAAGACACAGAGGGCTGCGCAGAGGGCTGTATTGGCGTGTCGTTTGGAGCTGTCAAAACTGAACGGGGCTGCAAACCGCGAGGGGCTTCAGTGGCAAAAGGCAGTTCCTTGCTCCTGTGAGGAAAAAGTCCACTCACGTTGACAGTGCGTGGAAACGCACGTTCAGTACGCAACGTGCAATGCAGTGATTGTGTGTCACGTGACGTGATTCCGACGCGTTGGAATCGGCAACGTTCCCACAGCGTATTCATGCGGCATTGCGCACACAGCATTGGCTGTACATTCATTCTGCTGGGCGGTGGATAGGTCTTGCTTACCTTGCTTGCCTGTCTGCTTGAGCAAGTGAGTGAAAAATCGTGTGTTGTTTGTCTTGTATTGTACATCACACATACAGCACGTCTGGATCGCCCGGCGGCGTTGCGTGCGTGCTGAATCGTGCGAGGAGAACCTGGCGTCGCGAGTGGAGAGGGGCCCGGTTCACGTTGGACACGTCACACGTTGCGTGCACGTGTGGGACAAGCGAGCGACGCATATCAGAAAGTCGTGGAATTATATCTGCCTCACATAACACAGGCCACGCGTGGTGTCCGTGCCCCGACTCAATGGGTTGGAAGGCGGAATGGCGGAAGGAAGGAAGGAAGGGTCGGTGTACGCGGTGCAGCGCCGTGGAGCGAGCGGCTTCACTGCGACACTGCGCGGCGGCGGGGAGGGAGAGGCCGCCCAGCCGAGCAGAGCCGAGCCGACTCGGGAGGCAGCGAGCGAGCCCGCCCGCCCGGCCGGTGCGATGCCCCCGAGTCGCGATGGGAGAGCAAGCTTCAGCCCTGCTTCACACAGCCTGCGTCGTGCGGTGCGTCTGAACGCCATCGGGCGCTGCGTAGCGACCGGCGCACGCTACGCCAAGTGACGTCACGCGTGACGCACGCGGTGTGAAGGAGGCGTGGTGAAGCTCTGTTGTCGCTCGGTCGCTCGCTCCCTCTGCCGCTGCACGGCACGGCACGCATGCTTCATTCAATCCAATGCAAACGCAGCATAGATAATAACTTACATACGACCCAACAGCTACGCGCGGCGCGTGGAGAGAGCGAGGAACCAACAGACAATATTGGCTGCGGCGGCTCTGTTGTGATGACGAAGACTTGAGTGAGTGAGTGACTGTCTATCACTGCTGTGTCTCTCCTCTCTTCTCTCTCCGCACAGACAGACGGACGGACGCGTGGATCTATCAGATCCATCAGCACAAGCGAAGCAACACGTTTCGTGTATTGACTGCATTCGTTGCGTGTGGTTATTACACACCACTGGCAGTTGCGAACACGACACCGAGGAAAACGGAGTGGGCTCAACTACATGCATTGTGTGCAGTTGGAACTTATGTGCAACAGCAATAGAACGTGGGAGTGTACAGCAAACAGTGTCTGTGTGTTTATCATATGTGCGACTACAGAAATATTCACACAACGTGGTGCTGTAGTGACAAACCATAGGTAGATTGTACAGTGATATCATTGGTTGCTAACGTTGAGCATAGACCGCTGCACACTACACTTGGATATAAATGTTAGTGCTGTGATACCGACATTTTAGCCAAACGACTTGAAGGAACCAACCAACCAACCGCACTGTTATCCATTCATTCATTCCATCCGTCCATCCGTGTGAAGTGACTATAGGTCCGTGCGCCTTGAGGTGATCTGCTGCCGCTAACCTGTTGTTCTCACCGTGTTTGATTCAGGAGGAGGACACACACACAGACGTCATGATTACCGACGAAAACGTAAGTGTGAACGCCAATGTGCTAACCATCATCAAACTACTTTTTTCATTCATTCTTTTCCAGATTTTTACTACTTCTTCGTGTCCGTCCCTTTGAAACTCATTCATTATCTCTCGTCTACTTGCCTGTGGATGTGGATATGTTTTGTAATTGTTCTTTGCTATTTTGGATTGGATCGCTCTTTGCATTGCCTGATTGTCACTGCCGTCTCAGACTCTGGGAAACGAGGCAAGTTCACATCACACCTCTTTTGGGTGTGGTGGGATTTGGGTGGCCGTTCGGGCCAAGTGGAAAATTGTTGTACATATGGAGTTTTGCTTCAAAGTTTTTGTCACAGGGTTTGGGGGATTCGGCTCAATTTCACATGGTCATGTCCCAGATACAATCCCAGTTCCACTTGTCAGGTTGTGTTCCAGATAACACGCTGTCAGGTTTTCACTGGTTCACTCTTGTCTGTTGTCGGTCTGTGTGTCAGTTGGCATGGGCTCAGCAAACTTCTTCGATTTGATATGATTGTTAGATGGTACCTTTTGCATGCGTCCTTCATTTGTGGGTACATCACACATGTAGCGAGGTCTTTAGCAGATGTTTCGCACCCACCGCCTGCACGTTATGTGCAGATGCTCACCCCCCACCTCCACACACGACTGTGGCCTGACTCAACCAGAAGCGTTCTGCACTGAGAGCTGCAATGTCCACTGGTGCCCGTCCACACGGATGAAGGTACAAAGCTTGGTACGGGCCTGTAGATCTGTGTACGTGGCCGTGAGAGAGAAGTGAATATTGCGTCGTCGTCTCGTGGTGTGATCTGTGTCAGTTTTGTGGAACTGATCAATCTCCTTCGTTTGTGTAACGTCGGGGCCAGGGCCCGTTCCTGCTTGTGTGTCGCACATTTGGGCCTGTGAGGCCAGGTTCACACAAAGTACGTGTGTTGCGTCCCTGTTCAAGTTGTTGAGCGTCGCGTTCGTCGAGAGGAAGAGTCACGCCTTTGACTTGTGTAGAGACGCAATGCCTGATTCAGCCAGTGTGAAACAAGCCTGGCCACCTCTGGTTGTGGGCAGTTGTGGTTCGTTGTTGTCATCGTTGTTGCGAAGATCCCATGTTCAGTGCTTGTCATGTACCTGTATGTCTCAATTCGCAACAATCCAGACTTTCATTGGACATTTCACACGACAGGGTTCTTCACAGTGTAACGTTTGGAGTTAGGCGCCTTTTACCGAGGCTTTTAGCTGTGAGTTGACGCAGCGTCGCGCTGATTGCTTGTGGTGACGGCGACTTTATTCAGACAAATGCGTTCGCTATTTCAGTTGCAGGCGCAAATTGCGGGTTGACCTTTTAATGGCGCGTGGTTGCTTGCAGCTGAGAAGTTCCGCTCGTATGATCAAATTCGTCCAACCTTTGAACGCCTGGGTGCCTTGGCAGTACCCGTCAAACTGGTATTTGTTGTACTGATGAGTCAAAACCACCAGAGTTGAGGGCTTGTTGTGGAGAAGGATGTGAACAGTTTGGACGAGAAGAAAATCCAGAAAGCGGAAGCTGCTGCTGAGGCCGACGTGGCATGGAAACAAAGCAGTGGTGGGTCCAAGGTCCGGTCCCTCAAGACCCGTCTTCCAATGTTGCATTGTCATGCGGAACTCTTTTTTCACTTGTCATTTGGGAGGGGGGTGTTGAGGCGAATCCTTGATCCGCCCCCTGTGAGGTAGCCGGGGGCGGAGGGTGGAGGGTGGGCGCCCCGCTGCAGACTGCTGCTGCGGGTCGATTCAGCGAAGGAGAGAAAGCACCTGTTGCTGCTGCGGTGGAGGCTTCGCAGGTCTTCAGGGTCAGCTAGCGCTCCAGCTGAGGCCGGGTTCACACTGAGCGCATCTGTAGCGAGTCCAGCGCCTTCACTCTGGGACGCCCGCCCGTACTGAAACAACCTGTGGCCCTCTCCCCGTGTCGAGCTCCCTGAGCCGACGGCTGAGTGGCGTCTGCTGGCGGCGGGGTGATCCCAGGGCCGAGACCCCGGGGAGAACCTCGGGTCAAGAGCCACGACAAGCGGACGCTGCTGCTTCGGTGTCAACACCAGGGGTGGAGGCGGTGTTGCTACGGTGAGATCCAGGGTAGGGGTGTGTGATGCGTTGCGTTGTTCAGCCAGTGCGTTGATGTCGCAGGGAGTGCAGCGCGAGGCGGAGGCAGTGTGAACCGGCCCTGAGTCGGTGGTCTGTCTCTGCGGCGGATTGTGCGGTGCGCGCGGGGCAGGTGGCTTCACGACCACCTGTTGCTGTGTAGCAATGTGTGCAGGTCCGTCCCACATTCTGACGTCCCGCATTCTGACGCACAGACTGCCGAACGCATTCACTGGGGGGAATGTGGTCATGGCAGGATATGGTGTGCGTGTGTGTGCGTGTGTGTGCGTGTGTGTGCGTGTGCTGTCATCACGCATACATCAAGTGCAAGGTTGAAAGAAATATCACGTGTTTTGTGGCGAATGTTGTTGATTTGATTGGATGTCACCTGAGTGACCAGGTGAAGGGAGATCAGAAATTCGATACATCCACCGCTCTGCACTGCAGCTCAGGTGTCCTTGGTCCGAAGCAGTGCTCAAGAGTGGCCAGTGTTGCTTCAATTGCTCCTGTTCAATTTCTTGGCTTCAGTTCAGGGTGACCCAAGCTTCTGTGGTCCTGAACAAAGCATAACAGACTTTCTTCAGCTGCAAAATTCAATCACATTTCACACACCACGCATTTCGGCCTTTCGTTGGTGGTGGGTCGACTTGAGGGCGGGATGTTTGACACAGGTCAGACGCCATCTTCTCCCCCGATGCCCGACGCACTTCCCGTTCTCTGACAGCGCCTCTGCCCCGTCTGTCCATCATGCGCTGTGTGCTGTATTCATTCCGAGCCAGATTCCTCGTGGATATGTAATATCCCAGGAATGCGTACACATTGTTCGTGCAGACCTGTTTCACACTGCGTGCGCCGTGCGTTGCATTGCGTCCCTGTACAAGTCAGCGGGTGGAGCCTTTTGACGTGGGGCTCGTGGGTTTGTATAGGACGCAATGCGTCTCGCACTCAGTGTGAGACGTGCCTCAGCCACCGCCAGCCTTGTTTATGGTCGCATCGCATGCAACGGCTGATTCAGGCTTTTGTACTGACTCCCTGTTTCGGTACATGCGCCCTACTTGTACGTTGTGTACAGATCTGTCTGTGCAAAAATGGCATCGAATGAATCAACCGCGACCTCTCCTGCCTCGTGGCTCCTCGATGTTTGGTTTCGTTGGTCGTGTTTGGCCTTGAAATTTGTGTCCATTGTCATTGTTTGGAAGCTGGAGCCGGGCAAAGTGCAGGTGATGAATGCTTCTTGGTTTGAAGACCACAGTCTGGTACGGATCACGTGGCCCAATTGCGTTCCGTCCGTCCCCACGAAACAAACGCTGCTGTCTGTTGTTCAGCGAAACACACTTTCAGCGAGGATGTTTTGGCACGGCACGCTGTCTGCATGTGAAGTGCTTCAATTCGCCGGCCTGGAAAAAGAGACGCAGAAAATGTAAAAACATGAAACATTCAAGTGCACTGAGAGTTGGCCAAGAAAACGGGTGAAGGGGTAGGAGTTGGTCACACTGAAGGCGTCACGTGCTGTGTCTTGCGTTCACGTTTGTGGGATGTACGTCGTGGAGTCAACAGACGCAGGGCGCTGTGCCGTGCAGACGTAGCAACGTGCGAGCCTGATGCACGTCTCGCAATGGAAGCGTCACACTTTGCCCCACCTTGCGCAAATTGCAAGTCAGCGGGTACTTAGTCTTTGACGCAAAACGTCCAGTGTGCACCCGGTGGAATAGCCACATTGCGCACATTTCTGTCCACATCTTGCGCTGCGCGCAACGTGCGGGGTGTTGTGGTGGCTGCGGATGTTAGTCGTCTTGCTGATTCATGTGTTTGTTGGCGCAACACGTTCGGTAGCAACCCCACCCTATCGAAACCAACCCATTCCACAGAGCAAGCGGGGAACCAACCATGTCGTGTCGAGACGGTTCACACTGCGTGCGCCACGCGTTGCTGCGTCTCTGCACAGGGGGCGCTGTTCGGTGGAGGCGTCATGTCTTGCGCCCCCTATTGTCGCCCAGCGCCACAGATCAGTTTACTCCCGCTCTGCGTCACGTAACCGGTGTGAACCAGTTCCCAGCCTCACTGCACATCTAGTTCTCCAACTGCTTGGCAGAGTTGAGTGAGTTTGAAAACATGGGGAAAATGTTTTCGTGCTGATGTCTGCTGCGACGTTTTGCAATTGATGGCTGTCCCAAATTGCGAAAGTCATCAGACTGTTGAAGACTGGGTCTTGAACACCTGTGTGGTGTTTTTGCCAAGCTTGGTTCTGCTGACTGGTTTGAACAGATACTTACTTGCCTTCTGCCGTTGAGGGCCAAATATTTCTGCAAAGTCTGTCGTGAGAAGCAGGAAGAGAAAACCAGACGAATGTTGAGGCGAACCATGCGGCTGTACGAGGTGAGCTGGGGTCTCGGTCCGTGTTCGCGGAATTTCTGTTGTTATTTCATAGTTGCAGGTGGGTTGGGTTCATTTCACACGAGATGCGTCTTGCGTGCGTCCCACAACAAGTTGACGCTGACCCGTGTTGGGACGTCACGTACGGGGACGCACCCGGTGTGAAATTATGTGAAAATGTGAGGAAGTAGGTCGCGCAATATATTTGGTTCCCCACGACAAAGGCGTCGTTTGTGAATACCTCGCTTTTTGTCAGGTGTCTCGCAGGGAATGATTCATACGTTTTCTACATGTCTACACTCCGCATATGTTGGGAAACACAGCGCCAAATGGCCGGGTTCGCACGAGGTCCGTCACGCGTCACGTCCCTGGATCAGTCGACGGGCGTTGCCCCGCAACAGGTGACGCAGGCTTCGTTGACGTGCGCAGTGACGTAGTGCGTGACGCAGCCTGTGTGAAAGCGGCCGACGTGTGTACATATCGCATATGTTCATAAGAATTACACATTCAGCTTGTATTGAAGAAGGCGGGGCAGGTGTTCGTTTGTATTCCGCTCTTGTTGCAAGGGAATTATTTTTCTGCGACTTGAGAGCAACAGGTAGAGGCAGGAATGAATGGCTCGATCTGTCTTGCTGGGAGATGTGTTCTCACCTGATTCACACTGCGTGTTGCGCGTGTGTGCGTGTCCAGAGCTCAATTCACGAATCAATGGTGTTGCATTATGCACTGGCCATTGATTTGTTCCGGACATGGTGTGAGAGATTCAGGATGATACGTCTTATCAGATAACTTCACACGATGATTGAGTGTGGTGTTGGACACCTGATGGACCCGTTTCAGAACACAGTTGTGCTGGACGCTGAGGTCTTGCCTTGCGCAACTGATGACCTGAGCGTGATCAGGGGGTCAGTGCGAACGTGGGAGTGTCAGATCGTTCGGAATCTGGACGGTGCTTGAACGCGCATATGCACGAGGCTACGAACGCAGACGCGTGTTGGGATCGTTGAGTCCGGACGCAGCGTGCAGCGAGACGTCCCGCAGAGACGCTGTCCCTCTGCTCGGTGCAGCGCACGTGGAGACGATCACTCCCTCCGCCCCCTCCTCTCCGGACTCGTGGTGTGAAACACGCCTGATCCCCAGATTTCCGCCCTATTCCACTCAAGCTCTGCGCGTTTCCGCCAAAAGCCTCTCGTATTGACGGCGGTGGGTCGGTTGATACATGTACCGTACGTGTATTGATATGGGTGTCTGCGCTGTTTTGCGGCGTGTGAATCGATAGGTAAAACAGACCGTATTGAACACCAATGCAATGCACTGCGCTCTCAGACATAAAGATGTAACAGACACGTTTAAGTGTCTGTCGGTCATTTTTCTGATAGAATAAATCGCCGTTTGCGTCACAGGCGTCGGAAACGTGGCGTTCACGACGCAGCTGTTTCCCGTGTTTCAGGTCTGTCGAACACTAGATGCGTCGTACGCTGCGTCTCTGTGCAAGACGAGCTTGACCGAGGCAGCACGTATTCAGGAACGCTATGCTTGTGAAACAGGCTTCCTATTGCGCAGCTGTTCTGCTTCCTGGCTCAGCATTGTTGGACTGACCCAGATAGTGGCTCGTGGGCGCCGACACGCCCGGAGCCCGTGGTTTGAGAGGGTATCGGCTCCTGTATGGATCCGTGGATACGTCGTACGTACTCGGGTTTCAGCGCAGGCCTGGCGCAGAGGTGCACGTCTCTCCGCGGCGAGGACCTTGGGTTCAGACTCCAGGCTCACGTTTCCTCCGCGTTGCGACACCAACTGTGCTGTAGCCGTGGGGAGGTGCACGGGATGAGTCGAGTTTCTGGAGTCACTGGTGGAGTCGGTGGGTTCAGAGACTCCAGGATTCGTCAGGGGTCGAACCGAGTCCCGAGGGCCAGACTGTGGATGTACAGGTGGAGCTGGGCTGGTGCGGGAAACAGAGTGGGTGAAAAACGGTAGGAAAGAACGGTTGAGGTTCAGAGTTAGACCAAGAGTGCTCTTTTGAAACTGCAGGCTGTTCACCATGCACTTTCAGTGGATGGCATTCAGAAAAAAACCAGAGTGAAAAACGTCAAAAGAGCAGACGCTTCCTATCCTTTGTGTCATCGAATAGGGCGGCTCTGTGTCTCGGGCCCCGCCCGCGCAGCCCGTATTCACGGCGCTGTTTGTTCTAGCTGCGGCTCGGGCCCCGACTCCCCGGGCTCGACAGGAACTCGGCGCTGCGCAGCTTTGACTCGACCGGGTCGCGGCGTGTTTGCGGAGCGTGACGCGGTGCGAGGGTCGGGTTCAGGCTCATTGGGGGCCAGGTTCCCCTCCCCATGCGTTGTGTCATTGTGAATGGACGCCGTGTCTTGTCGCACAAAGCGCCCAGTGTGCGCACAGCCTCAGGCTCGTGGTTCGACATGTTATGGGCCGGGGTGGAAGGCAAAACCCGCGAGAAACAAGGGAGCACGTCCTCAGGAAAGGAAAGTTCCCGTTGATTCTGCCCTTGTCGTGGCATCACAGACCATCGTTTGCACTGCAATTGGGCCTGTGGGGGTTATGGTTCCATCCCGGGAACTTGATGTTGTGTGGTCTGGTCAGGGTTGGTTCAGTTGCGACCGAGGTCACGCGACGTGGACTTGAAGAATGGAAACAAGTTCGGCTTCCCTTTCTGCACCAGCGTTCATCTGTACAAGGACATGGCGTCGCTTCGAGCTGCTCGCAGTGATGGAGGAGAGGGGCATCAGGTGTGAGCGGCGGCCGCCGCCCTGCAGGCGCCAGCGGCGTCCACTGGGTGGGAAGAGCTCAGCGTGGGGACCTGGGGCTCAGCACATGTGGGGAGTCTCCGCGAGGTGTCAGGGTGCGGAGTGAGGCAGGAGTGAGACATCGGGGGGGGGGGGGCTGCAGGCTGAGCGGTTGGAGTGAGGTTCTCTTTGGGTGTGAAGCAGGCTCAGCGCGGGAGTCGTGAGGAGAGGGCGTGACACAGTGGCGACAGTGGCGACCGACTCGATGAGCCTGCAGAATCACCCTGCCCCCCGCCAACGTATCGTGTGATCATATGCGATGTGGCCCTACGCAAGTCCCTGGGCACTGCGTCACAATATCGACGTCACGTCTGTACACGTGACGCGTCCATTTTGAAGCAAGGCTTCCATGCGCGAGCAGAACGTATGCTCCGATGTGTCTGGGCCAGTCGGGCCACGACTGGTGCAGCTTTATGCATAAAACATGGCCCATCAGCGAAATTAGTAGAAAATGGCAAAATTATGCTTTGTTTTCAGATCGTATTATCCCTCGTTGAATAGAGTTGTGGGGAGAATTGTGGAGTCGCTTTCGTTTGAAGTGGATTGGGGACGAATGCAGCGCGTTGCATGCGCAGCTGCACGATTTGAGCTGCGCACGTTCAGCCAATAGGAGAACGCCACCAGACTCTCAGTCGCGCCCGTCAACTGCGCCGCTTTTTGCCGATTATTCCAGGGCAAAGGGTCGAAAAAAATTGGCGTGTTTTGTGTGGCGTCAGGTTCCAGGATAAAATTTCTGGTGTTGTTGCAGAAATTGAGAAAGTTTCCCTGTGTGGTGTTTGTGTGTGCGTACGTGTATGTGTGCGTGTGACTGTCCGTGTGTTTGCATGAGCTTATCTATGTGGTGCATGTATGGGAGCCTGCAGGCTCGTTTACTGATTCTCGCCCCGCACAGCGCTTCTCACGGACGGACTGACATCGCTCCGGCAGCGACGCATCCGGGGCGGAAGGAGCCTTTCTCCCTCAGTGGCAATATCCCGCGGGCGGCCCGGGCGCTCTGCCTGACGAGCCTGGTGCACACGCGATGCGTCGCGCGTCGTGTTCATGTGTTGTGCAGCACTGGCGTACTGCTTCTTTTGACGCATTGCATGTCGCATCGATTGCGAACGGGACCTGACTCGTACAGGTGCGCGTGACACGGCGCATCCCGTGTGAACCCGGTGTGATCTCGGGACCCTGGGCGCGCTGTGTGGTTGCGCTGACAGCTCCTATTGTCGCCCTGCTTCCTCCCGCTGCCGCCGTATTGTGTGTCCCGCCTCCCTCCCCTGTCGCTGCCGCCCCCGGGCCGCGGGACCTATTGTCTCGGCTGCAGCTAAATGCGCAGATCGAGTGCGCTGAAGCTGCGGCCTCAGCGCTGTGATAACTGATGACAATTGACGTGGATATTCCGCATATCCGGTGATGCCTGGTGGACGGGTTGTGTCGCATGTCCGGACCGCTTATTGCGTCGTGTCGGGTTCTCTAATGGGTGCTGTGACTTCGCATGCGACAGACATCCTGTGAGCTGCGGCCTGCTTCACAGCGGGTGCGGCGTGCTTTGCGTCCCTGAATACGTTGGTGTGTCAACGTCGACTCGAGAACGAAGCACACACCTCGTGACACGGACACGATCGTGAGGAATGCGTGTTGCAGCTGCACAGGGAGGCAGTGCGTGACGCAACCACTAACACAGGTCTGACCGAGGCGACAGAATCAGAGACGCGACGTTTGCGTGCAGAGAACGCCGGTGCTTGCTGCCTGTTGACATCTGTTGCGATCAGTACTGCCGACACGGACACAAAGTGGCGTCGTGACGTCACGCGTCTTTTCTTGATGTTGCACTGACAGAGCAGGACAGACACACAACGCTGCTGCCTCAGCAAGAAAGAGTTTCCACGCTGCACTGATGCGCTGGCAGTTTTGCGCCGTTCTCAGAAGGCACGAAGCTTCCGTGTTCGAGTCTCTTCCTCGTTCTGATGAGAGCTTTTTTGCGGATGGGAGTTTGGTCCCGGCTGCCAGTTGGCGTCGCTGACAAGTCAAGGACCCGACATTCAGCAGCCTCGTCATGTTCCCCGTGCTGCGCATTTGAGCTGCGCATATGAGCTGATGTCAACTGCATCACACGACTCTGAGTGGAGCGGAATTTTCCCCCGTCGTGGGCGGACCAGCTGAACAGACATCTGTTTTACAGTCGAAGTGTTTCTGTGCGTTTGCGTCAGCCCCACAGGCTTGTTTCACACTGGATGGGTGATGCGTGATGACAGGGACCCAAGTCCATGGGCGCTGCGTTGTGCCGGGGTGCGACGCAGTGTGAACCAACCGGAAGCTTTGCGTCCGCTGTTCACACTAACAGCCCCGCAGTGCGTACACGAAGCTGGCGTGATGACTTCCGAGGTCTGTGCTCGCTTTGCATACGACATGTGTTTTTGTGCATACGATTTCCATACGGAAGCTCTGTTTTATCCGCCTCAACGCACGAGAACTTTAGGTCTGGTTCACACTGGATGCGCCCATTGTAGCGTCTCAGTACTTTCCAATGCAGACTGCGTCATGACCACAAAGTACTTTCAGTTTCTGCTTCGAAGCGGAAATTAGAGATTTGTTGTTTGCGCGGAAGGGAAGTTTTGAGGCTTCAGGAACGTGAGGAAACACTTCCAATTTCCAGTTTCCGTGAACCAACTGGGGTCAGATCCGGTCATTTCTGATGTCGGTTCAGGATTCTGTTGGACCCAGCAAGTCACGTATCCTTTGGAATATTCCCAGCTTGGCTCGAGGTTCTGTCCGACACAGTGTCATTGGCGGAATGCGCATCATTCCAGCGCATTCCCGCCCGGCCGGTCACCCTGGAGACGCGTGCCATCGCTGCGCTGGTGCCGCGCAACAGGTGTCGTCGGGTCCCAGGTCGCTGCTCCAGGTCGCAGTGTCGACCTCCAGGTGTTCTGAGCACAGCAGCGTCGGACGTGGAACGTGGCACATGACGTCTCAGGCGTGACGTCACTTGGGCTCGAAGTACCCAATGTCATAATATGGGTCCAGATCCAGTGCACACGTACGTTGGTGTTTGATACCCGTTGAGCATTAGAGTCTCAAGCTTTGTGTTTGTGTTTCCGCTTCGTACACATTTGGGGAGAAGCTCCGACCAGCGTCGAGCAGGGCTGTTATCTCTAGTGCCTGTGTTCCTTCCCTTCAGACGTGTCAGTTTGGATTGCGGCTTGTGTCCACGGACCCACGTGTGCTTCACACTGGGTGGGTCCTGCGTTGGCTGTCCAAGCAACGCCGCATCTCACATTGACCTGCACAGAGATGGAAGGCACGCCGCGTTTAGTCGTTGGAGCCGTCCCGCATTGGGATTGACCTGCATCGGGACGCAAGGCACGTCGCGTGCAGTGTGTGGCGGTCGTGAGTGCGGACCGGACGGGTGGCTCTGATCCCGGGGGCTCCCCGGGGATCGCCGTATCTCTGCATCTCCCGCCGCTGTTTGCTTTCCGCGTCACGGCGAGTTTCCTCTGATTGAGCCGGGCAGACGCCGCCGCACTGTGGGCAACTGTGTGTGTGTGTGTGTGTGTGTGTGTGTGTGTGTGTGTGTGTGTGTGCGTGTGTGTGTTTCTCTGTGTGTGTGTGTGCGTGTGTGTGGAAATACGGGTGGAAGGGGTTCGGCGGGGCCAGGGGCAGAATTGTGCTTGTGCTGAGTGCAGCTTCGCAAAGAGGAAACATTGCCTGTGCTGCGAACAGAGTTGTCTTGACCTGTTTTCTTTCATTGGAAACTCCTGGATTGAAGGGGAGCCTCGTTTTCCTGTCGGCGTGAAGTGCGCGGGATCGGAACATCCGGTGCGGGTGTCGGGCCCCGGGTCGATGGACGAGCACCGCGCGCGGTCGATGAGATTCGCCTGGTTCCCGCGAAATCGGGTCAGTCGCGCAGGCGCGTCGACGAGGAGGAGCCTCAGCCGCGATTTTCAAATCAATTTAACGATTTTCATTCGGGAGGGATCCGGGCCACGCCTCGCTTCACAGGCCCGAGTGCCGTCTTCCGCCGCGCCGTCTCCGGTCAGATTCACACTGGATGCGTTGTGCGTCGCGTGCGTGTGGTAGCTGGTGCAAAGAGGCAAGATAGAAGCACGCAGTGTGGTCACATTCTCTTCCACAACTCTACGATCTCTAAACGTCGTACGAGCTCGCATCGTGGTAGAAATGGGTTCTCACCCCACAAAAAGGTTCCTGTTCAATCACACAATGACATTTCGAGACCTTTGGTTCCAGTGTGGTTAGATTCTCGCCTGGCTCTGCGTTTCTGCCCACCAGTTGGAAACACGTTTGCCGTGGTCTGCTCAGCGCATGCGCCTGTCTCACATGGGATTGTCTGTCGTTGGGCTGGGTCCCTGCACAAGTCGTCGAGCGTTACGTCGCCGCTTTTGACAGCACGGTTGTGGTTATTGGGCGGGGGGACGCAGTGAATGACGCGTCCGCTGTGAAGCTGGCCTCGGTTTGTGGGGGGATTTGAACGAGGAACCGCCGTGTGGCCGCAGGTTCCTGTGGAACTGCGGAGCTGGTGTCAGTTCGCATCGTGTCCGCTCGTGCCTCACTGTCGCGAACAGTTACGGCGCCTCGGGACCAGCCGACCAGGTCCGGCCGGATTCGGGTTTGTCCGTCAGAGAACCTGGAGGCGAGTCACTGATGCGTCGGTGCAGTGGGAAGTAAGGAGGGAAGACGGGGAGAATCCATCGAGGCTTGGTCTGCAGTGGAGTGCTGCTTTCGCTTGTCAGAAGACGAAATTCGAGTGCATGCTCTGGCTGGTGGACGGGGAAGAATGAAGTCTGGCTCTTTGACTTGAAAACTCGTGCACAACGCCCAAGGTCCGAGGCCAGTTTCTTGATTTGCCACTTTGTAGGTATCTGCGTTGGGTCCCCGGCGCACAAAATCTGTGGGGGCTTTCTGTGGGGGGCGCCACAAGGGCAGTTCTGTTCTTCTCGTGGTGCAATCGCAGAAAATCTTGTCGTCACAGTGAACAAACCTGAATTCATCCTCCGGTCTCGGTATGCAGCGCATGTCCCACACTTAAGGCCTGGGTCACGCTGAACTCGCCCCGCTATGCAGTGCATCATGAAGGGACAGTTGACTTGTGCAGAGATGGAGGGTACGACGCACCCAGTGTGGAACAGGCATCGCTGGTATTTGTTTATGGTGGTGGTAGCAGTGTTTGTGCATGTCTCCAGCCTGTTGATACGTACTGACATGTACAATGTGGGTGTGTTGCGAATATCTCGGCACGCAAACATTTGCCTTTTCTCTATAGTGCTCGGGTCTCTTGAGGCACAACAGCAGAATTCAACATTGTGCTTTGTCTTGGTGCTGTTTTTTACTTTGACCTTTGTTGCTTTTGAAGTGTTCGCAGCTTCGTTTGTTCTTTGTTGTTGTGAGGGTTTCCAACACGACATGTTTGGCAGGTCCTCGTTCTCATCTTACTCGTCACAGGCAAAATGAAGAGAAGGGTGCTCGTTGACTCCCAGACAAACCCACAGAACAGGGAGCAAAAAGTTGTTCACCTGTGGCCCAGTGGATCCCACAAATCACGAGCGGGCCCGAGAGAACGCACGGCCTCACCCGCACCCGTATCCGGTGCGCTGAATACATCCTGAGTTATGGGCTCGTGCTCTTTCTCTCTGCATTGTATGGAGATGAAGCTCCGAATCGCTACTTGGAGAGAGAGAGAGACGGAGGGAGGGAGGATGCCCCCGGGGGACGGCAGCGCTGAATTTTAATGCTTTCACAATAAATGCGACTTGACGTGTAAAAATGCCTGGAAACGATGGTCGTGTTTGTAAGTGCGCATTCTCACGGAATGTGTTTCGGCACCGTTCACGCTGTCGGCGTTGGTCGTGCGCAGCGTCCGTGGGCGTTGTGTCGCTAAGGCGTCCGGACCTGTATGACGTGCGCTCTGTCCCTTCCAGTTTGCGTCAAGCATTGCGTTCCTGAGCAAGGCAGGGTGCAGGATCGTGTGGAGAGGAAACGCGTGACGCAGTCAGTGTGAAGCGCGCCTGGGGCTGCGTTGGAGGGTCTGCGTCGCTTTCGATTGAAACAGATGTGTTGTGCAGTGGGAGGGAAGCCACGTTCTCACGAGTGCTGTGGGGTGTCAGGATGTGTGTGTGTGTGTGTGTGTGTGTGTGTGTGTGTGTGTGTGTGTGTGTGTGTGTGTGTGTGTGTGTGAGTGTGTGTGTGAGTGAGTGTGTGTGTGAGTGAGAGTGTTGTGACTCGAGATAGAAAACAAAAAAAT
>JAAUXT010029123.1_pt1 | contig 19395 bp, 15 predicted proteins | sample 7278171 | NCBI WGS metagenome assembly JAAUXT01 (sample SAMN14350112, study PRJNA611818) | marine sediment metagenome | isolation source: surface marine sediment (1.8m) | place: French Polynesia: Moorea | collected 2018-08 | reverse complement strand
CTGGGAGTTGTACTGGAAGTTGTACTGGGTGTGGTACTTGAAGTTGTACTGGGAGTTGTACTGGAAGTTGTACTGGGTGTGGTACTTGAAGTTGTACTGGGAGTTGTACTTGAAGTTGTACTTGGTGTGGTACTGGGTGTTGTACTTGAAGTTGTGCTGGGAGTGGTACTTTGGGTGGACGTTGACGTTGTGGAGGGAGTCGTGGAGCTGGTTGTGCTGCTGGTGGTTGTGGACTGAGTGGTGGTGCGCCGAGTGGTTGTGGTTGTGAGGAAGTTCGGGGATCCTGGAGTTCCTGGCCGTCCTTGGTTTCCTGCAGTGGCTGCACCTTGTCCCGGGGAGGGCCGGGGTCCGGAAGGTCCTTGGGGTCCTGGAACTCCTGCCAGGCCCGATTGTCCTGCATATCCCCTCTGGCCTGGCGGGCCTGCAACGCCACGCGGTCTCTGTGCGAAACTGGGCCCTGCAGGTCCTCTCTGACCCCGCTGGCCTGGCGGGCCCGGGAAGCCCTGCAGTCCCTGCGGTGCGTGTGCGGCACTGGAGCCGGCGTACCCTCGCTCCCCGGCCTCGCCGCGCCGGGGCGCCTCCTCCTGCACAATCAACAGTGACGTCACCGGCGTCACCAGGTGATACTTGAGCGCCAGGCAAATCGCGGACTTCTCAGACCTCTCCTTCTTCCGCTCGTTTTTGGCGATGTCAGCCGTTTTGAGGAGGTCCTTGATTTTGAGGTTGGCCCACATCCGCTCTGCAAAGCCCTGCGGGATCCACGTGTGGCCGGTGTTGTTCGGGAAGGAGGGCGCAGCGACGTGGAGACAGTCGACGCGACGCACCGCGTCCTCCTCACGGGTCAGCGTGATGCTCGTGTTGACCGGCACTCGAGTGTGCGTCTCGACAATCTCGTTTGTGAACCCTGACATGGAGAGAGAATAAAGTCGGCATCAGCCTGGCTCACATTGCGTATGGACATGCAGCGATCAAGAGCGGTGGTAGGACAGTGAGTTTGACGGCTCAAACCCAGCAACACGTGGGCACAGTTAGTTCAGAAGGACGTGTATGTGTGCGTGGGTGTGTGCACGTATATGTGTGTGTGTTTTGGCATGTAAATCTTGCACAGAAGTCTCCTAACTCGACATCTTCCTGACAGATTTTCGCTCCTCACCTGTCAGTGTGCATTCGCACCACGAGCGTTCCCGCACCACGCCGCCCGCGGCGTCTACGTCGGCGTCAGCGGCGTCGCGCTTCCTCCGCTCACCAACGCCGTCGGCGCCTTCGACCCGGAAGTTGAGCACGTCGGACCGGAAGCGTGCGACGATGAGCGTTTCGTCGCCACGGAAGAACGTCGGGAACTTGGTCTGCGTGACCGTCTCGATGTCGACGATGTTTTCGTCGTACCGGAAGTCGAGGTCAAACATGAGCGGCGTGCTGATCTCGTCGTAGAAGTTGCTGAAGACGCGAACAAGGACTTTGAGTCGAGCATAAGTTTCCTCCCGCGAGATAGAAGCTCGACGTGACACGTCGCACGTCGCCCGGGCGTGCGCTGTGTCTCTTGCCCACGCACCGAAGGCCAATTGAGGACGTCACACCTCATACCGTACCGTCTCGTGTACAAGACGCACTCAAGTATAAGACACACCCCAAGATTTTGTCCCATTTTCTGGTACCAAGTTTCATTACAAATACAGTAAATTCAAACACAAGATGCACCCCTTCTTTTGATGTTCAATTTTGGGGGCAAAAAAGTGCGTCTTATACACGAGACGGTACGGTACATCATTTGGTCGATGGAGTGAGGTCTGCTTTACAATTGGGTGCCTTTGCTTGACCTGAGAAACGAGTAACATGTGAAGCATGTTGTGCCAAATGTTACCAGCGTTCTCGCCATTTCGTTCAGATGATGATTCTCACATCAATCGCTCAACGCCCGACGCATTGTGAGTCGGCTGAGTGATGACGCCGGCGTAACTACGTGACTACGTCACTGACCTGAGTTGGCTGGCGGCGTCACCCTCGGCGTAGATGCGCTTGACGCGGCCGCCGGTGCGCACCGAGACCTCCTCGAGCAGGTCGAAGTTGAGGCTGAAGCCGAACGCCAGCGAAAACACCGAAACCTGACCTGCAAAAGTGCGTGTGTGTGAGTGAGGTGTGCGTGCGCATCAACCTCACAGGTTAGCGAGCAGGAAAGAAGATGTCTGAGCTGCGAGGGAAAGGGGAACGGAGGGTTTGTGGAACTTTTTTCCTTGACGTGAACGTCGACGTAAACGTTCGCTGATCTGAGCTTGGACGTCATCAACACGGACGCGAGCGTACACTTTGACGTGAGCGTACACGTAACGTAAATTTTGACGTGAGCGTAGACGTGAGCGTGAGCGCGGAACTTGACGTGAGCGTGTACGTGGGACTCACCGGAAGTGTTGGTGGGCTGCGCGGCGTCCTCGACGTTGGAAACGATGCGACGCGGGTCGGTTTCGCCGGACGTGGGGGCGCCGTCCGTCAGGAACAGCGCCAGGTTCCCCTGCAGAGGGAGAGATCGGAGCTGTCAGGGAGGTTCAGGTACAACACGCGGGATGCTACACGTGGGATGCTACGTGTTGTATCATAGCCTGAACTCAGTTTCACTGTTTGAAAATTGAAAAGTGGTGTTTTGTTTCTCAGGTGCAAATTTCATGTCCGGCATGGTTTCTCTTTCCCACAATCAATATGTACCTGCTTGTACTGGACTTGTTGCTATTCAGATTTTGGTGTGCAAAAACTTGTGCAGAGTGGTCCAAACATTGACTGATAAAATTTGCCATAACTTTGTGATGCTACATCATAAAAGCTTGATCTTGGGCTCATTTCGAAGCTAAGAAGATGCAGAATCATTGTCATTCAACAAAATCTGCTGAAAACATTCCAAATATTTTCTTTTTGCCCCAAAATACACCAGATTCCTCACATTGGTCCCAAATTTTTATCTGACCATACTACACACAAATCCCATTCATGTCACTATGCCACATCACAATTTCACCAACTTTGTATGTATCCAAAGCAAATCACATGCTTCATCACAAATCATTCAAAGATCACACTGAAATAACATTTAAAACACATATACCCCAACCCCTCTCAAAATCATCCAATGTTTTGACATTTTTTGTATTTGACCCCATAGTAGCTTAGGTTAAAATATATTAATGCCTCATTCTATCATACCATGCACATCATCTGCCCCCAACATCCTTCTAACATCTCCTATAAAAAAATAGAATTTTTTTACAACCACGTGTGGCTGATAACACATTTCATGGCTTTAGAGCCTGAATCCCAAAACTTGGACTCAGACAGCCATAAATGCATTGTTGGATTCACACAAACTAAACACCAAAATTATCCTCTCAACATCCTCTTTATTCCACTAGACTCCAATAATGTCTAAAAAATCCCAAACATCTTTTTTGAAAAATGATTTGAAAAAATTCTGATGTCTTTTTGTTTGCCATGGTGCAACTTGTGGGATTGAAAGTTGCATTGTCCTCAAGGTGAAGATGAAGTGGACAGGCAGACATGCATTGACCAAAGAAAGTGCATCAACAAGTTCAATTGTCAGGGGAGCCTGGTTCACTGGGGAATATATGTGATGAAATTAAAGATTCTCAAAGAGGAGAAGATGAAGTTCTATGCCAGCGAAGTGACATTGAATGCCCGAATGATTGTGGCTGCTTGGTATTGGCAGTGGTTTGTCTTCATGCAAATCTTAGTTTTGCACTTGACAGATACCCACATGTTTTGCTGGACATCAGTGTATTATTCAAACATGAAAATGATATTTCACAACAAATTTGATGAAATTTTGTTTCTGACAATGGTTGGTGTAAATATGACTTACATTTGTGGGCTTCTTGATGCAAAACAACTTATTCTGTTGGTTGTTGGGTCAAATAGCATCACTGCAATCAAAACAAGAAGCAGTGCTCAAAACAACTGCAGTGCAAAGTCCCTTGCCAGTAATGTCATTGATTCTTCCTTGTCCTCATTGTCCTTGTCTTCTCTGCAGGGGGATGCAGCAGGGGGAGGGAGGGGGTTGGGGAGGGGGAGGGGGTTAGGGGATGGGGAGGGGGCAGGGGACATTTCATCCACCTTGCCATACACGGCACTACCACACAGTGCTTTGCCCTAAAGGGACTTCTCACAACGAAATGCTTTTCAGATTCACATAAATTGAGAACACTGAAACTGAATGACAACAATATCTCAACCATAGCTATTCATGCATTTAGAGAACTGGCTGCTTTAAAGGTTTTGAACAACTGTGTGACAGATTGGTGGATACACTCAATCATCTCACATTGTAAAAATCTCCTCACACACAAAAGTCCAAAAGCTGTGGTGGGCACAAATTTGAAGTATCCTGAGTTGTCTGGCATATGTTGCCTTCTTCCCTCCAGTTCAATATGCACTGAAGAACAGCCTTGGTATTTTTCTTGTTCAGACTTGCTACCCACAAACTGAATTGAAGTTCTCTTCATAGTTGCTTCTTTCTGCATTACACTGCTTGGTGGCCTTTCCATTCTCTTCAATCTTTGCCTGGGAAAGTCAAACCTTTCCTATTCTTTTCTAGTGGTACCCATCAATGTTGATGATCTCCTGTATTTACTATATTTGCACTTTTTCTGGGGAGCCAACTTGTATATAAGGGAAGTTTTCAGTTCAGACAGAAATTTGGAGATGAAGTCAATGGTGCCATCTGGCATTTGCACTTGGCCTTGGCTTCAGTATTCTTGCACCACTTGTCCATTTGTTCTTGGCACTTGCCAGACTAATGGTTGTTATTCATCCCATTTGTTTTCTCTGCAGGCTCTTGACCTGAGCAATAATGAATTATCTTTTGCCTTTAAGTCTGTATTTTGTGCGTTGAGCAGCTTGGAACTGTTAAGAATTTCAAACAACAAAATATTTTTTGTGGATAGAATAGCATTTAATGCAAGACATACACTCAGAGAAGGCTAGTAAATGCTGTACATAAATGTGAAGCAAAGAATGAAACACAATATTTGCATCTCCCACCAAGGTAATGGTGATAGACAAAGCAGAGAATGAAGAATGAATACCCAGATGTGGGGAAGCTGCTGTGGGTCTGACTGAGTACTCACAGTAGGATCTCCTCTAGTTGTGCTAAGAGCTGAAGACACAACTCTAGTCTCTGTATGGTATATGCACCTGCACATCATGAAATTGGACTCTGTTGTGAAGCCAAGTGACATTCAAGATCATTCCAAAGTAGATGAGGCGCAGACACGCTTGTACCTGTGCACTGTGACAACAGAACAGACTTATTGCAACTCAAGCTTCGAAGCAATACAGGACAGAACATTCATGATGTGAACATCTTTGTTATTCTCACCAATGTGTATCACATATGTTGCCTTTGTAATGATTGTGCTACTATTTTACATCAATTCTTGCCTGGCCCTTCAATGATTTCAATCAACTTCAGGTGTGAAACAGTTGATCTGGTGGTTTGGTGAACTTATTTGTAACACTGTCAAATATTTTGTGAGGTGGGCACAAGATCAGAGCACAGCACAAAACCAAAGAATTGAATGATTTTAACTTACATGTTGCAAGAATAATTGTGTGTGATATCATCACTGGCATAATTTCCTGCCTATGGGTTGTATAGATGCAGCTTTTGGTGAAGGTTATGTTTCCATTTATTTGTCATGGAGAACAAGTGTCCCTTGTGATGCAGTAGCCCATACTTCTTTGTTTTTATCATTTTATCAGGATTGTACCTCTCTCAGTATTTCTGGGTACAAAGCAGTCAAGGATCCTTTCAATAAATTAATAAAAAGTTTGTGCACCAGTTGCTGGTTTATTTAATTCTAATATGTTTGGCCCATTTGATTCCTTTGTGATAATTCTCAGACTTGAGGTTGCAGGATGTGAACATTTATCCTCCCCTCTGTGTATTCCATTTGGAAAAACAGACAAGTCAACAGTGCAACTTATCACCATAGCTTTTGTCTCGTTGTACTTGCTAACAATACTTGTTGCTGATAATTTAGCCCTGAACCCAATTATATTTAATATTATAGAAAGTTTAACATATTTTGAGACAAACAAACAGAGGGTTCTTGTATATCTTTGTGATGACTGCTGAAGGTATGGCTCAGAACAATTTAGTTTGCTGACTATTTTGAAAGACAGACTTGCTTGTTGCCCATCATGACAAAAAATAACACTGTCAAAAGTTCAACAAACTTGTGTCAAAACAAGTTTTGCATTTGATCTGAGAAAAAATCTCTTTCTGTTTCTGGCAAATATTGTCCCACTGCAACACTGAGAATCATGCACAAGTGAAAGCCACAGACATGATACACCTGTGCCTTGTCCTTTGGTGTCATCTGTATAGGACGAACTGCACAAATAAACTTTGGGATCTTTCTGGGCTGGTCATATCCTATTCCTGATTGTCATACCAGCAGGATGCTGCAGCATAAATTACTGAAATGAAAATGAAAACCTTGATTCAAATTTTCTATCAGGATCAATGAAAATCTCACCATTGGGTTGGGTCATAAGACCTCTGCAGGGGTCTCCCCAAGCTCAGATGACCCATATAGATTTTCCCCAAACCAGTGAACTTCAAGGCTCTCAACACAGTGCACCTCCATATGGCAAACTTGAGCTGGGCTACATTGCTTGCCAGGAAAAAACAAGATTTAAGCACAGAATGTGGTTCCACCTTTTTATCTTTTTGTGCTTGCTGTCTCCTTGTTTGATTCTGTTAATGTATATGAACTTTACAAAGAAAAAGCACAAGGCCACTGCTTGTGGCATACAGGTCATGCCAATTGGTTCCAAAATGGTAAAGGGGTCATTGCACACTGAACAGGAGATGAACCTGGTGTGATGACTTGCAAACAGGGTTTCAGAGTGAGTTTTTGTTGAAGCAAGTCTGGAGTCAGGACATGCAAGGCTGCACACTTTTGCAGCAAGTGCAAAACTACTTCAGACATTAAACTTGGGCAAGTGAAACTGTCACACAAGGTGAGAGTAGGCCCCCAGTTGGATATGAAAGCATTGACTTTGGAGGGGTATTGACCCAGTACAGTGAACAAAGCATGAGAGAAGCAATTGCAATGGGACAGAGTGGAGAGTCACTTTGGCTGTGAGTTCTCTGTTATGAACTGTGCCAAAGGTAGTTTTTCCCCCATCTACAACCTGCAAAGGCTTATCATGTCTGTGATGTTTCCAGGGACATTATGGAAATCCAACTTGTGCAAATACTAATACCCAATTAGTTACATCTGTGAAGGGTCAACTGGTCATAGACATATGATACCCAGAGCACAGCAATCAGTCTCAGGCTTCTGGTCAGGTGTGAGCTCACCAGGAGGTCAGAGCAGGAGGTCTGGTTCACAGAACTGCCAAGTGACCCAGCTGGCTGCACTTCCTGAGACTCTAGAAGATACATAACACAAGCACACATAGTACTTTGATGAAATGTTGAAAACTGAGTGGCACTAAATAGTTGTGCAGTTCTGAAGGGTTTTCCTTGGACAAAGAATTTGTGCAGTTCTGAAGGTTTTTACTTGGACATACCTGCACAGATTTCATGGATGATTTTCTGAGGTCACCACTTGGCCTCAAAAGGGACTCTGGTTTTGGTGTTCCTCAGTGCAGTATACTAAAGGTATCTGACATAATTGGATAGTTGTCAATGCTTTATTCAGACACCAATGATCATCTGAATTATTTGATGGGTTGGTGTAGTCAGTGAGTCTTATGTTTGACAACAGTGAGACCATTCAATATGCAAATAGTTGTCTGAAATGTACAGACAATGACATAGACATCCTAAGAACATGTTGATGCATTTGATAATTTGTAAGGTCAAAAAATACTAATTTATCTGTATGTCACAATGTAGTGATGCACTGAACTTCATTTGACATCTTGGACTCTGCCACAAAAGCCAAAAATTATACTGCTTTGAAACATCAGTCATGATTTATCTTGTGTGTTTGAGTTGTTTCTCATTTGTTGAGGCAGACCTAATCACACCCAGAATGTTTCCAGATGAAGTTGTGACCAACAAGCAAAATGTGGGTCAGAAAAGTGTGCTAAAGGTAACCAGCATAAAAACTTGGTTCTCTTACATAGAGGCAAACATTGGCCTGTCAGTATTCTCTTGCTTGTCATACCTGAACAAAACTACATCATTTGATTCAGTGTATAACTGTGTCACAGCATGTGCATCATCAGATTGCCAGAAATTCAAGGGGTTGCTGGAAACCAATTGTGCAAGACTAAAAAAATTCAATTTGAAGGGGAAATTATTTAACCAAGTAATAATGGATTCCTTTATGACTCACAAGCATACACATGGCACTGTAGCTGACATTATCCATACTCTGGGGATAGAACTAGTGACACCAGTTTTGTTAAGGCAAATGATACATGCTGATTTGTGCCTGGTAAAATTCCCACAGAGTTTCAAGATGGAATCTGAGCAAATGCTCAGAGGGTTGGCATTCAGGTTCAAAACTGACCTTTCATTAAGAATCAATGTAACTTTTCTGCATTTTGAATTAATGTATCAAGACCAAGGTGAAGAAGAGATTGTGCAGTTCATAAACAGAGTGTGCTATGTGAATTTTCATGGGGTACTTCCAGAAGTTTTCAGGAACTGTTTCAAGGTACACAAAATGTTGGCACAGTATCTTGTTTGTGATGTTGTATCAAGTAGTAGAGAGTGCAATTATTTTATGAGTTTGCTACAAGTGTATTCTGTGGCTGGAGCCTTTTCATTCTGATCCCAATCTTGAGTCAAGTGAACCTCACCAAGAAACTTTCATCTCAGGTTTGTGGTGAAACCAACTCAATGTTTTTGATACAAAAAACATCCAACACAACACCCTTCTGATGGTCCTTCACTCAACATCAACATAATCTCTTGACCCCCTCATTTGTCAAAATTTCCAAGAATATGAGTGAGACTTGTAAATGATAAGTGCTATATCAAAATACAATCATTACTTTCAGCTTAGAGGCAGAAGGCCAACCACAACAATCATATCATATGACATGGAATCCATATTGACAATCTATGTTTTGGCTTATGTGGGAAAAATAAGCCTGATATACCAGGTCACTGACAACAGAACAGTGACTCATCAGAAGCATCCATTGTACAAGTTGGGTTACTTTTCCTTGTATTTTATTTGGAAATCAAAAGTTGTTGTCTTGACTACCAGAATAGTGGTGTCAGTATTTCACAGATTAGTTGTCACAGGAACTACTGAAACACATTGGTTTGATGGGCCTGGATTCCACAGCACTGACTTTTATCTTCAAAACTATATGGTATACATGTCCACATTTCAGGCTTTTGCTGCAATCTATGTTGAGAACAGAAAAGGAAGTTATAAGTTATTTAAGTATTACAAATATGAACAATATGAATTGAGATACTATGCAATATCAGTTGATATCAAAAACATTCCAATCTATGAGAAAGGCAATACTGTGTTGCCACCTTGTATGACAGAATCACCAAAAGTTTTTCAGGTGCTAGATGACACAAAGAACAAAATTCTACAACCAAAATCAAATAATTTTCATTGTATGTACCACTTGACATCAAAGTCAGGTTTTGTCAATTTGTCAATCACAAAGATGACATACAGTGGCCCTGATTTTACAGAACCAAGTTTCCAGGGGTGTCTCCATGGTGGTGTTGCTTATAACACTGGAAGAAGTGAGCATGCTAATAATCCACCTTTTGATTACTCATTTTGGGTGAAAGGAGGACCTCATGTAACAGAAATACAATATCTTTGTGACAATTACTCATCAGTGATGAATGAAAATGATACTCTTCAGAAAGTACTGATGAATATTGTCAGTCACACTCAAGATGGTTTATTGATGGTTGTATATTCATACCAGAATTACAGTCACATATCAATAGAAGCATCTGCAACATCCACACCATGTCAAGGCATTCCATACTACAAGAGTAAGTTATTTATTTGCAGGATATTGAATAATTTCATGTAAAATCAACCTCATGAACACAACCTAAAACATGCAGATACAGCACAAGCTCATCAAAAAGGAACTTCACTCTGACATTTTTTGCTGCAAAAAAGGGCAGGTTACAAACCCAGTGCTGGCATGAATAAATTGACCCAATGTCCCTTGCCCCTTTGTGCTTGCTCACTGTGATTGAACAAGCAAGTAAACAGTAGAAAAAGGAAACACACTCTGTTTCAATCATGAATGATGTAGTGCTGTAATTTTTTTGCAGGAGATGTCACACCAAACCAGTATGTTGATGGACTGTTGAACTACAATGTACCACCCAACAGCTGTACTGTTCTGCAAATACTTCATCATGTTCCTGGACATGGAAGGATTACAAGCAGGATAAAAATACAAAACCACTACAAACTATACAGAGAAGACACTGTCTTCCTGTACCCAAGTCCAATGTACAGAACATATCTGAAACTACAACAGAAGTTTCCAAATGTTACATTAACAGATACTTATGATCATGTACTGCTGTCATATTACCATGGTACACTGCTCTCAATGAGACAGAGGTTTTGTGGCAATGACATCATCCAAACTATGAGTATGTATCCACAGCATACAAAAGAATACCACCTTGTTGTAGAATACCCAAGGGCTATTGTTCCAATATTTGTCAAAACAAGAGCAGTTGAATTTGCTTATGGTTCAGATGTCAATGTCAGAACATTTGCCACATTTAATTTTGAGGCTGGGCCAACAGTGCCAAGAATATCATGGGTTTTGGGCTCTCAGTCTTGGGTAAGTTCTACAATTTACCATGTCAACTGTGAACTTAATTTTTCACATGATACAAGTCATTGGGCATGGAACAAAGAGAAACATATCACTGAAGCTTGTAAAACTGAGGGATCACAATTTTACACAAATACAGGAATTCCTGAAAATGTGTTTGTGTTAAAGCCACCAAGCAAAACCACAATGGATGATGGAACCTCAAAAGTGTGGACTTTGTTCATCTCATTCAAGAATATCAGCTCACTTTTGGACAATGAATCCACACAAGAATTTGGTGTAATTAAATTAAAAACACATCCTACAAAACAGTTTTGCAACAAGACCAAAGTCAATCCAATCTACATAATGTACAGATTATTCAAGGATGAAAAAGTGGCCAGGAAGCCCAATGACACATGTGCATACTTCAAATCAACCACATCACTACATTGGATACTTTTAAAACAGAAGAAAACACTTGTACTGGGATATCGTATATTCCAGGATACATCTTTGAAACTTCAGGTCAGCCCTTTATTGAAACAGCTGATTTCTGACAAGTTACCCTCTACATTTATTTCTTACAATTGGAAGCCAAACAAATACAGCTTGAGGATTTATCACACATTGCTTACAACCACCAAAATTCTTAATTTCTCCAAAGAATACTCCTGGTCCATGGCAGCATACAAATGCAAGAGGCAGGGAATGTTGTTGCCTCACATGAAAGATGAGAAATCAACATTAGAACTGGCATTGTTTTTGCTGGATAATTATGTTCTTCCAACATATGCACTGTTTGTGGGTCTGCTGAAGAAGGTAGGTTGGTATCTATTTGGTTGGAAATACACAGAAATAAAATTACTCTATTGGCTTTGGCAGCACACTTGTGCAAAAGGTACTGAGGAAGGTTGTAGAGTGATCCTTCAATACAAGCTAGAAATAGTTGAATACTGGACATAAAAAGACTGCTTTTTTATCTTGCAATAAAGTTAGGTTTAGATCTACATGAAATGTTGCTTGAAACCAGTTTATGACATCAACTATGATATTTATTTTCAGCACAAGGTTTTATGGATAAATCAAAATCCTCTCATTTATTACCCCTGGGAATATTTCAAAGTACCTTCATCATTTTTCTATGAGATACATGCTGACAGATCATACACAAATATTGCCACAACAAGTGATAATGTTTTAACACATCTGGAAGATGTTCATCCCAATGTAAGCAAAATTTCAGAAGCAATGAGCAACATTTGCACAGGAACAAATGTAACACTATGTTTTGTACTCTCCTTGTTGAATCCAGTTGAACCACACCTCAAATTTGTGGATTGTTACCTACCATTGTTGAAGCATTTTGTTTGTCAGAAGTTTCCAAGACAAAACATAATTATGAAGAGCAGATTAAGATTGTTATGCAAAACCTGTCCACAACTGGCTAAGGGAAAGGCAGATGTTATTTTATGTATAAGTGGTGAATTTGTATCTACATTGGCTAGATGTGATGGGAAGAATGATTGCATAGATGGAAGTGATGAAAAAGACTGCCACTGTTATTCAAATGGTGTTATGACAAATGACAGTATGTTCTGCTCACAACATTGCTCAATTTTATTGAATTGTAAGTGTCCTGTTCTCTACAGCAATCAGTACTTGGGAGGATGCATGACTTACAAACAACAAATTTCAATACTTGGTGGACAACCTTCCAGACACAAGCAGAATTGTTTCAAACCTGACACATTTGAGTGTTATCCAGGATACACTGAGTGTTACCTACAAAAGGAGAGATGTATTTACAATGTGACAAAATATTCAAAAGAGCTTATGTATTGTAAAAATGGCAAGCACTTGCAAAACTGTGAGTATGCAAATTGTACAAATCTGTGGATGTTCAAATGTCAAAACAGTTATTGCCTTCCATACAGGTACATGTGTAATGGTCATTGGGATTGCTGGAATGGAGAAGATGAGGTTATATGTGGTGAACTAACATGTAAGAACATGTTTAAGTGTCAGGTGGCTCAAATTTGTATTCATTTCATGAATGTTTGTGACAGTGTAATAGATTGCCCTTTCAGTGATGATGAATATTTATGCAGAGTCAGATATTGTCCTCATCAATGTGTATGTTTGAATTATGGAATCACTTGCCATTCAGCTTCTCTGGTTACAAGAAACCATTTGTCAGCAATGATTGACTTTGTTTTTATAAATGTGGAAAAAAGTGCCATTTCAGTTGATCATTTTTCTGTGCTCACAAATGCTATTATTTTGGTCTGCCCAAGAAATAATATCTTCCATATTTTTACATGTGAGCTCTCACTAAACAATCTCAAATTATTTGATGTGGGGTTCAACAGCATTAGCATAATCCATGCTACCAACTTTAATTGTTTAGCACATATTAAAAACCTAATTCTAAGTCACAACAAGATAAAAAACATTGGAAATTTTATTTTCAATGCACTGGTTTCTTTGCATCTCCTTGATCTGGATAACAATCAAATAGCTTTTCTGTGTAAGTCAGCATTTTCTGGTTTAAGAAGTTTGAAATTGTTCAAAATTTCAAACAATACTCTATTGAATTTTGATCCAGGGGTGTTTGTTGATCTACATATTTCTGTCATTCTAACTGACCTATTCCACATATGCTGCATCAGCAAAGAGTCTGTTGTTGTTTGTAACTCCCAACCATGTTGGCCTTACTCATGCGCATTACTGATTGCAACATCAGGCTTAAATCATGTTGTTTGGACAATTGGAGTGTTGGTCACATTGTCAAATCTTTTATCATGTGGATTCAAAATAAGAGCATATTTTGCAAAAGGAAAGTTGAATGAATATGACTTGCACCTGGCAAGAATAAATGTATGTGATGTACTTGCAGGTGTATATTTGCTTGTTATAAGTTTCAAAAATGCCACTGAAGGAGAAAGCTATATCTCAGTAGATTTGTGTTGGAGAAAAAGTGTTAGTTGTCATGTTATAGGATATATGTCTTTGCTCATTAACTTTTTGTCACCTTTGTTTCTCTTCACTCTCAGTATTTCTCGACTCAAAGCAGTGAAAGATCCACTCAAAAAATCAATTGACAAGTCCTTACACAGAATGTTGGTCATCTTCATTCCTATCATGTTAGCATGTATAGCATTGATACTTGTTTTTCTTCGACTTAAAGTAGAAGGCTTTGAATACTTGTCATCTCCCTTGTGTATTTTATTTGGGAAAATAGACAGTTCTAAAGTACAATATGTCACAACCATAGTTCTGGCATTTTATCTCCAATCCACACTTCTTGGAATTTGGATAACATACTTAAAATTAATCACACTCAACAAAACTTCAGAAGCTGTTGTCAGTGAAAAAATGTTGTTGACAAGACAAAGAAACATCACCAGAAATGCCATAATTGCAGGAGCCAGTCATACCATCTGCTCAATTCCTTCAGCTGTATTTTTCCTGGTGTCAGTTTTTGTCAACCAGTTTCCAGTAGTTTGGCTATATGTGATAACCCTGATAATTTTACCAATTAATTCTGCTCTCAACCCATTTACTTGCAATATTTCACAAATCAAGAAACAGATCAAGATAATAAAGTTCAGGATGCTTAGCTTTCTTGGTGAAGGGAAGACTGGCAGACAATCATGAGAAAAAGTACATTGATTTGTCTTTATGATCAGGAAAATACTTGCTGTGTGCAATAGCTCCACTCCCCACATGCCAACACAAGTAGATGCCAACAATACTTGATGTGTCACACATGATTTGCAGCACTGCTTTGTTCTGTTCTGCATTTATTTGTTTGTCCTTGTTCCGTTTCTGTGGTTCAATGTTCCTTTTGGCAACAGCCATTTGACATGGGTGTAAGATGCACCTTTTTGCCCACAATTTGTTTCTCTAGGGGATGGGAGGGGCAGGGATGGACTTTTGCTCATCACAAATGTGTGGAAGAGCTGATCAGAAATCAAAGCAAGACTGAGATGTGTCCTGTCCTTGACAAGGAGACAATATTGTTGGACCAAGGTTTGAATATGGAGTTCTATCACTGTTGGTGTGTTTGGTGGTGTAGGTTATTCCTTTTGTGCATCAGGAATGGACAGTAGATGATAAGTAGACAATACACAAACACTGCCTCTTCTTGCTTGAAGACAACAAGTGCAAAAGCTGTTGCCACCTGTACAGATAGCCAACAGGGAAATGTTGAATTGGTGGGATAGGTGAGAAAACCACAGTAGATGGGAAAGTGTTGAGCATTTATTTTCAAGGTCAGTGTACAAAATATTTCACAAATTTGTACTTGGAGTTGATAAACAAGACTCATAACATGGCTGAGAAAGGATTTCAGCAGCAATAGGAAGGTTTAACAAATCCAAATTACCTGCCATGTATTACCCACTCACAGAACCAGAACATGATGTGTGGTGGAAGGAGGTCCTTCTGGTTGTGTGTGTCCCTGATATCCAACCAGAGAAAAGCATATGACTCTGTTTGTTTTGCATCAACTCCTTATCAGGGAACTAGCCATGTGATAAGTTGGAAGAAACAACACAAGTCACTGAATCCCTCCCTGTGCTGTCAATGAAACTGACATCAGCCACACACATAGCAGGGGAATCTCAGAAGTAACCATTTATGCTCCAATCTTTTGAATGGATACTTCTTCCTGCATAAAACAGAACAGAGAATCAGTCTAACATCTATCGTTGAAATCTACTAACAGAGAGTTTTGAAAGTGGGGGAAATTTTGATCCAGAGTTGGTAGAGACTTTCATTGTGACTGTTGATTGTCAATGACACAGGACTGAAGTGTACAGAGTGCATTGAGGACAGTCAATAGCTCAAAATTCTTCCAACTTTGAAGGTGGAATTGTTCAGGAAGGAATGTGCCCAGGATTGCCAGGGTGTGCCAACTCATTCTTTCTGAGACAAAGTTGTGAAATGAAAAGAATTGTTTCTGTGGAAGCATCCAGTTGGAAGATACAAGGCATAAACAGTTACTTTTGAAATTCCCCTCATATTCATCACTATATGGTTTGCTAAATCTGGGCAATATCATTTTGTGCTTTCTGTAGCTTTCTGTAGTCAAAAGCAACCTGTCATCATCCCATCATCAATCTGCTGAAATTTAAAAAATGGACAGATTTTGCTTATTGAGTCTGTTCCTCATGATGATCACTGTTTGACAGAGAGTAAAAGTCAGTATGTAGAATGGCAATCATCCACTTCAAACCAATTGAATCAAGATGAAATACCAAGACCAAAAATTGCTTTGTGCTGAATAAGCCTTTTGTCCACAAAATGAAGGGGATTTGTCATGTCACCAAGAAGTCTGACAACATACTTTGGACAAAGAAAATATGGATGCACCACCCATTGCTGAATACTTTTTCTGTTCATTTTTACAATTTTCATGTTTTCCCCCACAAGTTTAAATGTTATATAAAGCAAATGCTGTGCATTTGGGCTCAGTTGGACAAACACTTTTCAAACTTTATCAAACCATTCAAAACACAGGTCTTTGCACTTTGACATTGCAAAAAAACGTGTTTACATGTGGCTATTGGTTTTTCTTCAAATTCTCCAGAATTCTCTTCCAGAAAATATAGGACAGGTGCAACATGTGAGATGGAGAAATTTGCTTTGCCACTTTGCTGTGGAGTGAACTGAAACCAAGCCCAGGACAACTGAATTCCTCCAAAGAACCTGCAAAATAGTGCATTAATCAACCAGTGTTGTTCATGGCAACTGTTTGGTTTTTTTCGTGTGCTTACTCTACTAATCACACCATCACAAACTACATCAGAAAGTATCAACAAATATTTACCATTGACAGACATCTTATCAGGAGCTCCAAAATGTAGCACAAACACATACACAAATGTTTATCCTTGGTTCTTGAAGCACCTCACAAACAAAGGAACAAACCAGTTGAATTTCTCCTGTCAACCTCAACATGGGCCTGTAGAGGAATATTCTGAACATAAGAACAATATACTTTTCTACACACCTTGTTCCCCTTCTGGCAGCATCATATGGTATCACATTTTGGATCATGTTGGCTTGTCAGGCAATCACAGCAACAATAAAATCATCAGGGAGGAATTGTATTTGACTTGGATATTATATTTGTACCCTAAAATATTGCTCTCTTGTGTTCTGTCCTTTGCTCCGAACAGCAAAGTCCATCAATACATTAAGTTCAGGTACATGGGTTGTACCTCACAGGTTACAGTCCATATGTGTCACATGGGTTGTGACAGAGTCTGAGTATGGTGCATGGGTGTGATAACTGTCAGACCAGAATTGTGCCTTGCCTGTTAGTGCAACTGGAAGGGATCCTACTCTGTGCCATGAGTACTCTGTCAGACTTTAGCAGCTTCCTTATATCTGAGCATCCATGCTTCATTGGCCACCTTATGCTTTGCACTATTCTTGGCAGGTCATTCAAGCCTGTATCTATGTTACATTTCTTCTTGTGGTACTGCCCTTACTATGGTCCTACATCATTACATTAGTTCCATTTCTTTTATCATAAGTGTCAACCATGAACTGCAGGAAAGGGTACCAGATTGCATTCAACAGTAGACTGTGCGAGCAATATCAAAGCAGAAATGTGGGGTTCATGAGACTCTCTTCCTTCTGCCAGCAATGCCAGAAAGAACAATTCAGCTTTTGCAGGCAGCACTCCATTTTCTGGGTGCATCCTGCTTTTCACACAATGTTCATAACATTGAGAATTCTGCAGCTAGAACCATTCAAGATGGAAATTGCACATTTTGTCACTGATAAATCCCACATGGAGCACATTGCCAACAGTCACTGGTCTATCAAGGGGCTCATGTGTCTTTGTGCATGCTGCTGTATTTGACAGGCTGACCATGGACTGGTCTTTAGTTTCCAGTCTGCATCATGATCTTCCACAAAAAATATCAACATTTGAAAACAGCTTTTAGTCCTGTTTTTTTAGAATGCCTTTTTTGTGGGAAATCTGTGTGCCAGTGTTATTTCAACATTTTATGAATTGTCATTATTCAGGGAATCAAGAACCCAATGTAACCTTGAAACACATGTTCCAACTCAGGGACAGGCATGAGAGGAAATATTTTGCTGAAATGCATCCTAGATATCTGAAAAAAAAACTCATGATGGTCTTGCTATCATATCTTCAGTTCAGCACAGAAAGTTTTGGATCTGGTTTTGACAGGCTGAAAGACAGTGGCCCTCTCTGGTCTGCCTTTGGCAAGTATGTTGCAGAGCATGTGGAAAATATATTTGTGGACAAAAGACCAGCAAATGAAAGGAGCCTTTTTGTGCATTTGGGCCTCAAAACTCTGGCAAACATGACTACTGTATGTCTCTGTCACCATGTCTGGATGAAACTTTCACATGTACCCTCATGTTGTTGAGTGATCTGGCAAACCCAGACTGGCAAAAAATCACCTCACACACAAAAGCCAAAAGCTCTGGTGGGTGCAAATCTGAAGTGTCTTGATTGTCTGACACCTCAAGATACTTTAGATTTGCATCCACCAGAAACAACGAAAATATTGTAAGGGCGTAGCCCAAGAGAAGGGCAAAGCAAGGCAACTAATGCAGTGTGCAAGTACATGTACATGCGAATGTCGCACCAAGTAAGATGAGTGGCACAAAGCTGTAGTAAGAGTAAGAATGCCCAGATGTAAGGAAGCTGCTGAACATCTGAGTGAGTACTCATGGCACAGAGTAGGATCTCCTCTGGTTGTGCTCACAGCTAAAGTACAATATCTGCTCTTGGTTATCACACCTGAACACCAAACTGGGACTCTGTCACAGACCATGTGACATCCGTGGACAATAGCTGAACTAGCATACATGAACAAGTGAACCTCACGGATAACTGTATATCTGAAACATGGAACAAGGGACAGAGCAACAGTGCAGAAAACAACGCCTGATAAATTTTCTGACATTGTGCTTTTCCTACAAGTCATCAGCATAAATATTTCCATCATAATATGTTGGTTACCTTAAAAATATTATTTGCATTGTCGCAAGGAATTTATACAAACATTCTCCACACCTAGTGTTTTGGACTTCTGTTGCAGTTACTCCAAACAATTCAATGGTTCATCCTTTGATTGCTGTGATTACATGTGTTAGAAAATATAGAAAGGAAACAAAAAACCAGAAGAAGAGACAGTGAAGAAATCTAAGTTTAAAGCTTCTAATGAGAAACTAGTTCTCACTTGTGTTGGTATTGTTTCACTGATTCAAGTTTGTTTCTCTGTTTATGCCCCACATGAGAATCTATATCCATCATGCCAATAATTGCTCACCTGCCACACTTGTTTGTGTTGTTGTCTTCTCAAACAGCCTGGTACAGAGCTGTGTGTGGATCTGCACCAATCAGTTGATTGTTGCACAAACAGGTGAAGAGCTGCCTTGAGCCACTCACAAACATTTCAAACTAGACTTTCAAGTAGACAATCAGCCGCAGGCAGCATACATAGGCAGGACAGCACTTGTCCCAATCCACCAATGCCCCAGTCAGCAATGTGTCTGAGATACCCCTAACCCGGACAATTTGGAAATTTTTTTTGTGTGTGTGGGGGG
>JAAUXT010148999.1_pt1 | contig 19396 bp, 21 predicted proteins | sample 7278171 | NCBI WGS metagenome assembly JAAUXT01 (sample SAMN14350112, study PRJNA611818) | marine sediment metagenome | isolation source: surface marine sediment (1.8m) | place: French Polynesia: Moorea | collected 2018-08 | reverse complement strand
TTGTTTTTTGAGAAACATAACACTATGCACACATTCTTCGACACACACAAGTGCTGTCCTGCTGATGTACGCTGCGCGCGGCTGATTCTCCACTTGAAAGTCTAGTTGTTGATGTTATTGAATGAACTACTTTTCTCAGTGGTTCTGGACGTGATTGACTGGAGGAACTACTTTTCTCTGTTTGATTGGCAGGGAGCGGAAGAAGCTGCGGCGCCAGACGCGCGCCGAGGCGCAGAAGGATCTGCAGGAGAAGGTGCGGCTGGGGCTGCTGCCTCCGCCCGAACCCAAGGGTATGTACATCAGGGGTGCGGCTGGGGTACGGAGCTGGGGTAGGGTGGGTACTGCAGGGGAAGGTGCGGCTGGGGCTGCTGCCTCCGCCCGGGGTACGTACATTGGGGGTGGGGCTGGGGTACAGGGCTGAGGCAGCGTTGAGGGCAGGGTGAGGGAGGCTGGGCGGAGTGGGGTGTGGTACGGAGACTAGCCAACCAGGGGTTGGGTTGGGCTGGGGTGGCTGTGGGGTGGGGTGAAAGGCTGAGGCGGGTAGGGGTGTGGTACGTGGGTCAGCCAAGCAGAGGTGCGGCTGGGGCGAAGGAGCTGGGCTGGCGTTGAGGGCAGGGTAGGGTTCGGCAGGGTGGGCAGCTTGAGCCGGGGCGTGGTGTGAAGCCTCGGTGGGGAGTGGACAGGCAGGACTGGACTTGTGGCGAGACAGGTGGGGGGTGAGCAGTTGGATGTGGACCCTGAACCCAACGGAAACCGTAGCGTGCCAAGGGCGTTGCCTTAAATTTGACGCGGCCAGTGTGCGCTGTTGGAAGTTGTGGTTTCCATGACGACGCGTGTTTGTGTTGCAGTTCGGATGGCGAACCTGATGCGCGTGCTGGGCACGGAGGCGGTGCAGGACCCGACCAAGGTGGAGGCGCACGTGCGCGCGCAGATGGTGAAGCGGCAGAAGTGAGTAGTGCGCATGCGCGGCGCCACGTTTTCGCCACGTGGTTTCGATGATCTTTCAGAAATCCACATGCGTGTTCATATCCACTTCACCGGTCGCAAGATGTGTGAGTGTGAGAGACTCGGCTCAGTAGTTTATGCAGGATGTTTGCGATACGGCTGTGTGAAAACGCTGCAGTGTCGCTCCCTCAAAATAGTTACTTTCAAGATTGTGAGAGGGCTTTGCAACAACTGTGATCTTATTGCAGTGTCACAAGTGGACAATTTCTGCGTTGCACTGTGTGATTTTCACGTGAAAAGTCCTCTGTTGTGCGCGACTCTTGACGAATCGAATCGTCTTCATCGCCGGAACTACTTTTTCCGCGCAGGGCGCACGAAGAGATGAACGCGGCGCGGAAGCTGACGGACGAAGAGAAGCGCAGCAAGAAGATACGCAAACTGAAGGAGGACACGTCGCTCGGCGTGAGCGTCACCGTCTACAGGTCAGTCACGTGCCGCCCACGTGTCAAGTTGTGCGGCGTCCCACGTGTCAGTCACGTGTCGTCTCCGCGTGCGGGGCTGTTCCGCTATTCAGCAGAGGCGACTCCATCCCTTGACCTGATGCCGAAATTGAAAAATTTAGGGCAGAAGAGTTTGAACGCGTGCTTGCACCATTGGTGAAGGACTTGTTCCCGACAGGGGGGGGGGGGCAACCTGGTCCCCTACGAACGCACCTGCCTCACCCCCACCAAAAGACTATTCTCCTGACGGCTCTCAGGACTTCCACTTCCCTCTTTTGTGGTCAATTTCAAAAATCGAAGCTGCCGCCGCAATTTGGCTCGAGCCTCTCTCGCCGCGTCGCAACACTGACCCGTGTTCTTGTTTTCTCCAGGGTTCACAACCTGAGCGACCCGGCCAAGAAGTTCAAGGTGGAGACGAACGCGAACCAGCTGTACCTGACGGGGACGGTGGTGCTGCACAAGGACTGCAACGTAGTGGTGGTGGAGGGCGGTCCGAAGCAGCAGAAGAAGTACCGCCGTCTCATGATGCACCGCATCAAGTGGGACGAGGATAGGAAGGGCAAGAAGGAGGAAGGTGTGTACACATGCGATGCGCGTGCACACACATACCAGACGCGCACACACAGGCACACACATATTGGACGCACACACACACACACACACACACACACACACACACACACAGAGGCACACACAGCTGCGCGCACGCGCACACACGCAGACAGAGACTCACATACACAGACGCGCGCAGACACACACGCAGTGAGATGCAGTGCGTACAAGCATCCACACACACACACATCGACGCATTCTCAATCACGCACACACACACACACACACACACACACACACACACACACACACACACACACACACACACACACACACACGGACACACCTGAAAAGTACATTCAGTGACAAGAGCTTTTCGTTTTGAAGTGATTGGATTGAGGAAGGTTGGTTGCTGTTGTCTTGAATAAGTTTGTTTGCGTTGCAGACGACGAAGACGGCGATGAGAAGAAGGTCAATAAGTGCGACGTCGTGTGGGAGGTGAGTCGCGCGGCGACGCGGCGTCCTGTGCGTCGCGCGCGTTGATTTGTGCAGGGACAATGTACCCCTGGAGTCGATCACGTGACCTGTAGCGTTCCTATCACGTTCGGTATTTTTCGCGAACGTGCGCCTGCCCGCGGCGTCAAAATTTCCTGTGGGATGTGGGGCTGTGCCACCTTGCAGTCGGGTCACCTGAGCTGTGGCGTTTCTTTCTTGCACTCGGCAGTTTTCTCGAAGCCCTCGGTGTCAAAATTTTGGGCGTGTTTGATTTTGCGCACCGCATTGCTGACAACACAAGTTGTGTGTGCGTGCCACTCACGTGCACACAACTTCCGTCGCCCGTTGCAACAGTGACGATTGTCCATATCACGTAACGCGTCCCGTCCGTCCCGCAGGGCATGGTGAAGGCGCGCGCCTTCTCCGAGATGAAGTTCAAGCAGTGTCCGACGGAGAGCTTCGCGCGGGAGCAGTTCCGCCGCGCCGGCGTCGAGCACTACTGGGACCTGGCGTACCGCGGCGCCGTCCTCGACACCGCCGCCGACGACGCGTAGACGACGGCGGCGTCGTGATGTCACTGGGAGGGTCACTCGTGACGTCACGGCGAGCGTCGCTCAGATCATAAATGACGTCATCAGGATCGTAACTCTGGATTTTGCTGATGGCGTCATCAAAAGGACGCAAGTGACGCGCAGATGCGTTTCACCGATGTCCGTGTCACGTTACCAAGGACATGTTCTGTGGAACACCACGTGTGACGCCTGTTTGTTTGTCTGAAGACCTCCAGCGTCTCTGGAAATTCGATTTGTAAAGCCGGACAACTTTGTGTGGAAGCGCAAGCACTGCAGAAAGACCTACATCAGAGAAATTACCTCAGACCTGAGATCAACGACCTTGACGACAAGCGTGTTGCAACGCTTCGCACAGATGGCTGAGAGACCAAGAAGTGGCGTCTGCAAACCAACTTCCTGGACACACAAGGACTGTTGGACGTGGTGGCAAGAAGAGTTGCTGTCACTCTGTTGAAACATTGAATTTTCCCAACGTGAAGGGACGGAATGTAAACGTGTGCTCCGTGCTGCCCCCTCGCTCGCGGACTTGATTGACGTCACGATGATTGTTTACGATGCGCGCCTGAATTCGTCGTGTTTGCGAATTCGTGTTCACGTTAGGTGCGTTGCGTCCATCAACTAATGGATTCGCTGCGTTGATTTGGGAATCGAGTGACGCAGCGCGTGACGCATACTGAGTGAAGCTTCAAACTTGAGAGACGCTCCTGTGAAATTGCGCTTGAATCGCCCGGCCGTGATCTGTAGTGTACATGTCCCGTGAATTGTACATACAAACCGATGCGACACGAAATAAACGCTCCAAAAGACCACGTTATGCAAGTCTCGCTTTATTATTGTTTTGGAAGTAGTTGCGACAGCTTCTCGTCCACACGACGCACTGGACTTTCTCCATGTGTGATTTTGACCCGATTTGACACGAGTTTGCTTCCCAGCAGATATGCGGGCCGACTGATGGTACCCTGCGTGCGTCCAGCGCTGGGTACGCAACAGCGATTGCGTAGTGTGAAGGTACCCAGAGGACTCCGTTGCCCACAGACCCGAGGCCTCCAAGTGAAAGTGGCAGACCCACGAGCGAGAGACCTCAGGTCTGTGGGTTATGAGGCCTCCCAGTACCGTGACAATGGGTGCTGCGTTGTCACAGCAAACCCGCGCCTGTCGACCATGCGGACGCAACGCAGGACGCATCCAGCGGTATGTAGGTTGTTTCTTCACATTTGTGTCACTATTGTGTGGAGCATTGGCTTCAAGCAACGCGCGCATTTTCACGCGAGACTAGATTCCCAACAAAGAACGACTTGATGCGTGTAATCCGTGTGCAATGCACAGCGTGAAATATTGACGTACACACACACACACACACACACACACACACACACACACACACACATGCGTACATTTTGCATCAAACAATGAGTACGTGTTGCACAAACATCCAGTTGCGAAACTTTCCTGTTTTGCTCCAGTTTCACGCAGTGAGTTGGGAGGTGGATACCCCCGCTATGAAGCCTCATCAGTATCTTCGTTGCAAAGTACTTTCTCTGGAGAATTTGATCAGTTCACAGTTTACCCACCACCACCATAACGAGATCCACATATCGCTCCGGTCAAGTGCCTCATGGCAACAGAAATTGTTCATTTCCCGTTTGCACACAGACTGGAATGCACATCTCCACACAAACAAACGGACAATGAACCTGAACCCACAGAGCGCTGACGGCGTCCACTTGAAAAGAATGTCAACATTCAAACCATGCTTCTCCTCAATACTGGTCGCGGTCGTTCAATTTGGTGCGCCATAGCTCTGGCACTGCCTCCTCAACCCCTGTTCACACCTGTGTCCGCAACGTGACATGCATCTTACGTGATGCTGAACGCCGCGGAATCCCCAGTGTGAACTGATGACTCAAGGGACGGTTCCAGACACCACCACCACCCCGAAAAAAAAAACAATTTTTATCTTACACTTTTGAAACACAAGGTGTCGCACAACCCCGCGCAAACTATTCTTGACTGGAACGCACAAGTTGGCTTCCCACCCCTCTTCAACAAAACCCGTATCCTCCCCTGGGGCATGGCGGGCTCCCCCCCCCCCACCTGACCTCCCCCGGGCGTGGCGGACGCTCGATTGGGCCTGTCCTCCTCCCCCCCACACACACACGATCCTCCCCCTCTGGGCGTGGCGGGCGCCTCACTCCTTCTTCTGTTTCCGCCTCTTCTTGCCGAAGACGCGCCTGCAGCACTTGCGCAGCAGCCAGAGGGACAGCAGCAGGAGACACGCGGCGGCGAACAGCTGCGCAGCGAACCCTGCCGGCGTCCCCGCGAACTCCTGCAGAAGGTGCATGGCAACCGTCAGTACATGGCAACGGTTGGTGCATGGCAATCGTTGGTGCATGACAACCGCCAGTAGATAGCGACCGGTGAGGATGATGTCTGGCAAATCATTGGTGCATGGCAAACGATGGTGCACACGGCAACCTTTCCTGCATGGCAACCGTTGACGGCGTCCGTAGGTGCCCAGCAACTGCATGACAACCTTTGTTGGCGCGTTTGCGCTTGGCATCTGTTGACAACTTTGCGCTGCACATCAGGAGAGGAAGAACCGACAGCTTTTTCCTCACTCCAGACCAGATCTTTGATCTTCTTCGCCAATTTTGTTTCACTCACCTCGAGAGCTACGAGCGCGAACTCTACAGCCTTGTCACTGCAAACAGAAACCGTAACGTGTGAACGTCCACACAAGGAACCAAATTTTCTCTGCTCCCCAGTTCCAACAGCATAGAGCACAGAGAGAAGCCTGTTTTGCAACTAGTTTTGTTTGAAAAAATATTCCAACGCTTCAAACAGGACCAACTGGATGTGTTTTTGGATGCAAGGCACTGTCAGGGTTTCCTGTCCACACACTGGACAACGCTTGTTGTGATTGTAATAGACACGTGTCCTTTACGCGTCCAAAACTGTACTCACAAGGCGGAAGGTATTTTTGGCACGCTGCTGGGCGTCGCGCTCTTGTAGCTTCCATCGAGGAACGCAGCGAGCGCGTTGAAGTCGAGTTCGGGCCCCGTGGGCGGGAAGTGGTACATGCTGCCCTGCCGCAGGCTGAAAATCACCAAGGTTACCGCGTTGACTCGTCAGCTGTGTCAAGAATGGAGACACGCGGGGGTTGTGTGTGTGTGTGTGTGTGTGTGTGTGTGTGTGTGTGTATGTGTGTGTGTGTGTGTGACACCAAAAAGAATGAAAGGGCAACTCTCGCAAGGCGGTGAGTGTTCTGGGCAACCAGGTTTACAGCAGTGAATTATCTGGCAGGTCCAGGCTGAGCGGGGAAGGGGGGCCGGGCCCGTCCCTGCAACGTGGGGCGAGCGGGCTGCTCCAATTCCGACTTTGCGCTGTGACATGACAGATTGATGCTTGTGAAATGGTTCGGAGGGACGTGAAAACTCACAAGATGATGGTGGGGTAGGCGTTGACTGAGAACCGCTCCTTCAGCTGTGGATTCTCGTCCACGTCCACCTTGGCGACGTTGATGCGGTTGTAAAATCTGAAGCGAAGACAGGAAAAAGACGTACACGCCGACTTCTATCAGATCCGTACTCACCATTGATGGTGTTCTCTTTTCACCCCAAAACAGACATTTTCTCGGACGCCCGAGAAAACGCCCAAGAAATTCAACAGCCTCAAACTTTCTTGAGTTTCACTGTTTTGGACCTTTCGGACGAAATGCTGTTCTGCTTGCAATTTGAGAATCCGAGACAAGTGCTTGTTGCCCCAGAGATTGCTGTAACGTGTACTGCCACATCACGAGGTTTCTGTGACGTGGACAGCTGCATCACGTGATGTCCTACTTGCTGTGGACGGCGTTCCAGACGGCGTCGAACGGCTGCACGTGTCTCCCCGAGTAACTGCAACAAACAAAGCTCACGTGACTTTGGTGAGGAGGCCGAGCAGCCTTTGGAAGAAAGGATCGACAAGGTGATTCGTAAAACTGTTGGCAGAGTCACGCGTCTACAGCGCCTTTGGTTCCGTTCGATTTGGCGCACGAGCGCGTTGCTGGGGTAAAAATGGCGCGTTCTGAGAGCAGAAAGGTGCAAAATCGAACAAGGCACTGCTTCTTGCTGGACGTGTCAGGCCATCGTGCAAGTGGGCACTGCGCCTCCAGTTACCCTTGCACAGTGACGCAAAGCATCCAGTGTGGCACAAGTGCTACTCAAGCTCTCAAGTCAACATCAAAGGTAGCGTCACTCACAAGAGGACGAACCAGTCCCCGGTGGTGGCGCCACTGCTCGCCTGCGTCAGGTGCTCGAAGTTGGAGTCGTCGAGCGCATGCGCGAAGCCGCTGCGCGCGTCGACGCTGTTCCCTTCCAACCAGAGCACGAGCTCCAGGATGTCCGCCCGACCTGCGGGAGAAAGATGGGATGTTGTTGAAGTCTGGATTTGACATTTTGCGCACGAAAGTACGAGCGCGGGAAAGTGGTTGTGGACATTCGCAAAATTTGATGAAGAGCAGAAAAGGCACATGCAGCTGAGCTGGCACTTCAATTCGAAATTGTGTAGTCCACCATATCCCTGAATACGCCAGCCAGAAGTGACGCCCAGTGTTCAAAACTTTCAACTGACCACTGTGTGATTAGGACGGACACATCAAATAAAAAGTCTTCTCAACGAGCTCCAGTACAATGCAGTCATGTCGTTGTGGCTTTGGCTTCACAAACACAAAAGTTGGAAAAACTGTTCCTGTGAGATCGCACAACGGCTTTTCAAGACCTTTGGCCGAGAAAAGAGTTACATGTTGGAACAGGAACCATTTTTACAGTGTGTGAACTCACTTCTACGAGAATGAGGTCACACACGAGAGGCCTTGTGAGCGCAGTGTTGTAGAAACTGAGTTGTAAGCGACGCATCCGTTACCGGTGTAGAGCAGCGGTTCTCCGTTGCGGAAGTAGACGAGTTGCGGGAGGCTCGTGAGGCCCAGGTCCTTCGGGAGGAACGCGTCGCTCGTCTTGACCACGTGCACAGTCGCCGCAGCTTGAAAAACGACACGTGAGTTACGCCGGGCGTGGGTCAGTGCACAGGGAGGACAGGGACTCCCTCCAACCACCACCACCACCACATAGCAAATACCTCAAAGGTTGGCCGCGTTTACGAATCCTGGGTCACACCAACCCCCGACTTGACACACACACACACACACACACACACACACACACACACACACACACACACACCCACGAGTTGCTGTGAAGTTGAATGTTCTCACCAGAAAAGACAGCCCCCTGAACGCATGCGAATCTGCTGTCAATTATTGTGACTCTTGCGAGTCAGATATAGCAACCACAAGAAGGCGATCCCGACCCGAATGTGTCTGATGATGCGAGGACCAAGCTCACCACCGAAGAGGTTTTCGTCGCCATCGTACTGGGACTTGATGAGTCGAGTCAGCACTCGAGACTGCAGCTCCGCACACTTCCCCGTGGAACAGCCTTCCTTGGCGTCGTCTGCAAGAAAAATTAGGGAAAAATCTGTTGGTGTAGTGCGTCAAAAGGTGAGCGATAAACGAGACCAAGGAATATTTTGTCGACGCGAAAGCTTACACAGGAACAGCAAAACGCTGGATTTGGTCCCAACCAGTATTTTCACTTCTTCATAGTGAGTATTTTCGGGAAGAAACTTTTGGGAAAATGCTTGCTTCACAAACGTCAAGTAAAACAGCAAAAATGCTGCAAACAACTTGCACAAAACATTCACTGTGGGCGCGGCCATGTTTGTTGACGTTTCATTTGATGTGTAGTCTCTAAATCCATCTCTTTACAGCAATGATCTTCCATATCAGCTTCTTTGGAGACAAATTAATGCATAAAGGCACCAAGAAAGTTGCTGTTGAACATAAAATGGACAGAAACCACAATATTTCCACATCTGTGAAGTTTGTGAGGCTAGAAAATAGTTCCATGCTCGGCACACTGTTTGTGCTGTTTTAACAGCAATATTTGAGTGAAGAACGCCATTTCGAGCAATATTGACAAAGAAAATAACCTAATTTGAAGGACAACTTTGATGTAAAACGAAAATTTCTGAACAGGAAAGTTTGGATCGATTCTTCCGCCACATTCCGCCATATTGGACAAGTTGGAAGGAAACGCAGACGGAAATCAGGGATATTTTACGATTATTTCAGCGATTTTTGAGACGCCGATTTTCATCCAGTGTTGCCTGCGATCGTGGGAAGATCGTCTTCGTCTAAAGATACCATTGTCATCTCAAATTGGTGAGTAAAACCGCACATTTCAAACATAAACAGTGGAGCTTCGTTTTTGCAGGTGCTTTCGCTGTGAGGGCTGAGTCGCGTGAAGTTGGATTTTGTGTCAAACTTTAAATTTCCGTCTTTGACGAAAATGATCAGTGCGTTAGAATTCAGGATCTATGCAGAGTTACAAGTTTTGTACTTCGAAGAAATGTCTTTCAAGTGAAATGGAATCATCTTTGGATCTACGCGAAACAAAACGATTTGGAACGTTGTCCCCAGGGACGTGGGTTGAGCTGGGAAATTTTTTCGAGTCTTTTCGGGTTGGTTTAGTCATGAGCTTCGTGATTTGCTTGCTCAGTCGAAAACGATGAAACAACACGAAAGCTGACCGTAGTGGTCGTGTCCAGTTCTTTGGCATCGCTCCAACGACCAGAACCAGAAATGTAGATCTGGAGTCGTGTGTGATGCGCTCAGCTTCTACTTTTGGACACAGACAACGAAGATAGATCTAGATCTGAAAGATTCTGTCTTGATCTGAATCTTCAATGTCAGTTCAATTCATGCGTGTGCGTTTTTGAAAAAGGACGCACAAAGTGTCTTCCCGTATTCCCCCTGAAAGTGTGGAAATGTTTGCATCAGAAAGCAAGTGGGTCTGCCTGGGAGCAAAGAATTTGAAGGGCAATTTGTCGTTTTATTTTGCCCCTCAGGATGCTTGTGGTTGAAGGGCTGCACCTGAAACGTGTCCAAGTTTGGTCATTTTCGCGAAAACAAGCGAGCGTTGGATCAAATTTCGCAAAGATATTGCGAGATCCAGCACACACACATTTGCACAAAAATAGACTGCCTTGAGATATTGAACCTTGGAGCAAGTTACGTGTGTTGAATCAGCCACTTGTGACCAATGTCCAAGTCACCAGCTGATAAGGATTCTGTAACCACTTCCTGGCATGTTCATGATGTTGGGGGGGGGGTGGTTAGATCCAACAGGTCCACCAAATCTGAGTGCAGTCACACAAACATTGTCTAGTTTATCAGCTATTTACTAACACAACAGCAGTTGGTCGTGGTGTTTGGAATCAGAACTGACGATTCGATGTTGATTCCAGCGAAATTTCGTTGGTTGATTCAGACTTTGACGTCAGGGATTGTGCGCGGTGAAAGAACTCATCCTCGGCCGGTGGGTGTCATGTGAAGTTTTTGACGGGGAACTGCAGCCAAGATTTCAAGTGTTTCCTCCCCTCCATCTCCGGATTGATGTCAGGCCTATTTCACACCGGGTGCGTCGTGCGTTGCTTCCCTGCGTCAGAAGTTCAGTGTTGGCGGAGAACAACGCACCCTGTCTGAAAGAACCACAGTTTTATATCGAACACCTCCCTCAGACTGCGCACAAGGTCCGCGCATCCGACACCAATGGAAAGAACCAGCGGCAACGCAGGACCCACCAACTCACACAGGAATGCATTTTTGCACAGGTGCGTCCTTCGGAGCGAGCCTGTGTTTTGCACTGGCAGAAAATTGCACCCTTGCCCCTGAGACCCACCGTGGGTGGGCAGGGCCTCTGAACATTTGCACAGGTTCTCCCCCAGACCTGCAGGGGGCAGGGCCCACCTGAAAATTTAACTCCCCTGCTCCCCCCCCCCCCGCCCGAACCAACTTCACTTTCAGGTGGGTCCCACTGACCTTGCGACGCGTGCGTTTGCGACGCGCCTGTGCCCGTGTTCAAAGCTCTAATTTCCTGTTTGACGCATCCAGTGTGAAACATACCTCAGTATCTCCGGAGCTCATCTTCGCTCGCATCTTGGGGCATTGTGGTTTCTATCTCTCCCAGACAGAGCTTTCAACGATCTGAAGTCAGCAACTCAACACAAATATTGCTCGGTTACAGACTCTCGTATCAGCGTTCCAGGCCCACTGTCAAAAACAATCAGCTCAGAAGTTTGTTGTTTTATTGCAGCGCCAACGTTTGCGTTGTTGACCTTTGAGTGAGCAGGGTTTGGACTTTGTGTTGACATGAAGGCTTCTTTGTTGAAGGTTAATTCACGCAGAGCGACGTCAAAAATCCAGACGTCAGATCAAGTCTTCTGTTTTCACCGTCAAAACTTCGAGGCGCTGTGTCAAAGCGATGGGAACAGAAAAAGCAGACATTGTGAGAGGGAACGACATGTTGTCCTTGGGGTGGACAGGTTGATGTCTGCTCGGGGTTGGGTTCGGTCGCTCACGAGATCAAAATCCGTCAAAAGTGTTCTTGTCTTTCGCCATTCAGCAGCCTGTTCGAGTATGTCTGTAGCAAACCGTGCATGTGGCCTGGAGTTTTCCTATCCAATCCCAGCACCTCTCAGATCGTGTAAATTGATGCCGAGAAAGCGAGGTATCTCGTGCAATGCTCCGCTGCATTTTCACCTGTGTTACCTCAGTAGATTATCAGAGTTCCAATTCAAGCAGTGCCCTGATTCAAGACTCGTTTCCTCGGCCTCGTAAAAGCGTTTTTTTTTCCCCGTGAAGCCCGTTTGTTATGCAATCAGTGGAGCCTGTAGAGCAAGATACTGTATCGGGAGGGTCTGGGCTCCACGCGATTGTGGAGTCTTTGATGTGCGGAGGGTCTGGTTGCAAGATGCGCTGCGTTGGGTGAAGGATCAAATGGTTGAGAGTGCGAACAGATGTAGCCTTGGCGGGGGGAGGGGGGCAGGAAAATAATTGTAACAATTGCAGAAAAAGTGAATGGGGAGAAGAGCAAGTGTTCCAGTGTGTGTGCTTGCGTGAAAGAAAAATGGGTCTGTTCGGTTTCAATGTACTGAGGTTTGGTCATCTGTCCCAAGTGCCAGCACGTGTGTGTGTGTGTGTGTGTGTGTGTGTGTGTGTGTGTGTGTGTGTGTCGCAATCCACAGTTGTCTTCTCAGCTGTTCTTCTGGAGACAACAAAGTCGTCAGAACTTCCCAGTCCATTGCTGGACTCCAGATTCGGGATGTGGCGAAAAGATCTTTCGGTGTCCAGATGGTTGGTGCACCTGTTTGATGAGATTTTGGCTTCTCGTGGTGGTCATGACCCCAGAGTGCGGAATTCCCTGCACAACAACAGTCCATTGAACACGAGCACACACACATGAGGATGATTCATGCACAATCCGATAAGTACACGTGGGTTGGACGTCGTGCACCGTGCTCTGAATACAGAAGGTTGGAGACTGTGTCAGAGAGGTCGAGCGTGAAAAAAACAACAACTGTGGTTTGATCCAGATGCCAAATAGCCAGCTTTATGATCGTTTCTTTCGTTGCCAAAGCAGGGGGCGCGAGGCAATAGTTGACGCACAACAACAGTTTGTGGGGGCGGGGGGGGGGGTTGAGACTTATCAGTTCAGTTCGTCCTGGGTTCACACAGGTACAGAACTGTGGCGGACGTGCACGAGCTGACCTACCCCTGTCAACAACGAACTGACCCGTCTCCTTGTCAACATTGGCGTCCACACTTTGCGACGTTATCAACTGTGTTGATTCACAAGTTTCCACATCACGATTGCACAACCCTTGTTGATGGGGTGCTGATCTCATCGTCCCATGATGCTGCGTCAGCTCACGACCCGTATGTCTTTCTCTGCAGGTGGTGCGGACTCGTCGATGGCCGTCGGAGCGATGGGCGACGTTTTCTTCTGCTGCGTTGCCCAGCAACCGCCGGTGAGTACACTGCGTTACCCAGCAACCGCTGGTGAGTACGCTTCGTCACTTGGCAACTGCCGGTTTGTCTCAAGATGCGTCAGGCTCTGGGTCTTCCCGAGTGCTTGACTTGTCTCGCAAGAGCTGTGCTGTGCTGTGTGAATCCGACCTTTGACAAACTCTTGCGATTCCTGCCTGGAGCAGGAAGGACTCTTGATTCACGAGGGATGCGTCGTGCATCTGAACACAGTCGAGTGGGCGGGCGTCGTGTCGTCAGGACGGCGCATCACCGTGGGTTTGGGGAGGCGCAGTGCGTTACGCTCTCAGGCTGGAACACAACCTGTAGAGTTTCCGCTGTGTGAGCTCATCTCCCTCCCACCCGGTGCCTGTGTTCTGATGCAAAGATCTGTCGTCAGTTCTGAGAGTTAAATCCGTCCGCACAGGAAGAAGATTCAGCAGTGTTCGGTGTGTTGACTTTTCTCACCCGTCAGCCATTTGGCTCTGAAAACTTCACGAATCCAGGGGTGTCGTTGCGTGTGTGTTGAAAGCTTTTCGCTTTGCGGGTTGAGCGGGCGGGTCCGTCTTTGAAAAGAAAACCATGCGTTAAGCAAAGCACAATCTTCCTGTGCGAAACTGAGGGGAGGGGCAGAAGAAACAAAATTGCTTTCATGGAATGAGGTCCACGCCCCCAACCCAACCCCTTCGCTTTCACGAGAGCACCCTCCCCTTCCCGTGGAATTGCGGGTTTCTTTGCGCACAGTTTGCACGAACCCGGACCTTGGGTCATTCAAGTTGCTCGGGAGCCCGGAAAATCGGCAAAACCGCAACACACACAATGCGCTGCGAAGCCACAATGTTGGCACAAACCCGTTGCGTTTTGTGTGTGGAGAATCAGAGTTGCTTCTCAATGCAATATGTTGAGGCAAAAACACTACCCTGAACAACATCAAGATTTTCTGTGCAAAAATTGAAGGCGGACGTTTTACGGCCTTGGAGCGATTGTGTATTCATGTGTTTGGTCTCTCCAGAAACTACAAACGATGAGGAATGTTTCCTTCCGTCCAAAGATAAAGTTGCTCGGTTCCGATGCCAGTTGCGAGATTTTTTCGTTTTTATCCAGATGTGTTTTGCTGGCGTCATGGAAAGTTTCGATGTAAATGGTGTCAAAAACGAGTTTCTGTTTGAAAAGAACGGAACAAGGTCGACGTGTTGTTCGTTTGTCCATTTCAAAATGTTGTCCTGATTTTGGCTTCGTCAGCAAGCTTTGGAGGGGGGGGGCAGGCTTTGGTCAAAGGCTCGTTTTCAAATTTTGCTGCCCTGGTGGTTTGGAAGTGTTTTGGGGCGAAATGTACAGGAGACAGATCCAATGTCTCCGACAAGAGAGAACAAACAAAATGAAAAATCTCGCCAACTTCAAAGAAAGATGCGTGAGACCTGTAGATTCTGTCGCTCGGTGTTTGATGAATAGAAAGGTGAAGAAAAGGTGTGTCGAGTGATGTGGCAGCAGCCGTGAGTGATCGAGAAGGTCGTCGCTGCGAGACGCCCAGGGGGCGGTCACCAGGGCGACGCGAGACGTCGTGCACGCTGGGTGCGTCGTTCGTCCCTCATGTCAATGGTGGCGTCCTTGCAGTGACCAGTGCAAGTGACGCAACCTGTGCGCCTGGCTCATTGGGTGCGTCGTGCGTCAATGGGTGCGTCGTGCGTCAATGGGTGCGTCAATGGGTGCGTCGTGCGTCACTGGGTGCGTCAATGGGTGGCGTCCCAGCAGCCACCAGTACAAGTGACGCATCTGCGCCTGGCTCATTGATGCAAGATAATGCGCCTGATGCCATGCGGTCATCAGTGCGGTGCGGTGACCAGTCCGCACAGCACGCATTGACGTGCAAAGACGCAACGCGTGACGCTATGCAGCGTGCACCGGGCTGAGATAGGCCCAGCTACAACACAAAGCCGCGGGCAGGTTGCCACGAGCCTTTCTTGAACCGAGCACCTCCCTCAGGCCGCGCTGCCAAACACGTCTTTGATCCGTGGACGGTGGATATAGGTAAACGACGCAGCCGTGTACTGTGTGCGAACACGACACGCATTGGAGGTGGTGCTTGAGCTAATGTACTTCTGTGTTGGAGTGTTTTCCTTGCGCGTTAGTGGGATCTAACCACACTCCTGTGCTGGCTAATATCTGTGTTGGAGAAAGGGATGATGATCCCAGGAAGCACTTCAGCAGAGAGAGATCCTCACGTGTGAAATTTATTTTCGGACAGACGTGGAAGTTTGATATTGTTTGCAAAGAGCGTGTGCCTTTCCTCCCACAAGCCCTGGATGTCACCTTTCGGACCCTGGTCTCCCCTCACACAGGTGTGTGTGTGCGCGCAAATAAACACACAATACACGTGGGCACACACTCAGACTCATACACACACACACACACACACACACACACACACACACACACACACACACACGCACGACTTGAGGCCTCTCGGTGAGAAAATCCCACAAAACAAATTGAACTGCACAATCCCCTCTCGGGTGACGTGCGGCAGCACTGTGTTGTGAGGAAAACGTGTGAGGTTTTGTGGTGTTCACGAGGAAATCGTGATACAGGGTGGGGGAGGCACCCGCGGCGCGTGTCCACACTGACCGTGTTCTTGTTTTGCTCCTGCAGAGGAAGCGGCGGCGAATCGACCGGAGCATGATCGGACACCCGACCAACTTCGTGCACACGGGCCACATCGGGGCGGGCGACGTGCGGGACGTCGCGACTGAGAACGGCAGCGCGGTCAGTGAGCGATACACACACAAACACAGGACACACACAACACAACACACGCACACACAACACACACCCACAAACACAATACACACACAGTACTCACACGCACGCACACATACGAGACACGCGCACGCACACACATATGATACAACACACACACACACACACACACACACACACATGGAGGACACACAGGCATACGTGCCACGCACACACAGCACCACACACTGCATTCATGCACACACATCGTGCACACACACCACAAGCAACAACACACCACTCGCCTCCCCCTCCCCACACACACACCCTTCACTGTGCTGTCGAGCCTTTGAACACACACACGCGCACGAACCTTTCCACCGGCACGCACACACACACATACACACACACACACACACACACACACACACACACACACACATCTGAGCTTGGGACTTACATAACGCTGTTACACAGCTCATAAAGCGCCCAGCAACACGCAGACCCGAAGCACATTTTCCCAGGGTCACATGATGTCCGAATACTTGAACCTCGCAATGGGGCTTTTTATACCACTTGCCACATTCAGAATCACATGAGCGGTTTTTGCGCGGTTCCTGTGCCAGACGCCTCCCGTTGAGGAAAACACAGGATGGGGAAACGAAAACACATGTTGGCACGGCGACATGTTGCGCTCAGAGAAACGCTGTTTGCATTTGTCACAATGCATTGTGTCGCAACACGAAATTATTCATAGTCCATGGCATCAACAGGTTGAAACTTTGTTGCCAAGCAACAACAGGGGAACGCGTGATGTTTTCAGTTGTGGAAACAAAAGAGTGTTTTGCTCGAGGGGCGGGTTCAGAAGGGTTGTGGTGGCCTTTTCACAATTCTGACGGAATTGCAAAGCGGACGAGGTTCTGCTGGGGAGAAAATTTGTTCTGCGAGTTGAAAATCTCACACTCAGTGCAGTTTGAGAAACGCACTTCTCATCACGCCAGACAAAAAAAAAAACTTTCACGAAACTGGACTGAAAATTTTGACCCTGAAGTCGTCGTGCTAAAAGACCACCAAACACAGAGGCACAGTCATCGCTGAAGAACAAAACACACGCGAAAATGCTGAATATTCACGGTTTTACTTCCCGTTTCTCCCTCTACAGCCGACAGCGCAGACGCAGCTCCACTCCATGGAGCGTCAGATGCAGACCAAGGGAGGCTACGACCACGCGACGTCCGTCAACGTCCAGCTGAACGTCATCGACGTCCAGGTGCCGGCGACGTCGTCCTGAGGGCGCCGCCCCCTCCCCAGTCTCAAAACTTGTGAGTACATGCGTCCTCAACACGGCGTGATGTGCGCTGGAGGTGCGTTCTGTGATGTTTCGCATTTGTCCGTTGATTTGCGAGACCACTACCGTACCGTCTCGTGTATAAGACGCACCCCAAGATTTGGTCCTATTTCCTGGTACCAAGGTTCATCAAAAATACAGTAAATTCATACTCATGTATAAGACTCACCCCTTCTTTTGATGTTCTATTTTGGGGCAAAAAAGTGCATCTTATACACGAGACGGTACGGTATTTGATGCAAGTGACTCGATGACAGATTTGAAGTTTGCGTAGAAATTGCCCCTGGCAGCGCTGGATGTCTCGTGCTTTGTGTCACTCTGGTGTGGGAAGGGACGCGTTTCGTCGAGCACGCTGCGGCTTGCACAGGAATTCAGCGCTTGACGCATCCAATGCCTAGCAGCTCCCATGAAAACCTGATTTTCGCTCAAAAATGAACTTTTAGCGTTTCTCTGTTCATTCCCTCTTTTGTCTGAGACTTCTCTTTGCTGTGAGTTGCTTGACGTGAAAACTCCCCCTCCTGCGCTGTGCGCTCGATCGACCTTGTCCCTCGCCGCCTTCGTGAGGAGCGTTTGCACAAAAAATCCCCGTGACACCAACATCTGTTCCGTTCTGACTTGGAGAGAGAGAGGATTGCATTGATCCAGTTGTCACTGTGATTGGATTTGACGTTTGAATGGAAGTCCTGGTGTTGGGCGTGTCGCGTCGCGTCGCGTCGCGCGTTGCGTCTGTGCACAAGTCAGATTTTTGTACAGGGGCGAAACGCAAGAGAATGCGTAGAGCGTGGAGAATGGCTGGTTTCCTGCATTGATTTTCTGGGTTTTGTGAACTGCGTTGCGCGGCTCCACAACAAAGTGCGAGTAACGCGCACAATGCCGTCGTGTTCAGTCGGGTGTTTCCGTCAATGCGCCTGCGCTGTCGTTTGCTGAGAGTAGAGTTGTTGATCTTCGCTCTTCGCGTGCCTGTTTGGGCTAAAACTGACCCGAAGAGCGACAAGCGACGAGCACGCGTTGACGTGCGTTCGTGTGTTCAACACTGTCCCTTGAGATTCTGTTTCGTTTCGTGTGCAAGTGAAGTGGAAAATGTCTTTTTGCCAAAGCAGCAGAACTTGATGCACGACGCAAATTTTCAACGTCTGCAAGATATGGTCAAGTTAAAGACTCTGAGGCACCGAACTTTACCCAGCGCAGTCGCGGTTGGAAATGGCAGCGTGACGTTGATCCGCATCGTCACGTCACGTCACGTCAGGGGTCGTCGTCGCTATGGCAGCGATGAAAGAAGTGGTGTTTGTATGAAGTAGGCGCGTCCATTGACTTTTGATCGCTGAACCGACGCAAATGAGTTCCGGGCGATAATGGGTGACGTGGCTGCCCTGGAACCTGCTGTTCCGAATCGGTTCTGTGCAGGGCGTCGTCGCTTCATTGCGCACGCGCATCCACAACCAGAGAAAGAATCGGCAGGGCTTGGAAAGATTGCTGTCGATTTGCTCACGTAATGCGAAATCGCACCTGCTGGATGTTGCCCTTTCAGCCCCAGGCAGAGGCGAGGAGAGCTGTGCAAGGATGCAAAACGGAATTTTCTCCAGAAATGCTCAGCGATTCAACCACAAACCAATTTCCAGGCACCGACGTCACGCTTCGTGGCCCAAGCCTGCTTCACATCAGATGCGTCGTGCGTTGCGTCCTGGTGCAGGTCAGTTGGCGTTGCGGCGTCACTGGTGACGTTACAGGGACGCAACGCACGACGCATGCAGTGTGAAACAGGCCTCAGTTTGACAAGCCAATCGAGTGGTGATGACTCATTCGGTTGAAACGCGCCAGAAACGCCGCACTTGTTTCAAAACGTGGGAGATCAATAGAGAAAATCGATTTCCTGATACTTTGAACAAATTCATTCGTTTGTTTGAAGTGGCGAAATATTGCTGGTTGATGGTGTTTATCAGCCGCGCTGATATTGATTTGCCCCTGTATCCGCGTCCGTCCGTCTTGGGGGGACAAAACATCTGTTTTACTCCTTTTCCAGTAATCACAGACTGGAATCACAGTGGGTGCAGACACCCTAAGGGGTACTCTACAAGTTGCACATGGTGTCATTTCCTTCTGCTGCTCTGATGAGAAGAAATTAATGAAAAAAATTATACTATATTATACTATACAATGTCCTGCTAAGCTGGGGGGGGGTATCCCGGACAATGTCTGAGATACCCTAACTCGGACATTGTCTGGGATACCCCCCCCCCCCGGCGGGGCAATTTTTTGGGAGTCAGACTTTGTGGGGGGCGGGGGCTGTGGGGGGTTGGGCAGGTTGGGGGGTGTCGGGGGTGGTCGGGGGTGGGGGGGGGGGGGGGGG
>JAAUXT010134250.1_pt1 | contig 19398 bp, 18 predicted proteins | sample 7278171 | NCBI WGS metagenome assembly JAAUXT01 (sample SAMN14350112, study PRJNA611818) | marine sediment metagenome | isolation source: surface marine sediment (1.8m) | place: French Polynesia: Moorea | collected 2018-08 | reverse complement strand
GTGTATGTGAGGTGTGTTTGTGAGGTGTGAGAGGTGCGTGTGAGGCGTGGGGAGTGTGAGGTGTGGGAGGTGTGTGTGAGGCGTGGGGTGTGTGGGGTGTGTGAGGTGTGTATGTGAGGTGTGTTTGTGAGGTGTGAGAGGTGTGTGTGAGGCGTGGGGAGTGTGAGGTGTGGTTTTCCTCCATACGGGCCCTGCTTCAGGTGAGTCCTGTCAGGAGAGAGAGGGGGAGGTGTGAGGTGTGCAAGTGTGTGTGAGACATGTACCTGGCGTGTGAGGTGTGTGGTTGTGTGTCAAAGGTGTGCAGGTGTGTCAGGTGAGCGAGGTGTCTGTGCATTGCCCCGTGTGGGCCTGCGTGTGTGCGTGTGTGTTTGTGTGTGTGTGTGTGTGTTTTGTGTGTGGTGCAATGTGCGTGTGTGTTTTGGTGTGCTTGTGATGTTGGTGAGTGTGTGTGAGGTGCATGTGCGTGTGAGGTCTGTGAGGTGTGTGTGTGTGTGTGTGCGTGCTTCAGTACCTGAAGACTTTCAGACAGCTTGACCAAATCCCTCTGCACAACTTCACTGTGTGTGTGTGTGTGTGTGTGTGTGTGTGTGAGAGAGAGAGAGAGAGAGAGAGAGAGAGAGAGAGAGAGAGAGAGAGAGAGAGGTGTGTGGCGTGTGTTTCCGTGTGTGTGTGTATGTGAGGTGTGTGTGTGGTGTGTGTTCCATGTGTTGTGTGTGTGTGGTGTGTGCCTGCGCCCACGTACCATATCAGTGTGATGCACTGTAGAGTCTTCCCCAGCCCCATCTCATCCCTGCAAACAACAAGAAAACAAAGACAATCAGCGCGCAAACTGAACTCGACACGAAAATTGTTACAGGTGGCTTTCCTTTGCTTCTTTCCTTCCTCTGCAGCTGGGACAGCTGCTGCCTGGTGGGATCCAACTGAAAATTTTCAAGCAGCCACAGCCAATGTGTCAGGCCTGCCCTTTGATGAAAAGTGGTGTGTGTCTGTGTCTGTGTGTGCGTGCAAGTCGTTGCGTATGTGCGTGCGTGCGTGTGTGACGGCTTGGTGTATTCACGATCAGGAACTTCGCCCATTTGCGTGTGATGTGAGCCTGTAACCTGAGATCTGTTAATACAGCCTGAAGATGCAGAGGGGAGGAATTGTGATGGAAGAAGTCTCGTCTTTGGAATGCAGAGTCATGTTCTCCAGTTTACAGCAGAAGCTTCTGGTGACCAGTCAGATTAGCCCTCTTCTTCCATTTCCAGACAATTTCTTCTGTCTCATTCAAATTTGCTCAAGCAAATGGGAAGACAGCAAAAAGCCTTGAATTGGCCATCATTTTGATGACTTCATTCAGGGAAAGATTGAGATTCCCCTTTCTTGTGTGCAATTCTTACAGCTTATGGTAGAAAAATAAAAGAATGTTCTTCATGTAGCTTTCATATAGCACTGGGTACACAGGATGGAAGGGAAGCAATATAAATAATGAGACCTGTGCACAGACAGTTGGTTGCTCACCACTTGTGGGTATGATCTCTTGTGAATTTGCTGTCATCTAGAAGAACCAATCAAATGAAGGAAGGAAAGTTGGCTCCACTGTGGTGCTTGATCTCAAATCCACATTTGCATTTTCTGAACCTCAATTTGCAATGAGATTTGTCCTGTGTGTCATACTGTTTGTTGAGCTGGTCAAGACGGACTTTCTTCTCAATCAAGTTCACTCTCTCTCACATCTGGGTGACATACCAAAAAACTGGCATGCTTTTATAGAAACCTTGCTTCAACAGAATCTAAATAAGATACCATCACTTTTACAGTTTGGGACATCAACTGTGTTTTACATGCTGTCAAGAAGATCCAGGCATTTTTACTCAAAATTGTATGACACAGTCTACCAGTTGTCACTCCCAGAGAGGACTGGTCCCTGCCTCAACAACTCATTGGTAAGAAGAGCTTCAGGTACACTGCTGATCTCTTACTCACAGCACTGCACAGAATGTGCAGCAAAAACTCAAGGATCCTCATGCTTTTGGCAATTTAGTCTGGACAAACATCTGGATTTGAACATTACTTTTATTCTGATAAATTTTTACCTAGAACATCTGAGTTGTTCCAATGCTCGGCTGAGTATTTATCAAACACTTTTCCCTTTTCAAGAAGAAAGATTCAAATTTTGTGGTATTTACAGTTTGTTCAACATTTACCCACATCACCACAAATTTTGGATTCAGGTGTATTCAACAAAATGTTTTCATTTTCAAGTCCATGCCATTTTTATATCAATAGATCATGGTCTGTTGAAAACAGGTAACTCAACAAGACACTTCAGCAGGATACCTGCTTTTGATTCAGTAACTTTCCAAAACACCAATGCCACTATTCAATTGTTTTCAATCAAAGTTGAGAAGAACACACTTGCCATTTTGCACACATTCAATATTTGTCAGCTTTCAGTACATGATGGGCCTGATGCTTATGCAAATAAAGTCAAACCTCATGGTGATTTCTATCAGATGTCAACATTTCAATATTTTGTGGTGAGGATGGGCAGTAGGAGATCAAAATGTGTTGTTGCATACAGTCAAGACATTCACATTGGTAAAACTCATCTTATAAAACAAAGCTTAAGTCTGGCACTGCCTTCCAACAAATGTTTGTTCAACCCTAAAATATGTCATCATTCCATAAGTAGCCCTCAGGGATATCAGGTAAATGCAACAATAAGTTCTTTATCACTGTGCAAAGAAGCACAAAGTCCAAACTGCAAACATAGTGGTTTGGCAATTTTAGAAAATACTGAAAAAATGTACAAAGAAATATCCACAGTTTGCCAAAACATCTCTGAGAATTTCCAACACAGCCATTTTTACTCTTCAAACTCTACTCTGACATTTGTTCTTTATTGGTACACTTGGCCCCCTCCAATCCATGTGATACTAAACCTGACCACAACAGAATGCAAGGCAGTAGTTCTTGATGTCTGCTTCCAGTATTTTAGGAATATATTTTATGGGGCATATGACAGGCTCAAAGCTGATCTGAAGCAAAGAACAGAGGCCTCTGGTTTGAAGTTGAGGTTGACAAATGTAATCACTGTTTTCTTCTCAGTGGACAGAGATAGATGTGTGGTCTTACAGCTGGTGCCCAATCAAGGGATGTATGTCTGGTTAAAGAGCCCAACATGTTCTATCAGACTGAGACCTGAGTTGAACTGGGGAGAGGCTGGAAGGCAAATAGTTTTGTCAGGCTTGGGAGCAATGAAGTATGCAAACTATTCTGACTCAGACATAGTTAAGTTTGGAGGAAGTCTTGATCAATTAAAGTTCAAAGGTGAGAATATGAAAATTAGCCAATGTAAAACCAGCCAGTGTGTACCCTACTTGTTTATTAGTCCATTGTCTTGCAAAAACAAAACTGGATCAGATGTTTTCTTCAGCTTTCACACAAATCTAAAACTACCTGTTTATGATTATATTTTCTATATGAGAATCAAACAACTTTTCTATGCCACATCTTGGATTGAAATCATGATGAGTAATCTGGCTTGGAACAATGTTCCAAGTTTGGGTTTGGATGGGCCTCAAACTCTGTCTGAAGTTATTCAGTTCACAAAGGAAATGTCACAGGTTCTCATAATTTTAAACCCATTCTTCTTTCATTCTGGTTGCCAAAGTTTGATTTTCATGGTAGTTTCACTGCTGTTTTGCACATGTTGAAGCACATGTTGAACATTGCAGGTTGTCTTGGGAAAGAGAAATAAACAACACCAAGTGGAAATTGTTGCACTCACAATTGAGTCAAATCTTGATGGTTATGTTGAATTAAATATTTCATTTGGCAAATTGTGTAGAGAGTATTATTTACCAGACTTCATGATCCATCACTATGCAACACACAAAGCATTTTTCAATCACTGGAAATATATTTTAGTTGGTCAGAAATCTTGTCAGAGAGATACATATTTGAAGGACTTTCAGATGTCTATGAACACCTCTAATTTTTCAAGAGCCCTCACACTAAAAGCTGTGTGGATTCCAAATGTTTTCCATAAATTTAAATTATACCTCAGACAAAATACAGAAAACTGTAATTTGAACACAACATACATGCCACTTCAACTGGCCTGCAGCAATTTGTCTCAATACAATTTGAAGGGGCCAAGATATTTTCTGTCCTTGAAAGTCATACCTTCACCAATAAAAACCAAATTACAGATAAAGGACATTGACAATGAGTCTCACTGGTATATAAACTTGAAATATCAGTGCTTACCTGAGTCAAAATCATCATTGATTTCTTGGGAAAAAGGGTCATTCATCTGCAATAACATTGGTGGCAGTCTTCCATTTTTTACCAGCAGAAGTGAATTCATGGCATTTTTGGCACTGCTGAGTCTTTATGATCAGCTAACTCCTGTTGAAGCTGTGTTTATAGGTCTTAGGATTCAATCTTCACCACAGGTTGGTTTTCAAAGTTGTATCAATCTATATTTTGAAAAGATTTTTACCTGTAAAGGCATAGGCTTGTCTATTTCTTCCCACTGTCAGTCATCAGTTGACCTCTTTTGGTAACATTGACTTTCAGTCAGCATTGTTCCCAATTAGTTCACCTTTTTTCAGAGAGTCATTTGGGAACATGGAATGCCAGTTTCTTTCCAGCAGTTCAAAAACTACCACTTCAGTCAACCCACTGTGTTTGGTCACCATGTGGTAAACTATGATGCAGAGAAACATGTGTGCAGTAAAGACAAGAAACAACAAACAGAAAAACACTGTATTTGCAACAAATGGGACCTTATGTGTGATGATATTGAAACTGCTAAAGAGAAGGCACTGAGCACTTTATTCCCAGAACTTCTGGACAACCCAAAATGTACCTTCATGTTGCTTAGTAATCTTGCAGAGACTGACTGGATTTCTGTAAATTGTTCTGACAGAATGCTGGCCATCCTCTTCTGCAGTGTGAGAAATACCAATTTTACCCAGTCAACAAATTCTCAGAGATTTGTGGACAATGTGTCTTGTCCTCCAAACTCAATCTATCACAACAAAACCTGCTTCAATTTTCTGTGGTTCCAGTCTAAATATAATGGCTCATTGTCAAAATTATGCACAAAGACTTCCATGAAAACTACAACATTTCTTTTTGCTGACTGGGAGCATATTCTAGATGCTGTTCAACCAACATTTCCTCCTATCCTCATAGCAGAAAATTCACACCATGTCAAACATATTTCTATGAAGAAGTACCACAACATATTCATATTGAAGCACAAATCTGTTTCAATTCCACTGATTGATGCTGAAGGCTTTACAATCTGTAGCATTTCAGCAAACAAAAGCCACAGCAAGCCAAAAAAGCATTTGCTTCAATGTGAAAAAGGAGGCTTTATATCTCAGTCCGAACTTTGTGATGACATTCCAGACTGCCCATTTGGTATGTCAGATGAAGAAAACTGCATGTGTGAAGTTTCCTGTATCCAAATATATAATTGTAAAAGTACAAAACAACAAGATGAGATGTTATCTTGTGGCTTTTTATGTCATAGAGGCAAATATGGAACCTGTGAAAAATATATTTCTGACAAGCTGACAAAGATTCCAGCAGAGCATGACCTTCAAGATATTTTGTTTCTGTGCTCTAATGCATCATATATCAACTTTTACAAAGTTAATGATCTTATGCCTGATTGTCTTGCAGCTGAAGATGAACCTGAACTGTTAGCATTGCTTAGAAACAATAATCAAAAGTCTTGTGAGAATCATTCACAGCTGCCATGTGCAGAAGGTCACTCAAAATGTTTTGAAATTGAAGACATCTGCATTTTTGACTTGGATACTGATGGTGGACTTTATCCATGCAAAAATGGTGCACATGTCGAAAATTGTGAAGAAATTTTGTGCAATAAAAAATTCAAATGTGAGAAGTCATACTGTATTCCATGGCAATTTGTGTGCAATAGTCAATGGGATTGTCCTGATGGGAGTGATGAAAATATTTTTCATTTTTGCAACAAAGAACAATGTATTAGCATGTATTTATGTAAGAATAGAGAGCACATGTGTATTCCATTGAGCAATGTGTGTGATAATTTTGCAGATTGCCCTTCTTCTGATGATGAAGTGTTGTGTGATTTATCATCTGTAGATTGCCCTAGACACTGTCACTGCCTTGTCTATGCATTGCAGTGCCAAAATGTTTCGTTTGTCTTTCAAAAAATGGCAAAGCTACCATTTCACTTTCTTGCTGTGTTTGAAAGTTTTGTAAAAGATGTCAAACTTATTAACAATGTGTTTGGAGATGCAGTTCATGTCAGCATTCAAAACAGTCAAATTGTAGATATCTGTGGAATTTTCACTGATGAAAATATGCATGATGTAATACAAACTGATTTCAGTAAAAACAGAATTTCTATTCTTAGAATATTTTGTTTTCATAACCATCAAAACATAATGAATATCCATCTTTCAGACAATGATATAAAACATATCAATGTCTATTCTTTTGCTAACTTAACAAGCTTGACAAAGCTAGATTTGTCAAGAAATCCTCTTCAATGCCTTGCCCCATATTTTCTGACAAATGCCAGCAATTTGTTGTTGTTGAATCTTTCAGAAAATTACTTCCATTATTTTAGTTCAACAACTTTCAAAGTTTTAGATGTAAAATTGATTGTCACAACAAATTATAAAATCTGCTGCATCACTCACAAAAATTCCAAATGTGAAGCACTACCACCATGGTTTATATCCTGCTCAGACTTGTTGCCAACAGAGCATCTAAAATTATTATTTTACATCATTTCTGCCATTGTTGTTCTGTTGAATTTTTTGTCACTTGTGACACACATTCATGCAAGACAAAGTGCAGGAACATATATCTTTCTAGTTGTGGCTGTAAATACCACTGATTTTTTATGTGCAGTTTATCTGCTAATAATCTGGATTTCTGATCTGAACTTATACAAAATATTTGTTCTGCAAGAGACTGTGTGGCGGTCAAGTGTTTCTTGCCATTTTGCCTTTGCAATTGTGATCACATACACTGTAAACATACAGTTTGTATTAATTTTGTTGTCTCTGTCTAGAATGATGGTTGTTAAGAATCCTATCCACACATCATTCCAACAGTTCAAATTTGTTATGAGACTTTTGTCTCTGTTTTTCTGTGTCTCTTCTCTCATGGGCATTTCACTTACTTCTGCAGTATCTCAATGTTCTGGGAGGCTCCTACCAATCAGCTTGTGCTTACCTTTTGTAGACCCCACCAACTCAATTGATCTCATCAAAGTGATTGTGTGGTTAACTCTCATCTCACAGACAGCAACTTCAGGGGCAATCATTACCATGCATATGTTACTGCTGCATGAGGTGAAGACTGTTTCAAACATTGTTATGGGCCACAGACATAAACAAGGAAACAATGTTGCTCTTGTTTGTCAGCTAGTTGTTATTACAGCTTCAAATATTTTGTGTTGGTTGCCAACAAATATTGTTTATCTGGTGTCTATGTTTCTCACCAGATACCCCATTGACCTTGTTATCTGGACCACCATTGCTGTGTTGCCCCTCAATGCATGTATCAACCCGACTGTCTTCATTTTGGCTTCAATGAGAAAAAAGTGTGCCACACATAGGTTTGAAAGATCAAACACTTTTACTACTGAATCTGCCACTGTGACATGAATTTGGTCAGGGACAGAGTGACTTGCAGGTCAATGGGGCAATTGGAAATTTTGAATTGGAGAGTTTGATTGTGTTGTGTGTTCATTTCAACACTTCAAGTGTTGGAACATTGCTGCATGCCTGTTTCTGAACATCATTCCTTTTGTGCTGGTGTGGAAACTTTGCATCAGATCACAATTTAGGGCAAGCACCACAGGTGATATACATTGCCTTTCTGAAGAAGACGTTGGTGAGATAAAGACAACCAGCTGCTGACAGGTTCATAACAACGTAAGACCAGAGCACATAGCTCTTGCTGGAACCAAGCCGAACAAACCAGATAGCGGCAGAGACAGTGGGTGTGTAGCTACCCAGGGTGCAGAGTAAGAGCTCAGACCAAATCTGGGTTTGTGGTTGCTGGACCTGTCACCCTGAACTGGACAGTGCCCAGTTTGTTCCTGGGTGGACACAACTTGTGGTGGAGGCGGGTAAAGCAGGAATTGCTCTCGGAATGCAAGGGCCAGAACAGTTGCTGCTTCACCCAGATTACCTTGGCCAAATAAAACTGTGGCATTTATTCACATTTTCAATGAAAGTTTTTTTTCAATCTGTCTGTGGGATGTTTTATTGCAAGCTGTTGCGTACTACTTCAAAGCAGTTTCAGCGTATTTTTATCTGAGTATTTTGAAAGAGTGCATGCTTGAAACAACAACATTCAAGACACATTGACAGGCATAATGTCAAGACACAAATCACAGAACAGGCACAGAAAAGCTTTGTCTCACTGAGATTTCACATTCTCAATGAGTTGCCAGAAAGATGAACAAAACCTGGAAATTATTTGCAGAATTCATCAGAATTTTATCCCAGCAATTTTGCCATTTCTTTTTTCACCTTTCCTCTGGATCTGCCTGGAGCCACATTGAAATGTGATCTGTTGTGTGTGATTGCACCTCTCATTGCCTGTACTGAACATTTCATTTCAAACTTCCACACTGAATTGGTTTCTGGCATTTCACCTGAGCTGTTTCCATCACAGTTGATAGAAAAACTGTCATCATCAGGAAACCATATTAACTTGCAACCAGATGTTGGAATCACCATTGAACCATTGAACACAGGAACACACACCTGTTTCACATCAAAGCGAATTTGTGTTTTCCCCATAAAGCAAGGCACACAATTGTGTGATTGTATGTTCAGTAAAAGGACATCAATACACTGCTACACACCAAATCACTTTTCCAAACACCAAGAAGACAAGTTCACACTGAAAGTCTTCCAATGGAAGCACGGGAAATGTCATTCAAAAACACCAATTCTTCAGTAACTTCTGTGCTGTTCAGTTCCAATGAAACAGCCAACATCACAAAAGTATTTGCATTCTATAATTAATTTCTGAAAGAAAACCTAATTTGTAGAACAATTTCAACCTCAGTTTTCAGGATGTGACCAAGGTTGTTTCTGTGGAAGAGAACATTGCCCATGAATTAAAACTGTATTTTTCACCAGTTCTCCTCCTTGTTGGAGTCATTGGGTCTGTTCTGACATTCAGTATCATGTGTAAGAAAGCAAAAATGCATTCCACATATCTCTATCTTGCAGTTCTTTCAGTTGTTGATTTCTTTGTTGTTTGCACATCTCTTGGATATATTTTTCTGGCATCAACACAATTGATCTTTACACATTCTTGGGCTGTTCAGGGTACCTTCTAAGAACTGTGCCCACTAATGTGTAGGTGTATGTGGTTGTGTGTGTGGCAACTGATAGATTCATCTCTGTCTGCTTTCCCTTTATTGCTAAATTTTTGTGTACATTCAGAAGAGCAGTTGTGGTTTGTGTCACAATCACATTGTTGCAGTTTCTGATCAATTTGCATTTTGTGTGGACAAGCAAACTTGTTCTGCAAAAGGAGTCACTGGACAAATCTGAATATTTATCTCAAACACCTGACGAGTATGTCCACTTTGTCACTTACATTTGGCCTTGGGTTGATTTGACCAACTTATTCTTCTTAACAGCTGCAACTTTAATTTTACTGAGCACTATGATCATTCACAAAATAACTAAACAAAGAAGACTAGTTGTGCCAGCATCTTCAATCAGTGGGACATCAGCTTCTACAAGTCAATCTCACTTGACAGTAAGTTTGATTGCAATTTGTATTGCCATGGTAATTTGCAACACACCATTTGTTGTGATTTGTCAACAAACCTGGCTTTCCACAGGTTTAGTTTGGCTTACAGTGTGTGTGCATTTCTGATCAACATGAACAACTGTATCAACTTCTTTCTGTACATCACAACATGCAAGAGGTTCAGGAGAGAGCTGGTTGAGATGCTCAAAAGGATAAAAAGAAATGTTTTCCCATTGAATTCAGAAACAGAAACCACAGGCACTGACTGACCTGGCATCAGAAAACCACATCACATGCAGCTCCCAGAAAATCAGTGGTACAGGTGGAAAATATTTTGTATGAAAGATTTATGATTACTTTCTATTGCTCTTTATCTTCCATTTATCTGTGCACATACACAAAACAAAAATTATTTGAAATTTGTGATGGTGTTGAAGAATTGAAGCTTGCCATTCCTGCTGTTTGAAAGTCAGAAAACTTTTTTAGTTTTGGAAATATTATTTTTGAAAATACTTGCCAATGTATTTTGTTCAGTTCTGTGCCAAAAATTATTTTTTGCTGTCAAACCGTACGTTATTTTTTCATTGTTTTTCAGTTTATTGAACTCTGAATTACTCTCTGAAAGGGCAATGTTTGTCTGGTTTTTCCAACACAAACATAGATCTATGTGTTTTGAGGTGTTACTTTCAAGGATGACATTGGGTACATGGAAAGTGAGTGCTCATGAAGTAAAAATAACAGTATCAATACCAAACAAACCTGTAATAACAGTAATTCCTACTGTGCAACACCAAAACTGTTTATTCAGAGACAAGTTCTCAGATCAGTGCCAGATTTGTAATGAACATCGTTGTGAATGGCTGGAAAATATAATTATTTTCATCAAACACTTTAGTTTTTTTCTTCTTTTTTGTCCAACTAAAACATGCAAATGTTAAGAATTTGTGGAAAAATGGTCCCATGTTTGGTTCTGCCTTGTTGAATGATGAGGTACAGGAAGTCAACAATCAACATTCACAAAGGATGTCCTTCTGCACTGTATCAACAGGCTCTGATTGTGTGTGTGTGTGTGTGTGTGTGTGTGAGGTATGTGTGTTAGCAGTGTGTGAAGGGCAGAGGAATGTTATGTTACTGCCTCCCTCTGAGTATGTGTGCGTGTGAGTGTGTGTGAGTACACACGCTAGTATGGCAACCCTCGCTCAGTGACTCTTCGTTCCCACCACACAGTTGTAAAGGATCGCCACTCCCTCCCTGTGTGTGTGTGTGTGTGTGTGTGAGTACTCACGCCAGTATGGCGCCCCTTCCTCCGTAGCTCTTCAATCCCATGATGCAGCAGTAGAGGAACGCCACTCCCTCCCTCTGGTGAGGACGCAGCTGCTGACTCAGGTACGGGTCCACCACCACGTCCACCAGGGGGAGTCCGCGTCGGTTCTGCTCCCACTGCAATCAATCAATCAATAATTCAATCAATCAATCACTGGATCAATCAGGAATTGACAAGGTATAGGTCCACCACCGTGCCTATTACTTCCACTGGAATCAGCAAATCAATCGATCAAGAATAGACCAGTTTGTCAATCAATCAACCAATAAATCAATTGATCAATCAGTCAATAATGAATCAGGTACAGATGGAAGAGACCATGCTAGATGTGCAGGTTGAGATGTATATACGTGTGTGCGTGTATCAGAGAGAGATAGCCCATGCAGGGTGTGTGTGTGTGTGTGTGTGTGTGTGTAAATCTCAGACACACTTCCACACTCACACACATACCAACACTGCACACATCAGTCACATGGCCACACACATAGACCCCGACACTCCTGATGCGTCCCTGGAGTCCGTGTTCAGATTTCCAAACAATGGTCTCTTTCCATGTCTGTCAACAGGAAGGCCTGGCCAACAACCACAAACCATATTCCAGGCAACAAACAGGCTGAATCTTGAAAATAATCTGACCACAGCTCACAGAATCCCTGGTCAAACCACCCCATCCAATCATTCAATGAAAGGGAGAGAAATTGAGAGTGAATTCATGAGTGCCATCAAACAAGAGGAATTTCTCTGAAGTGAGAAAGTCAAGAAGAAGCAGAACATCACCGTTTTGCGGACAACAGTGCTACTGAAATCTGATATTTTTTCTCTGTTGGCAGGTACAAACCAGCAAAGGTTGCTCCGCATGGCAACTTTGCTCGCAGACAAAAGTACCAGGAAAAGCTGCTCCACTTTGGAGTTTTTTGGTGTGCTTGAGGTTGGGTGGATCAAGCTGTCTGCCTTGTGGTGCTCACCACTACCTTCCCAAGAAGAAACATATTGAACAAGAAACGAAGACACAAAATGAGAATAAACAATGTTCTTGTGCTTGCTGTGGCATCACATGTCAACAACACTGAGGAAAAGTCTGTCTGATCACCCACTTTATTTATTTGATCCCTGTAAAATTAGCAAGATTGCAGAAAATGTGATCCCCAGGAAAATTTGACCACCCAATTTAAAACACTGTGGGGACATTTTGACAGTTCCTGTTTCTGTGGTTTGGCTCCAGCAAAACAAGAGAATTTCTACTTGCTTTGAACTGGGAACATTGGAAATTTCAGGAAAGCTAGAAAAATACTGGGCATTGTTTTTGTCTGTCTTTGTGAAAATACTTTGCCTGGAAAGATTTGATTGCAGATGTTCACCATTTTGACCTTGATGTCCAAAGCCACATTTCAAAGGGATTTTTTGTTCGTGTTCTTCACCTGGAAATGACACTACCGAAATGCAAGAATAGGGGCTGTTGCAGCCAGCATCTGGCACGTAGTTTAGTTCTCATTGTATTCCACTGTGCTCTGAGGTTCACTCTGTCTGCCATATTGTTCCTTCACCTGGCAAAGACTGACTTTCTTCTGAATCAAGTTCAGTCTCTTTCACATCTCCAAGATGCACCAAAGAAGTGGCACACTTTCATTAGGTTTCACCTTCAAACTTTTTTTCAAAAAATACCACTTGTACAGCTTGGTACTTCACGACAATTTGAACAAATGTCTAGAGAATCAGGTACATTTTTTTTAAAATTATATGCCAGAGTCTACCAGATATCATTACCAGAGAAGCCTGGTCCCTGTCCCAACAACTCATTAGTGACAAGAGCTTCAGCCAAACTATTGCTCTCTTACCCACAGCACTGGACCAAATGTGCATCAAGAACTCTGGGATCATCATGCTCTTGGCAATTCCATCTTGACAAGCATCTGGATTTGAACATAACATTCATTCTGATCAATTTTTATCTTGAGAATCTGAGCTGTTCCAATGCATGGCTCACTATTTACCAAAAAATTTTGCTTTTGCAAGAAGAAAGATTTAGATTTTGTGGCATATACACTTGGTTTAACCTTTATCCAAATCACCAAAGATTTTGGATTGATGTGTATTCAACAAAATGTTTTTGTTCTCAAGTGCATGCAAATTTCATATCAATAGATCGTGATCTGCTGAAAACATGCAACTCAGTAAGACACTTCAGTATTATACCTGCTTTTGATTCAGTTGCAATCCAAAAGACCAACACCACAATTCAACTATTTTTGGTTGAAGTCAAAAAGAACACACATGCAGTTTTACATGTGACAAATAGCTGTGAGCTATCTGTACATGATGGGCCTGATGCACATCAAAATAAAGTCAAACACCACAACAATGTGTACCAGATGTCAACATTTCAGTGTTTTGTCATCAAAAAAGGCAGCAGAAAATTAAAATGTGTTGTTGCTTATGGTCAAGGCATTGACATTGGTGAAACTCATTTTGTAAAACAAAGCAAAAGTCTCGCTCTGCCTTCCAACAAATGTTTGTTCAACCCTAAAATATGTCATTATTCCATAAGTAGCCCTCAGGGATATCAGGTAAATGCAACAATAAGTTCTTTATTACTGTGCAAAGAAGCACAAAGTCCAAACTGCAAACATAGTGGTTTGGCAATTTTGGAAATTGGCATTGGATTGTACAGAGAAGTCTCCATGGTTTGTCAAAACATCTCTAAAAATTTCCAACACAACCATTTTTACTCTTCAAACTCTACTCTGATATTTGTTCTTCATTGGTATACTTGGCCTCCTCCAATCCATGTGATACTAAATCTGACCATAACAGAATGCAAGGCAGTAGTTCTTGATGTCTGCTTCCAGCATTCCAGGAACATATTATATGGGGCCTATGATAGGCTTAAAGCTTATCTGAAGCAAAGGACAGAGGCTTTAGGTTTGAAGTTGAGGTTGGCAAATGTAAGCACTGTTTTCTTCTCAGTGGAGAAAAATAGATGTGTGGTCTTACAGCTGGTGCCCAATCAAGGGATGGTTTTTTGGTTAAGGAGACCAACATGTTCTATTAGACTGAGGCCTGAGTTGAACTGGGGAGAAGCTGGAAGGGAAATAGCTTTGTCCATCTCAGGAGCAATGAAACATGCAAACTATTGTGACTCTGACATAATTAAGTTTGGAGGAAGTCTACTTCAATTTGACTTCAAAGCTCAGAACATGAAAAATAGTAATTGTAACACCAGCCAGTGTGCACCATACTTGTTTATCAGTCCATTGTCTTGCAAAAACAAAACTGGATTAGATGTTTTCTTCAGCTTTCACACAAATATAAAACTACCTATTTATGATTACATTTTCTACATGAGAATCAAACAACTTTCTTATGGCAAAACTTGGGTGGAAATCATGATGAGGAATCTGCCAGGCACCAAAGACCAAACTTTGAGTTTGGATGGCCCTCAAACTCTGTCTGAGGTGATTCAGTTCACAAAGAAAATTTCACAGGTTCTCACAATTTTTCTCACAATTTTTCACCCATTCTTCCTTTATTCTAGTCAACAAGGTTAGAACATTGCAGGTTGTCTTGGGAAAGAGAAACAAACAACAACAAGTGGAAATTGTTGCACTCACAATTGAATCAAATCTTGATGGTTATGTTGAATTAAATATTTCATTTGGCAAATTGTGTAGAGAGTATCATATACCAGACTTCATAATCCATCACTACACAACATACAAAGCATTTTTCAATCACTGGAAATATATTTTAGTTGGTCAGAAATCCTGTCAGAGAAATACATATTTTAAGGACTTTCAGGTGTCTATGAACAACTCTAATTTTTCAAGAACCCTCACACTGAAAGCTGTGTGGATTCCAAATGTTTTCTATGAATTTAAATCATACCTCAGACAAAATACAGAAAACTGTAATTTGAACAAAACAACTATGCCACATCAACTGGCCTGCAACAATTTGTCTCAATACAATTTGAAGGGGCAAAGATATTTTCTGTCCTTCAAAGTCATTCCTTCACTGATGAAAACCAGATTACAGATAAAGCAGATTGACACTCAGTCTCACTGGAACACATACTTAGAATATCAATGTATGCCTGAGTCCAAATCACTCTTGTTTTCTTGGGAAAATGTGTCCCATATTTGTCATGAGATGGGTGGCAGTCTTCCTTCTTTTATAAGCAGAAGTCAGTTTGAGGCTTTTTTGGCATTGGTGAGTCTTTATGATCAGCTGACTCCAGTAGAAGCTGTGTTTATAGGTCTCAGGATTCAACATTCACCACAGGTTGGATTTTTTTTTAGTTTTATCAATAAACATAAAATTTTAGAAAGATTTCCCCCTGAGAAGGGTTGTGCAGTGCAGGTCTATTTCTTCTCAAAGTCAGTCATCATTTCAACTCTTTTGGTGACATCAACTTTTGTTTAGCTTCATTCCTAAATCATTCACCCTTTGCAGAGACTCATTTGGGAACATGGAATTCCAGTTTCTTTCCAGCAGTTCAAGAACTACCACTTCAGTCAACCCACTGTGTTTGGTCATCATGTTGTAAACTATGATACTGAACAGAATGTGTGCAAGAAACACAACAAAACACACACCTGTAGATAAAAACTGTGTTTGCAACAAAAGGGATCTTATATGTGATCATGTTGGCACTGCAAAAGAGAAGGTACTTGCCACTATATTTCCAGAACTTCTAGACAACCCAAAATGCACCATGGTGCTGTTGAGTAACCTTGCAGAGCCAGAATGGATCACTGTTGACTGTTCTGACAGAATGATGGCCATTCTGTTCTGCAGTGTAAGAAAAAACAATTTCACAAGGCCAACAAATTCTCAGAGATTTGTGGACAATTTATCATGTCCTCAAAACTCCATCTATCACAACAAAACATGCTTCAATTTTCTGTGGTTCCAGTCAAAAGATAATGGCTCACTGTCAAAATTATGCACAGAGACTTCTATGAAAGCTGTAACAACATTTCTTTTTGCTGACTGGAAGTATATTCTGGATACTGTTCAAGCAACATTTCCTCCAATCCTTATAGCAGAAAATTCACACCATGTCAAACAGGTTTCTATGAAGAAATATCACCACATACTGAAGCACAAATCTGTTTCAATTCCACTGAGTGATGCTGAGGGCTTTGCAATTTGTAGTATTTCAGCAAGTCAAACCCAGAGCAAGCCAAAAAACATTTGGTTCAATGTGGAAAAGGAGGCTTTGTGTCTCAGTGTGAACTGTGTGATAACATGCCAGACTGCCCACTTGATATGTCAGAGAAAGAAAATTGCTTGTGTCAAGTTTCTTATATCCAAAGCTACCATTGTACAAGAGTAAAACAACAAAATGGGAAGTTATATTGTGGTTGTTTCTATCACAGAGACAAATATGGAATGTGTGAAAAATACATTTCTGACAAGCAGACAAAGATTCCATCAGAGCAAAACCTGTATGAAATTATGTTCCAGTGCAATGATGGATTACACATCAACTTGCACATGCTGAATGATCTTATGCCTGATTGTATTGGAGCTGAAGATGAACCTGAACTGTTGGCATTGCTTACAAACAATACTCAGAAGTCTTGCAACAATCATTCACAGCTGCCATGTATGGAAGGTCACTCAAAATGTTTTGAAATCAAGCGTATCTGTATTTTTGACCTAGACATGGAAGGTGGACTTTACCCATGCAAAAATGGTGCACATGTTGAAAATTGTGCAGAAGTGATGTGTAGCAAGAACTTCAAATGTAAAGATTCTTACTGTATTCCATGGCAATTTGTGTGCAATGGTCAATGGGATTGTCCATGGGCTGATGAGGAAAATGTTCATATTTGCAATAAAGGACAGTGCATTGACATGTATTTGTGCAAGAATAAGCAGCATATTTGTGTTCCTTTAAGTAGTGTATGTGATGCAAACACAGCCTGCCCTTTTGGTGATGATGAAATGTTGTGTGATTTGTCAAAGGTAGAATGCCCAAGTCATTGTCACTGTCTTGCCTATGCTTTGTACTGCAACAAAGTTATATTTGCCTTTCAAAACATGGTCCAGCTGCCTTTCCACTTGATTGTAGTTTGTCAAGGACTTGTAAGACATTTGAATGTTATAAATGATGTTTTTGGGGATGCAGCTCATATCATCATCCAAAAAAGTCAAGTTTAAGATGTTTGTGGAATATTTATTCAATATAAGATGGTGAATGTTGTTCAAACTGATTTCAGTGAAAACAATATCTCTCTTATTGAAACATCATGTTTTCACACTCATCAAAATGTGGCCAATATTAATCTCTCAGCAAATTCAATTAGACAAATCAAAGCCTGTTCTTTTGTTCATTTGTTCAGTTTAGCAAAGCTTGACTTGTCAAAAAATCCTCTGCAGTACCTGGCACCATATTTTATGATAAATACTACAAATATTCATACACTGCAGCTTTTGGAAAATCAAATTCACCATTTTGGTTCAGTAACCTTTCAGGTTTTGCAAGTAAGATTAATTCTCACACAAAATTACAAGATTTGTTGTGTCACTCACCCAAATACCACATGTGAAGCTCAGCCCCCATGGTTTATGTCATGCTCAGACTTACTGCCAACCAAGTATCTAAAAGTACTATATTGTGCCATTTCTGTTGTTGTTTTTCTGTTGAATGCTTTCTCATTGATTTCTCACCCTGCAACCAGAAGCAGGAGGGAAGCCTATCTCTTTCTGGTTGTGTTTGTTAACATCACTGATATGATGTGTGCAACTTACCTGCTTACAATTTGGATTTCTGATTTGACTTTCAAAGGAACATTTGTTCTTTGGGAGAGAATTTGGAGGTCTGGTATGACTTGCCATTTTGCTTTTGCAATTATTATAACATATACTGTAAACATACAGTTTGTCTTGCTACTCTTGTCTCTGTCAAGAATGATGGCAGTTATTTATCCTGTTCAAACCCCTTTCCAACAGTGTGACTTTGTTATGAAAATTTTATCTCTGCTTTTGACTGTCTCTTCACTTACAGGCATCTTGCTCACTTTCACAGTATCTCAATGTTCTGAGAGACTCCTACCAATCAGCTTGTGCTTACCTTTTGTAGATCCTACAAATTCTTTGCATCTTATCAAAGCAATTGTGTGGTTCACTCTTATCTCACAAACAATCACCTCAGCTGGAATTATTGTTATGCACACATTGTTGTTGCAGGAAGTCAAGGCAACTTCTAAACTCATTACAGAGTTCCAACACAGACAAAAACAAAATATCCAACTTTTTGTCACCTGTTTGTTGTTACAGCTTCAAATATTCTTTGTTGGCTGGCAACAAATATTGTTTATCTGGTGTCTATGTTTCTCACCAGATACCCCATTGACCTTGTTATCTGGAGCACCATTGCTGTGTTGCCCCTCAATGCCTGTATCAACCCCACTGTCTTCATTTTGGCTTCAATGAGAAACGTTTGCACCAGGACAAAGTTCAAAAGACCATAAAAACACTGAATTTCTGACAGTTCATGTAGTTGACATGTGAACCCTGGAGGGAACCTCCAAATGCTGAATTCATTCAATCAAAACTCATTGATCTCAGCACAAAATAGAGGAGCTTGTGTCATGTTTGTGGTGTGAATAATTATTTAATTTTTGTCAAGTATATCCAGATCTTTGCCATCAAGGACACTGTGTTTTAACTGTAGTGAATCAACCTGTCAATCAATGAATCAGATCAAACTTATCAATCTCAGCCAACAGTACATTCCTCCACCCCTTCCCCTCCCTCCGTCTGGCTGTCTGTCCCTCCATCTATCTGCCTGTCCTTCCATCCTTCTATATCTGTCCACCCTCTGTCCATCGGTCCACATGTCTTCCATCCATCCCAGCAACTGTCCGTCTGTCACTCCCTCCCTGTCCTCCTCTGTCCCTCTATCCTCCATCCAACCATCTATCCATCCGTCTGTCTGCCCATTCCTCCCTCCCTCACCTGATGTGCCTGTCCATCCCTCCCTCCCTCACCTGATGTACCTGTCCCTCCATCCCTCCCCTCCCTCACCTGATGCACCTGTCCATCCCTCCATCCCTCACCTGATGCACCTGTCCATCCCTCCCTCCCTCACCTGATGCACCTGTCCATCCCTCCCTCCCTCACCTCATGCACCTGTCCCTCCCTCACCTCATGCACCTTTCCATCCATGCCTCCCTCCCTCACCTGATGCACCTGTCCCTCCCTCCCTCACCTGATGCACCTGTCCCTCCCTCCCTCCCTCACCTCATGCACCTGTCCCTCCCTCACCTCATGCACCTGTCCCT
>JAAUXT010030371.1_pt1 | contig 19405 bp, 19 predicted proteins | sample 7278171 | NCBI WGS metagenome assembly JAAUXT01 (sample SAMN14350112, study PRJNA611818) | marine sediment metagenome | isolation source: surface marine sediment (1.8m) | place: French Polynesia: Moorea | collected 2018-08 | reverse complement strand
TTTTTACTCGCCCCGGGGGGGGGGGTTCGCGTTTTGGGCCTCGGGGCCCGGGGGTCTACCCCGGGGGGCGCGGGCGGGGGGGGGGGGGGGGGGGGGGCCGGCAGAGGGGGCGTGGACCTCGGTCTCGACCTTCAGAGGTTCCAAATTTATGTCATGGGAGCAGGGGTGAACATATTTTGAGAGTCAAGAGGGCAATTTCAGCTTTAAAAGTTTACCCCACAACAAACAGCCAAAACTTGCACCTGTGGCGCGAAATTTGTTTCAGAGGTCAAGGGTGACGCAAGGTCCCTGGAGCCCCTGGATCTGCACCCTGCGTGGAGCAATTTGAGTGCTCATCACTGCGTCAGTCACATTTGCATTCAGCGTGGTGTGGATACGTGGGAACAGCTGCACGTAGCTGTCGTGATGCTGGTCCACGTGATGAGATCTGAGATACGTGATACGTGGCTTGATGCAGTTTTCATGATTTGTGAACACATTGTTGACATCACTAATTGCTTGGGTTGGCAGGGCGATACCTTTTTTGCCTTCAGTGGATCCTGGACTGAGGCTGATGGGGGGGATCCAGGGGGGCACAAGAAAGTTGAGGGCTCGGAAAACTCAAACTGGGAAGCCAAAGCGGTTGTGCCTGATGAGGCAGTGTGTGTGTGTGTGTGTGTGTGTGTGTGTGTGTGTGTGTGTTTGCATCTGTATCTGTGTCTGTGTGTGGTGTGTGTGGAGGGGTGAGGGGACAGAACATGAGTCACAGGTCATGCTGGATCCACTCGAAGACAGGAACTGTCGCACCGGCATGTACGTGGGAGCAAAATGAAGTACCAAGTTCAACAGGGGTTTTGCCTTCTCAAGAGAACCCAAGTTCTCGCTGCACACAGCGAGGTTGACTCACGTACAGTAGTTTGTTGGAGACAGAGTGTCACCACAGAACAAGAGAGAGAGCGGGACACTGTGTTTCCTGGAGAGAAAAAAAAACTTGTACTTGGGACAACGCTTTCATGGCTTTTGTATCGTCTGGTCCAGGCTGCCTGGGTCAACAATGGGGAAAAAGTCATTGTCTTGAGGAACAAAGGGAGAGTCTGACGATGATGCAGTTCACAGGTGTTCCGCGCTGACCCACACACATACACACACACACACACACACACACACACCTGCCAAGGCGCAGGTGCAATGGGTGTGCTGGGGGAACATCCACGGGGTGGAGTCTTTGATTCAGGGGGTTGGGTGTGCCAACCTCTCTCAACTCATTTCTTCCTCCTAAATTTTGAGCTGCAGGTGCAGTTGTTTTGGCTTTCGTGTTGGTGCTCAAGATTCCAGTTTCTCCCCACCTTGGTTTGGATTGGCCAAAGGGATGGGTTCGTTTTTCACCACCCATCCGGAACACACGCACGGGTTGGATTTTCTTTGTCTCGTGTATTTATTGGTGAATCTGGGCTGTTGAAAGAAAGATCGCACACCCAGTAGCTCGGTCATGTGATCCATCAGCAGAAGGTATCAAAACAAGACACGCTGCGCCCACGAAGAAAGACATGTACAACTGTATATTGTTATACTCACCGAGTTTTCACCTGATTTCTGTGCAGGGAAAACAAAGCAGGAGCATCACTGACCTGATGAACAGAACAGGAGAACAAAGCTCCACCTGCATGACCGAGTCGGTGCGTGGACGAAATCAAAAAGTTCAACGGTTCACTGTGAATACGCGTTTTGCTGTGAGACAATAAGGGTGTTCCCATTGGTGACGCAGCGACAAAAAATTGACGCCAGCGTCAAAAATTTGTGATCCGTCTGGACCGATAATTTGACGCGCGCGGCAAGCTTTTTTCGCCGCGTCACCAATGTGAAAACCCTTATTTTCATCAACTTTGCAGTGACACAGAACAGCCTCACAAAACACACCGCTGGTTGAGGCCATGCATTTTTCAGTGCCGCCACCATCACTATCATGTCGTACACTGTACGTATAGTACATGCAGACTTTCATGTACCCAGCTTGTGTTCCTGTCTGCTGCAGTGATTTCCATGCAGATCTGTGGGTGAAAATGTGCACGGAATGCAAGGGTTAATCTGCACGTTTGCCGTTGCTGGTGGTGTGAAGTTCTGTTATTTGTGAATACCTGGCAATTGATCTGCTTCAAAAATGAAAAGGGGCCTCCGGTGCAAAAAGTTGGTGAATTTTCTGAGGGGCGGGGGTAGGGCCCTTCTGGACCCGCCTCCTGCAAATGTTCTGTTTTCCCAATTTCTGGGAGTTGAATCCGAACAGAACATCTCAGGACAAAAGAAAAGTCGTATCTTGAGTTTTTGGTTCAGTGGCATGCAGACAACAACTGTGATTCAGACACTGCAGTTAGTTTCCACATCTCCACCTCCACGATGTGTGGGATGTTTTTGTCTTGTCGTGTTCGTGTAAGACAGAAAGGTCTGCAATCCTCTGGCGCAACTCTGACCCTGAAACACCAGAAAAAAGTTATCCGTAGATTTACGGTGGTATGCGGATATTTCTATCCAATTTGTTAGCGTAACCCGGGCGCCGCTGGTGGAGGGGGTAAATAACCAGGGGTTTGGCAGACGCAGCAGCTCAGTCCGACTGAATGGGCTCAGCAGGAGTCCAGGGTTTTACCCTCCGTCTCCTTCAGTTCCTGCACACAGCTCACGAGGTTCGTCCCTGCTGCCTGCAGGCCTGAGGATGAGGAGTGCAGCCTGGTTACGCTGACACGTCTGTAGCTGCGTGAGTAGGGAGTTTCAGCGACGGGGACAGCGTGGTTCCGCTGCGTCCTGATGTGCCCCGAGCTCCGTGGCTGTGACGCAGCGGGATTTGCCTCTCCTTCAGTTCCTGCACACAGCTCAGCAGGCTCATCCTGTTGTGTAATCGAACCTTGGATAATCGAACCCTCAATTGAAGGTTCGATCCCACATGTTCTGTCCCACTCTCCTCTGAAGCTGTGCATCCACACAGCTTCAGGTGTGTGTACAAATACTACCCCAACCTGAGATCAGGGCTTCCAATCTGGAGCTCAGATATATGTATAAATAGAACCATTCAAACCACACTAGTATGACTAGATCATGCAACCGGGTCAATGGAGACAGGAAAGATTGGCTCCTTTCTCCTGATGATGAGCTATGATCAGGCCCAGTCAGCTGAAGGCCAAACGGAACGATACTGACCTGGGCACAACCACATACTCGTAATAATCCCATTTCCCCAGGCCTGGTTCGTGCACGTGGAGATGTCCCTGGAATCTGGGCGGGGGGCAGAGCAAGCGAAATACCATTCACGTCATGGGGCACAGCCACAAATTTCCATTGACATGCGGTGTTCCCAGTGACAAAGTGGACAGTGCAAACAGACTTCGCACCCCCCGATTGAGCTTGGTTCCTTGGTTCTGGTTTGAGATGCACGAAAACCTCACTGGCAGTGCCGCCCTCATGTGTCTCAAGTTTCATTGTGCACGTGTGGTTGGTCACGTGAGTCTTCTGAAAGAAAACAAATTTCTGCATTTTGAATCTGGATGCAAAGCAAAAACATCTCCTCCCATTTTTCACAGCAGCAGCTGTTGCGTCGTATTTGTCAGTTTGATCCCGATGGGTGAAAACTGACGCCTCCCGCACCCGTAGACATAATGCTTCGAGTCTACGCCTGCCTGCAGCAACAACCCATCCAAACCCCAACAAAGCCAATTGTCGTCAGTCAGACATCATCGTTACTGACAGCCGAGGCCGACTGCAGTCTGCGATGAAGGGAGGCTCCAGGATTTGATCGGGGGGAGGGCTAGTGCAGGATTTGGTCGGGTGGGGGGCTGGTCCCTTGGCGAGAGAGTGGCGCAACTTTAACTCGCCAAACTTCACCGTGCAGAAAAGAGAACTTTTGCGCCAGTGATGAAAGTCTGCTCGGGGTAAGAGGGGCAATTTACTCTTCGGGGATCGGGGGGCCTGACCCCTGGAACCCCTGGGGGGGGGGCAACTCAATCTTGTCCGCAGAAGGGAGAATTTTTTTTGTAGCAGTGGTGCAAATCTGTGTGTCTGAGTGTGGGCAGGGGTGGAGTGGCAAACAGACCACTTTTAGGTGATTTGAAGTGGGTTGCGCGATTTGGGTTCAAATAAGCCAAATTGGTGCGAGCCAAATCAAAGCACCTATAGGCAGCGTCTTCCAAGCCAAATCAGAGCGAGCCAAATCAGAGCGAGCCAAATCAGAGCGAGCAGAGCGAGCCAAATCAGAGCGAGCCAAATCAGAGCGAGCCAAATCAGAGCGAGCCAAATCAGAGCGAGCCAAATCAGAGCAAGCCAAATCAGAGCAAGCCAAACCAGAGCAACTGGAATTTCCTCAAATCACCGTGAGCTCCATGGAGCTATTTTTTCAAGGATCAGACGTGTTTGGTCCCTGGGGCCCCTGGATCCACCCCGGAGCCGGGGCTCCCTGTGGTCTGTGATCATCTGTTTGGATCAGCTGTTGGAGGAGGATCTCAAACCCGCAGGTACAGCTGACAAACAGCATGTCAGGTGTGAAGGTGAGACCGGGCTCACACTGCAGTTTTACTGTGATAGGGATACTGCGGGTGCAACTTCATTTCCAAAGGCCTGGACAAGAGAATATATTGTTTCGAACTGAGTTGATGTCAAGGCCACTGTCCGACAGCGTGCAACGCACAAGACTTCCATACAGGGTGAATTTCGGCTACAGTGCACACGGAATTCGTTGTCCGTCGCGCGCGCGCGCGCGCGCGTGTGTGTGTGTGTGTATGTATGTGTGTGTGTGCATGTGTGTGTGCGCGCACCATGGTGATTATCGCGAATGTCAGAGGTCAATGCATGGGCACGGCGTCACCCCATTGAAAAACAGGTTCGCAACGCATGGGGCGTACAGTTTGAACCCCGTTTGAGGCCCACTTCACCAGTTGGATGCATTAATTGTGTGCCTCTGCAAGTCTGAGCGCTGTGCAGTCCATTTCACTTGTTGCAGGCCCGTACAAGTCCATTGGCAACACATCCTCCATTTTAAGCGTGCAGGGATGCAATGCACGATGTCTCCAGTGTTAGCCAGGCCGGACGGATAATGCGAACCATCAGCACTGCTGGAGGCATTGAAACGGAATCAACAAAATCCGAGGCGGGGTCAGATCAAATGTCAAATCGCTTCAGCTCCACAGAACACCTTAAGCTCAGGTTGGGGGGGGGTACTCGGCAGTTTTAACCTGCTGAGGGAGATGAAGCACTCTGCAGGCTTCTCCTGCAGGTGAGCGTGTGAATGGCACCTTCTTGCCACACTAAGTACCGTATTCACCCATGTATAAGTCACACCCAAGTACAGGCTGCATCCAACCTTCAACCTTGATTTTCTGGCATTGGGTTATCTAAATTATTATTTTAATTTTCTCATCATATCCATGTACAAGATGCACAAGATGTTATTTTTAGGGCAAAAAGGTGTGTCATCAAAACAAGAGTGTTTTGTGGGTGCAAAGGTAAGTGTTAGACTGACATGTGTGAATTTTTGTGTATTTCCCGCAGGATGAGCGAATGTGTGGCCAAATGCAGTGAGTCGACACGTACAGTCCCACGCGACGGACCACACCAAATCCTAGCCCGAGAGTATCCTGGGTATCAGAAGCTTTCCCGAGAGCAGCTTGGGGTTGTTGGTTGGAAATTTTCATTGTGAACAGATGCTGGTAGGAGGTTCAAACAAACCAGCAGATTGAAGTTTGATTGTTTGTTTGTGCTTACAAGTGTGGGAGCACAGTTGCATCGTGAAGAGGGTTTGGAAGAGGACATGGTGACCACCCAGTACCAACGGGTATGCCCGTGGGTACGGGGTGGAATACCCACACAACACATGCCACGGACCACGCCAACTCCCAGTCGACCACACAGGACGCGGCTGTGACATGCTGCCGTGGAGACCGGTCCCTGGTCTGCGTGGGGGATTATCCGTGCTCTGTGTCCTCATGATTGTGTGGTCACCTGGTCAGGTGGGTTGGTTTGGCCACGCAGTGATCCTCGTGTGAACCACACAGCAATCAGCCAAAACGTAGTGTTCTAAGTTTTTCGTGCTCTCAGACACAAGAATGTTCAAGATGCTCCCTTCCGTGGATGTGTCTGCCATGGGTGACACCGTTCCCACCACGCAACACACAAGGCATCAGCTTCTTCTGGCAATCTGCCAATGAGACCGTGCTCTGGTCACACATCAGAACACACAGACACACGGACAGACAGACAGTCACAGACATAGATCTAAAGACACACACACACACACTGGTACACTGTTCTCAGTATTCAGACTGGGGGTGACACCAGCAAAAGGACGCTGGGACCTCAGGGGCCAAAACTGCAACCTTCAGCCATGGGGAACAAAAAAGATTTTTTCCCGTCAGCTCGGGAGTAGGACCAGGGTCCGCCCGCCCCTGGATCCGTCCATGCCAGAAGCGGCCATCTTCCCAGGCACAAGTAATTGAAAATTCCTTCACATCTGCGTGGGTCAATTGTTGTGCGCTGTAGGGATACGAGACGAGACCCACCAAACCGGTGTAAACGTCTCAGCTGAGACCACGTGGGACCCAGAGACGCATGCGCAGGCGTGCATTCACAGGAGTCCGGTGTAACGACATGGACAGACACCCCAAACGAGGATGCACGGGTGTCTGGTCATTTCAAGTCCTACCTGAAATAGCCAAACACTGAACAATGCTCCGAGTGGCATTTTCAAGGGGTGTCTGGGCGATTTCAGGTCAGACCTGTGACCAGGAGACACGAGGGGTGTTGGGCTCTTTCAGGTTGGGCCTGAAATGGCCAGACACCCGTGGCCATGTCTCTCCATGTCGTTGCACCGGTCCTGTTGGGGATCCACAGGGTCCACAGGTCCAGGCCCTTCATCCTCAAAAATCAAGGTTGAATGGAGGGTTCACCCACTGGACCAAACCCAAGATTCGCCCATACATGTCAGGATAGTTTCAGGGCGGGACAACCCAGTGTTATAGGGGAGAAGGGCTATCACCAACCACGTGAAACTTCCATGAGGAAAAATATCTATTTTTGCCAGCTGCAAAACTTTAAGTATTTGGAAGGAACTTTTCGGTGAGGGGGCTATCATACCTCCTGGATCCACCAGAAGCAGCATCAGATATCTGATTGTTTCTGCTGTCTTACTTGTCTTCCTCTTCTCAGCTGCTGCACCTCTGTCAGATGAAAGCGCTTTCTCAAAGATTACACACTTACCACCTGAAATGTGGAATCTCTCAGCCAGGACAAAAACTTATTCCGTGGAACTTAGGCTCACAATGCGTCATCTGGCGAGCAGAAGGAACTGACGTAAAATCCTCGCTTCTTGGTCTGTGTTCTCAGCATTGCATTCCAGGGGGCGGGTCCAGGATCAAGTCAGGGGGCACCCGTCCTCAAAGGGAGGGAGTGACTCTTCCTTCAGAATGTTTCCCTCAAGACGAAAATTGTTTTCTTGGAAGGGAAGGGTGCTGGATCCGCCTTGCCTTCAGTGTGCGCAAGAAGATGGGGCCTCGTGACATTAGTGAGTTCAAGCACGATGTTTGAAATTGAAAATGTCAACGTTGCGTCAACTTCAGACACCCTTACACAAAAAGATTCTGCTTGAAAAGCCCTGGTTTTTGGTCAATTTTGAAAATGTAGAATTCCTTCCAAAATGTGGAAAAGTCAAGGTATGCAAAACTTTTTTCGACGTTCACGTTGATGTTTTCAATTTCAAACGTCGTGCTAAAACTCGCTATTTGCGAGACGCGCAGTGTCCTCTTTCTTCAACACACGCACGGGAAACACACGGCGCAAAACAATTCCGAGAACGAGCCGTGTGTGCGTGGTCCCCCTGGAGCAGAGGAGCCTGCGGTTCACGACACAGGACGAAATGGACCGCTGTCGTGTGTGGACAGGGAGGGAGAGTCCGTGAGCAGCGTGAGTCACGCTGCCCTGGTGCACATGAGGTCCTCGGTCATAGGGTGCGCTGCGTCGGACACGTGAATGCAAAGCTGGATTCCGGGGGTCCAGGGGTGGGTGCAGGGGGGTGGGTCCAGGGAGTGTGTTGAGGAGTGGGTCCAGTGGTGGGTCCAGGGAGTGGTTCCAGGGGTGGATCCAGTGTGGATCCAGGGGTGGATCCAGGGATGAGTCCAGTGGTAGGTCCAGTGTGGATCCAGGGGTGGATCCAGTGTGGATCCAGGGAGTCCAGGGAGTGGATCCAGGGTGGATCCAAGGTGGAGCCAGTGGTGGGGCTGGGGAGTTTGTTGAGGGGTGGGTCCACTGGTGGGTCAAGGGGTGGGTCCAGGAGAGGATCCAGGGGTAGGTCCAGGGGTGAATCCAGGATCGATCCAGGGGTGGGGCCAGTGGTGGGTCCAGAGAGTGTGTTGAGGGGTGGGTCCAGGGGTGGGTCCAGAGGTGGGTCCAGCATGGTCCAGGGGTGGGTCCAAGGGTGGGTCCAAGGGTGGGTCCAAAAGTAGATTCAAGGGTCATCCAGAGGCAGATACAGAAATGGTTCCAGAATTTTTTTGAACCCTCTGATCCAGAGGGCGGTCAATTTCAACTTTGGATGAAGAAAGAGAAAGAGGCATCAACTCCTGAAAACGTCAGGAACATCTTGGACCCATCCAGAGGGCCCATGGGTTTTGTTCTGAAAACTTTTGGTGAAGGAATTCCGTCTGCAGACATTGACAAATTGCAAAGCACTTCTCAACACAAGAAGGGATTTGTCAGTCAGGTTGCAACTCAACAGGTCTGAACTCTGCTTATCCAGGGGAAAAAAGACCTCTGCCTCAGTTTTCACGCATTCGATCCGTCTTTTTCTCTCTGCCATTTTTTCCCACCTGGGAGTCCGGCCTATTTCAAATACTGTATTTCCTTGTGTCCAGGGTTGAGCTTCAGAGAAAACTGATCTCCCTGCAACAGAGCAGCAGTAAGAGCATCGTGTGCAAACATTTACCAGCACAACGCTGACTGGTGTTGAGTCGAAGGCAAACGGTGTGTAACTGAAAACATGCCGGGGCTCCCTCCTTCCGAGGGCTCAAATATTGACTCAGGTTTTGCTGGAATTTGCTGAATTTCAATGGCGGATCTCGGACTGGCTGTATCATCAATGAGCCGGCGAGGAGACACACCCGAAAAAAGCCGAAAATTGCCGATTTCAGTCTGAATTGTTTTCGTGTGACCGGACCAGGGACGTATTCGATTGCACCGCAAACAACCGCAAATTTGCGGTTGATGTGCGAGCAATCGAACAGATCTTGTGAAACAGACCGTAAATTTCCACTGTAAACAGTGGAGGCTCACTTTTGATGGTTCAGTCAGTTTCGGGTGGGTGCAAACTTGACCCGAAATTTGCGGCGCAATCGAATACACCCCAGGTGACGGCTTACAGTGTGATGTTGATCATGTTCCAGCCTGGGCCACAAATCCTCCCCTGGTGAGTCACCCATCCAAGTCACCTGAACATTTTTCTGCTCAGAATTTGACACTTCTCTTCCAGCAGGTTGGTTACCCAGCCAGGTGTTTCGCGCAGAATTTGATGCTGGTCATTTTTCCAGACTAACCACACATCCCCGGAAGTCCCCCATGTTTTGACAGGCACATTATGATCACACATGCTGAAGTGATTGTCCCAAGCCTGCAGTCTTCGGACAGAGCCGTGGGCTCAAAAATACACAAGCAAGAGTGACACGGCCAACTGAAAATTTTAGCACTTTCAGGCAAAATTTGGGAGAAACTTTTCCTCCGGGCCACAGGAGGCCAGGGCCCCCGGAGGGGCAGCACGCCTGGACCCGCCCCTGAACGCTCGCAGTCTGCTGCAGGTTCTTCGCATTGTTTCTCATTGCTGCTGCTCACAGAGCTCACAGCGAAGTTTATCTGCGCTGGCAAGTGGAGAATTATCTCATACGGCAGCGGCGGCAAAGGTTAGAACAACAGGTCATCTTCTCCTTTGCTCCGTGGTGTCTGCGTTGACAAGGGTGAAGATTTCTCCTGTGGAAAAGGGGCTCTCTCTCCATCTCTCTCTCGCGCTCACTATCTCGTTCTCTCTCTCTCTCTCTCTCTCTCTCTCTCTCTTTCTCTCTCTCTCTCCATCTCTCTCACTCACTCTCTCTCCCTCTCCTTAAAAATCTTGAACAATGAAGATATTTTGCCGCGCAAACAAAGGGGGCGCCGCCCCCCACCCCACCTGCTGAATCTGCCTCTGAGGCGCAAAAGGTCCTGGGAAAGTCGCATTCGTCTCTTAATTGCGTCTCTCTGAACTGACTGCCTCCGTGAGTCTCTTGAATGAGGAGTTTGGATGATTGCCCGATGACGGTTGCCGTGTGCGCGCTTGGTGAAGCACACACAGAAGACGCCACACCCCGTTCTGGTCTGTTTCACACACATGTCGTTCTGCGGCAAACACACTCACAGTTGGATTTCTAGTTTCGTGAGAATTGAGAGCCAAATGCCACCAAGATGAAAGGTGTTCTGTGGCTGTTTGTTATCATAGTGTTTGCAGTGATAAAGGTCGTATCAGGAGCGTGTAGAGACCACAGGTCGTGCGAGGTTTGTGTTCAGCAGGATGCCTTGTTACAAGGGTCCTGTCGCTGGTGCCACCGGAGCAAGCAGTGCCACTCCACCGGGTCACTCTTCAACGCGTGCAAGAGATCGGAGAACGTCGTGCGTGGAGGCGACTGTGACGTCACGCTTAGCGAGTACAAACCAGACCTGTCACTCAAGATGCTGCTTCTCTCAGCCGCTGCCTACGACGAAAGCAACACGGGACGTTGCCTTGACAACAGTTTGGGAGAGTCCCAGTTCAAGGACATACAGGTCTTCACACGAGCCTGCGGCTCGGGACTTTCGCACCGTTGCTCGGCGTTCGTCGCGCGCTCTGACGTAGAAAAGGTCATCGCCATTGCTTTCCGAGGCACTTCGAGTTTCCAACAAATCTGGGAACAGTTTATTGGTGGATTGCTGAAAAATAAGGTCAAATTTTTGCCAGACCAAAGCGGTTCTGTGCAGCAGTACTGGCTCCACGCTTATCAGAATCTCTGGAGGTGTATGCGGGCAAAAGTCGTCAGTCTACGAGCGGCGTACCCGGACTACAGGGTGTGGGTGACTGGACACTCACTAGGGGGCGCCATGGCTTCTCTCGCCAGCACCCAGATTGTGAATGACGGAGTGGCTCCAAAAGGACTCGTCGTCAGCTACACCTTCGGCATGCCTCGTGTAGGGGACTACGAATACGCCCTGACCCACGACAGAATGGTCAACGACACCTGGCGGGTTGTGCAGAGCGGGGACCCAATCCCTCACTTCCCAACAATCTTCTTCAACAACCAGTTCTTCGGACCGTACCACCACGGCATCGAAGTGTACTATCCAAGCGGCGCGTCCAGTGCGTCTTCGTCCCACAGGGAGTGTCATGGCAAACCCAACAACGAAGACATCGGGTGCAGCGGGGGTGATGGCCCGGCGTTGAGTATCAGTGCGCACAGGAACTACTTTTCCATCCCGGTCGGAAGCTTTTGGAAACAGGGCTGTCTGAAACGCGCGCGGCGTGACGTTGGGACCATCAACGGTACATTCCAGTTCCTGCCCGACGCGTGCTCGAGGTACAGTTTCAAGCCGCACGCGAACGCCAGCCAGATCGTGGGGAGTGGGAGCGAGACGCCGCGTCCGTCTGTCGGCGTCATGGTGATGAGCGTTGTTACTCTGCGTGTATTGTGGTGGTGCTGTGTGTGAGGAGGCAGGGGCGGATCCTGGGGCATGGAGGTCATGCCCGTCTGACCTGGAGCACAATAGTTTTCCTTTGTACAAGTAAAATTTTTTGAAGTTGAGGTTGGGTCAAGCGTACGGATTCGGCACTCACAACAGACAGACAGACAGACAGACAGACAGACAGACAGACACACACACACACACATTGGCCACATCCTGGAAACGCACCCTGGGAGGTGAAGGAATTGTCAGTCAGTCTTGCCATGATTTGAGGACACAGGTTGAAGGTGACGGTCCAAACCACGTAAATATGAGAGACTTGTGTCCCCAGCAGTTGTAAATCTCCGACAAAGTGTGGTAGATCTACGAGCGTTTGGTTCTAAACAGAGCAAAATCAAACTTGAAACAAATCGTATCGTAGTGACACTGCCACGACAGATTGAGATGATGTCTCGGCGTCAAAATTTTGACGCGAGGCCAGGAACAGACGAATCCCATTTTTTTACACTCTGCATTTGTTGGGCGTCATGTTAAATTTGATGCCCGTGTATCAAAATTTTGACGCCAGCGTCAAACCATCTGACGCCACCCTGCCTGTGTGAAAATTCGTGATATTGTTTGGAGTTGTTTGTGACCTTCGTGTGTGAAGACAAGGTTCCGCGAACATGTTCCAAGAGACTTTTTCCCAGGAAAGCTGAGAACGAGCACCGTTGCGAATACGTCTGTGTTTCCCCTTTGCCATATGGCATTGCTTTTTCGATGCACGCACTGAAAAGAGAGATTTGTTGTATCTGGTTCACAGAGAAAATATATGAAACAAAATACAAGAAGCAAGCATCACTTTTTACTGTTTAGCGTTCACGTGATATCTCGTTCCCGCGCACATGCAGTGCAGTACGCATGCGCGTGTTCAGATCGCGCGTGCACCGTTTGTCCGGCCACAGACCAGTCAACATCTCAGTACAACCAGGAAAACACCAGGGAAGGGGTGACAACTTTCCATGGAGCTCGCCATACACACCATTCCGAAGCACCGCGAGATTATAGGGGTTTTCACGTTGGTGACGCGCGGTTGGGCGGCGTCAGAATTTTTGATGTGCGCGTCAAAATTCAACATGACGCCCAATGGAGCATTTTTATGCGGGCGTCAATTTTTTGACGCGCGCGTCACCAACGTGAAAACCCTTATTTTGAGTCACAGGCGCCAAAAAACTTAGGCTTTTTTTGCGTGTTGGGAGTTTTGGGCCACTGACCTCAACTCCAGATCCACTAGAGCGGGCGTCCAGGGACGCTCTCTCTTCAAGACGCACCCGGTGTGAAAGGATCCCTGGATCCCCCTGATTTACCGTTTGAGCCAATCCGGGCCGACAGCTGCTCCTGGGGCTCCACAATGGATCGGTCTGAACCGACTCACCCCACAGAAAGCACCCCGGTGTAATGAGATGGGGAGACACGGGCTACCCAGACACGGGGTTTGACCTGAAATAGCCAAACACCCCATATCTCCCAGTATCAGGTCTGACCTCAAATGGCCAGACTCCCCACGAAAATGCCACTCGGAGTCTTGTTAAGTGTTTGGCAATTTCAGGTGAGACTTGAAATAGACAGGCACCCGTGCCTCCTCATTTGGGGTGTCTGGCCATTTCGTTACACCGGCCCTGTTTGACAGCAAGCGTTGCTGTCTGTCTGCAGGTATTTGCGTTCAGAAAAATGTAATTTTGAGCTTGAAAGCAGTGCTGACGTCCTGCACTACGCACCGCCAACTTGAGCGGCGCTTCACCCTGTAGTCTGCGGGGGAGCCCCCACTGGGGGTGGAATGATTCCATCAAGATTCAGGGGTTTGATCACGAATGGAATCTTTGTATTCGTAGATTTTTGGACAACTTTCGTTGTGTTGTTGTTTGCTCCAAGCTTTGCGTCCACAAAACTCCAGGACGGATCCGAGCACAACTCTCCGTCCGACTCAAAAGAACCACACGACCCTCGATTTCACTTCAGCGTTCGGAAACACGCGCACACGCACTGCACACACACACACACACACACACACACACACATCCTGAGAGCTTTGTGCAGCAATCCCCAATCCTCTCCACATGGGACTGGGGTGGAAGAGGTCCCTGCCCTGCTCTGCCCTTTACTGTGTGACACTGGCTGGTGTGCCCCTGATATTGTTGTGACCCCTGACCCTTCTTCTGTGACCTTGCTGTTGTGACCCTCCAAAACTTGTTGCTGTGTCCCTGACATTGCTGTGATTTGATCCTTGCTGCTGAGACTGTGACTTCATTGCTGTGACCCTGATCCCACCAAACTTGTCTTTGGTGCAGGAGGAAGCCAAATACCATCAGCACATCCAGCTCCTGGACAAAGGTGTGGAGGAAGTTTGTGATGGGAGAGCTGGGGCCATCCAGTGGCCGCAGGACAATTAAGACAATGAGCAACACACAGCCCAGCAGGATTTACATTGCCTCCTCAAACACGTGTTGATACAGCAGAAGTGATGGAAAGCCCTGTTGTTTTATTGTGTGTGATGGTGCCATTTTTGGTGTGCAGGGTGTGTACTGTTTGGCCTGTGTGTGTCATTGTGTGTGGTACTTCAGACTTGGTTTGCAGATTAGTGTTGAGGTTCTGTGTGGTTTGTGTGTGTGCTGTCTGACTATGTGTGATATGTGTTTCCTCCTTTTTGATGTTTCACCAGCATTCTCTGCCTTTAGTTTCCAAAGAAACCAGTGAGTTTTTTTTTTTGGCAAACCAGGACTGAAATGCTGACTTTGAGGTGCCAATCCAAAATTATTGAGCTGAATTCTTCCAAATTTGGAAGAAGTTTGGCGCACCACCCATATTTGGCAGTGTCAGCTGCACACAAATATTGGTTGCCGTGGTATTTGAACAATCTATTTTCAGGCCTGCCCAAATGACCACTGGTTGGCCCATTTCCAGGATAGGTTCTTCCACCCCTGTTCAAATCAAGTCCCACCCACCCTCTGCCTGCCATGCCCCTTCACCTGGGGTTCACACCCGCCTGCACATTGGTACCCATCTTGAGCTGCACGGAAACGAGGCTGTTAGCCCAGGTATTTGAGACATTTGTATGTGCAATGGTTGACTGCAGCAGTATTTACACAAAGTTGCACTCGTCCAAAATGTTGGTGTTGGAGGAGGAGGAGGAAGCAGAGCAGGAGGCAAGAATGATGGAAACAAAAGAGGGTCAATAGGGTCTCAGAGAAAAGGAGCCTGGTGAGATAAGACAGATTGAGGATGCTTATTGTTTTGTTCACCAACACATCAAGGACTGAAACAAATTGGTCTTCTTTTCTTGCCTCTGTTCTTCATTGAGTTACTCCACCATTTTTTCAAGAGTTGATCAATTTCCTTGATGCAGTTGCAATAAAAACAATAGGATTTACCAAAGAATTAATGGGTGTCACAGCGATCAATGCCCAGAGGGGCAGCTCAGTTGGGTACCTTGCTTTGGCAAGACAAACTGCGAAGATGAGTCTGCTTGGTACCCAGCAAAGGACACAAGAGCTCACAACTACCGCCAACTGGACAAGAATGGGTGTCTTTGACTGCTTTCTTGTTGTAGCGTTTCGAACATCAAGAGTTGATTTTTCAAAGTGGACCAGCATTTGTACACAGACAATGACAATGCTGAGCAGAAGGGAGCATTGCCAGATCAAAGTGAACCAAGTCAGCCTTTGCACAATGATGGAATTTTCTGGATCAATGTATGGAGAACACAATGCAGTTGGAACACAATTTTGCACTTTGCTGACAATAAGGGTGACCACAGCAGTGCCAAGCAATGTTGACATATAAATTACAAGAATTCTGTGCTTCACAAATTTGGCTACTTTGTAATTGGTATCCACTGGATGTTTAACAATCATCAGTCTTGAGACTGACAAAAAACTAGCAAGAAGAGGTGAGTTCAAATCACAGAGTAGGAACACAGCAAATGTGAAAAAGCTTGGAAAGCTAGCTTTCCACGAAGAGGCAAATGCATGGAATGCCTCAGCATAAGTCAGGTCTGCTACCCACAAAACAAAGAATGACACAGAAAAACAAATGTCACTGAAATTGATTGAGGCAACAAGAATACCATGTGCAGCAATTTTCTCCAAACCTTTACTGTGTGAAATTTTGTGCATGCATACTGATGCACCACTCAAAGCTACAACCAAACAAGAAATTGTGTAAAACATTACTTTTACAAGACATGAATGCAGCAACTCTTGGCAAGTAAAGTACCAAGGGAAAGTAGCTGTACAAACAGATTGATGTAAAAGTAAACAACAGATGATGTAGTCCTCAGTCTGCAGAAATTGTACACTGATTGATTTGAACACATCCTTGACTATATCAGTCATGTTGTTCATTGCAAAACACAAAATGTCAGTGTGAAATACCCACCCAGGAGCATTTTGGTCCAAAGTATGCAAGCAATTCACAGATAAATTCAGGAGGATGTACTTGCTGTTGGCAAGAAAGGCATATTTTTCAATTGTACTGATTAAATTTATGTCCAATCTTATGACTTTTAGTTTCTAGGCTTTGGAGAAACATCCTTCGTTGATTGTTTCTATGGCATTGCAACTTGCATCAAGGTGGGTGACTTGTGTGGTGTCCCAGAGAAAGGAGCAAATTTGTGTCACCTGAGAATTTTTAAGTTTTAAGACAATTGTGTTTCCCTGCCCATGTGTGTTGTTTGCAAGTATGGCATCTGAGATAAAAACACCTTGATATTTTAGTATGCTTGTGAGTGCAACCATGTCAAGCCTGATGTTGAAACATTTGACTGCATGCACCAAACAATAGCAATGTGTTGGGCATCACATTCCTTTGAGAGAACAAAAGTACTCATCATCCCCATTCAAGCAATCAGAAACCCCATCACAAACATCACTCGTGTGGATACAGATGTTGGTGCTCTCACACTTGAACAAACTTCTGCAAAAACTCATCTCCTGACATCCATTTCGGGTAATTTCATCCAGACCTCCAGGACAATCCCTCTTGCTATCACACACATACTTATGAGGTACACAATAGAAACCTGTGCACTTGAACATCATGTTACAAACAAATGTGCTGCAGGTTTGAAGATGGTCCCCTGCTTTGCAAGGAATCAACTTGTTTGAAGTATCCAATTTGTACACACAGATGCTCTTGATAAGATAACATGTGCTGCCATCATCACACGGCAATTGTCCTTGTGAGCAGAGGCTGTTTTTACCACTTTTCACTTCATACAGCTGTTGTTGGTCTGTGTTGGTGAACCCATAAAATTGACACTTGCCTGAACTGTCAAGAAAGAACAGCTCTGAACATTTACCTTTGTCTAAGGTTCCATTCAGAAATTTACATACATATGAACTTGTTGGCAAGTTTTCACATTCACATCTAACTTCATCGGACACATCTTGAGAAGGGCAGTCTTGTTTTCCATCACACATATTGAGTATGGTGATATGAGATCCATTCTTGCACAAGAAAATACCACCAAATGGTTGAAAATGTTCTCTTTTCATTTTGGTGATGACAAAGGCCTTACCTTGATAATTTTGTGAGATTGGTATGTCAACCCTTTTTGTATTCTGGAACATTTCAAGTGTACTATTTTGTGTGTACACTGTGAAGAGAAGATTGCTGGGAAAGGACTTGAAACTGCATCAAACAAAAATTGAAGCATTTTGACTTGAAATCTATGTCTTTGCGAGTGTGTATGTGCTTCAGGGCAATAACCCCAGACAAAGCGAAAACAATCTGTATTGACAACAACAGCTGCTTTGGAACACAAAAAAGCATTTTCGCTGGACAAAGTGGAAAATGTTGTTTGACTGTTGTTGTTTGCACAATACACAACAAAACCCAGCCTTTCATGACAATTGACATCTGTGAGTTGTGGTTGAGCTAAATTGCTGAGAATCAGTGCATAGCACTTTACATCTGTGGTTGGATTTCTCTTTGACTCCCTTCTGTCCAATACACCCACAACAGGTGAGGTAAGGGAATATTTCTTTGTCCATTTGTCATGTGAACAAATTGTCAAAGTTTCATATTCATTGTGAACACGCATTGTGTAAAATCTTCTTTGTTTTGTCTTTCTTTGTGGTGTTGCTTCTAAAAATGCAACAGGGTCGTAATTTTGCCACATTTTTTGAAATAAATGAAGTGTCATTGTTTTTGCAACCCTTCTGATAACACAAAACATCTGCATTGTGATTTTGCAACACTCTTCCCTCTGGTGCAAGAAACTCATTGACCAAAAACAGCTCTGTGATGTTAATGTTTTCTATTGTTCTTGTGAGCAACATGTGTAATGTGAATATGGGCTGTGGTTGTGTGCTGCAGTGTGCATTACAGGTGCCAAACCCTTTTTTCCCTCAGATTTAGTGGTGTCATCCTTCCTGGGTGCAAGGGTATTCTGGCTGTGGCTGTGTTTGTGTGTGTCTTCAGAGACCCAGGTGAGTTACTTTGTGAGCCCACAACAATGACAAGAGAGACTGTGAAGATTTACTCACCTTTCGCTGTTTTTCTATCAATCCAATGAAAATAACTTCATTGCTCAGTGCAGATGGTGATGTCAAGCCAATGAAATAGGAGAGCCTTGACCTGATCCACATGTCCCCCAAGATGTCGTCCCTGGGCAAATATTTTCTGTGTTTTCTGAGAAATTTCCAATAATCCTGAAGCAGAAAAATTTGGTCTTCTTCTGTCATGTGTGTATGATCAAGAGAAGAGACAAACTGGGGAATGTTTTTGATGAAACCAATGAACTCTTCCATTTCTTCCCTTGTTCTGAGAACAGGCAGAAAGGACCCCAAAGAGGCACATGTGTGAGCTGCTTCTGTCCATGACATCTTTGTGATGTTCCACCAAGTTCCAGGAACATCTCTTGAACAATAGTCAAACTGTTTGCCTGAGAATTGTGCAATCATGGTTACATTAGATTTCCAAGAACTATGACAGTTTCCAAATGTGAAGTTTCCTTCTGGATGAAAAATTGCAGTGTTTTGAGTTTTTTTGCAGAGTGTGGGAACATAGTTGTGAAAATGTGAGAACGTTCTGTCTTTGATCCAGAAAATATTGAGTAAGTGCTTCTTGCAGTGTTTGATTTCTTTGCCTGAAAGAGAAATCATGAAGTCAGTGGAGCTGAGCATTCATGGGGGCCACACATGTCACTCTACAATTTGTTTGAGGTACCCCGTTCATGAAGCACCTCACGGTGAATTCTGTGTTCAGGTTGGATTTCAACATGTGTGGCATGGGACCTCCATTATTCCCTTGGAAACAGACAGCTGACTCGCAATTTTTTGTTGAAGGACTTTTTTTGAAGAGGTGACCTTCACAGGGGCAATGGTTCCCTTGGAAATTGTCACTGTTGGACTGTGGTTCTTCTGGATCTTCAATGGAGATCCTCAGTCTGGTTTACTTTTCTGTCAGCATTTTGGTCCAACACATTTTGGTGCCAACTTGTCACAAAAGAACAAGGCTATTCATATGTTACCATTTTCATCCAATTCAATACTGCCATTGACAGGTGTTCCAGGAATAGACAAGCAAAAATTAGGCACTTTTCTTGACAATTCCACTTTTCCTTTCCATTTTGTGGAATGTGTTGTATATATGAGTGAAGCCCCAGTAGTGATGTTGTAGTATAGTTTATTGTAGAGTATGAGTTGGAGCTCAGTGGTTTAGGCTACCTTCCTCTATGGTGTCACAA